>PVMK01127004.1_pt1 | contig 59907 bp, 56 predicted proteins | sample 1853481 | NCBI WGS metagenome assembly PVMK01 (sample SAMN08533507, study PRJNA380276) | Marine sediment metagenome, whole genome shotgun sequencing project.
ACCATTCAACCAGTAAACTATTCAACGAGGTCTGAATTACAGCGGGACTTCAAATTGCCGGCGCAATTTTCGTCCGCTGAGCTTTAGACAATATTAATCCAAAAAGAGAAAGGAGAAATAAGATGAAAAAACTTGCTTTAATTGTGGTTGTGTTTGGACTGCTTGGTATCGGAAGCGTATATGCTCAAGAATTCACTTTGAAAAGCGACGATTTAAGCGGACAGTTGACGGAGACCCAAGTGTTTTCGGGGTTTGGCTGTAATGGAAAAAACATTTCACCATCTCTCAAATGGATTGATGCACCCAAGAACACAAAAAGCTTTGCGTTCACTGTATATGATCCTGATGCCCCGACAGGGAGCGGATGGTGGCATTGGGTTATTTTTAACATCTCCTCTGACATCAATGAACTTAAAGGAGATGCGGGGAATCTACAAAAAAGCCTGGCCCCCGCAGGCAGCATCCAAAGTATGACGGATTTTGGAAAGCCTGGATTCGGTGGGGCCTGTCCTCCAGAAGGAGACAAACCTCATAGGTACATATTCACGGTATATGCGCTAAATGCCGCGAAATTGGATTTAGACGAGAAAGCGCCCCCGGCTATGGTGGGATTCTTCCTGAATCAGAATGCGATAGCAAAGGCATCTCTTATTGCCTACTACGGACGTTAATACCAAAGAGATATATAAGCGTGGTCTAAATCTTTAAAAATCGGGTGGCCATGGGTTTTGCGAAGTCATCATTTAACTTTTCTTTGGTGAAAGTTCAGTTTTTTTTGCGACCCGTGAGCCGGGGCCTTCGGCGAGAAAGGAGGTGTGATATTATGGAACCATAATAACTGGGCACTCACGTCCGGTGTCATCTACATTTGCATCATAGGACGGTTGGAGAAAACTCGGACGAAGAACGTAATCGTATTTATGAAAGAAAAAAACAAGGAGGACAGTCAGATGCCAATGACAGTACATGTCGAATGAAAATAGTGTTTCTATTCTCCACGATGTTCTTTCTGTGCGTTTTCGGGGTCACAGGTTCAGCGATTGCAGGAGGAAGCACTGATATCACCTTAGAACAGGCTTCAGCCGTTATTTCAGCTGCTCAGGAAAAAGCAGAAAAGCAAGGAACGTTAATGGACATTGCCGTTGTAGATGCCGGGGCGAACCTTAAGGCGTTTGTCCGCATGGACGGTGCCTTTTTGGGCAGCATAGATATTTCAATAAAGAAGGCGAAAACCGCACGTTTTTTCAACATGCCCTACTGGGAAATTGGGTGAGTTGTCACAGCCAGGTAAGCCTTTGTATAACATCGAGTTCTCAAATGGTGGACTAATTACATTCCCCGGGGGTCTGCCTTTAAAAGACAAAAATGGAAACATTATTGGCGCTATTGGTGTCAGCGGCAGTAGTGTAGAAGACGATCATGAAGTTGCCCTGGCTGGTGCAGCGGCGTTGAAGAAGTAGGAAACCCAGGGATGCTTTCAGGGTAGAAAATTTGTCAGAGACAAAAGGAGTCCCCCCCCTTTTGTCTCTGGCTATTGAATTTGCTAATTCATTGCATATTCTACACAGGCTCTTCAATTAAAAATACCTCACGGGCTCCCCGCAGATTCAGCTGATTCCCTGACGGCGAGCTTCTCAACCGGGGTAATTCCGCAGGGAACGGCAACAACTGATGGCTCATTTAATACGATTCACAGCTAAAACTACCGTTTGTGCTATTTGTGCTCAAAACGGTCCTACCTGTTGTCAGCTCGGACAAGAAAAGCCGAACTTCAGTTTTCCCATAACCGGCGTAGAAAAGGAGACCATTTCGGCCTGTGATGGGTGGCAAGACACGTGTTTTACTGTCCGGGCTGCAAATTCGACCCGTTTTTTATCCCGGCTAAAGAATCTTTTTCCTAATGCCCTGGACAGAATCCAGGTACTTTACCCTGAACATGGCCGTCACGAGCACTTGTCAACGGATGGGCAGGGGTGTTGCATTTTTCTTGGTCTATTGGGCTGCCTATTGCCCGGCAAAGCTCGGCCTCTTTATTGCAGGCTCTTTCCTTTTTGGGTGATCGGCTGCCGGGTAGCCTTTTTCCCTTTCGAGTCTTGTCAGGCCCAAAAAGGCACCAAGTCCCTTAATAAGGTCAAAAGGCGTTTAAAAATGAACACTTCCCAAATATTTTCTCTTTACCAGGAGTTACGCGGCGCCTGGCTGTTAGATGAATGATCGCAAATTCATTTTTCCTCGGATTCTTCCTCGCTTTTCTTGGGTGAAGGCTCGTCACTGCCGTACACCTCAACATAGGCGTCATGTGAGCTGCAACCTTTTTTCCAGTGATTCCTGACTTTCTTACCGATAAAGGAATCCGGATATTTGCGCCCGATGTTGCAGCCGGGGCAGATCTTGCTCCATCCTGCCAACACTTTTTTCATTTCCATTTTTTGTCTCCTTTCCGCAGGCGCACTTGCCTGCTGTACCCAAAAAGCCCAAAATTGTTTGTCAGCCATCGGCGACGGTTCCGTGCGGGTATTTTTAATAAGAGATATCCGCCATGCTTTAGCATCTATTAATTGATTGCCAAAGAAACAAGGAACATTATATATAATGCTTGACAGGCCTCACTATATTTCCTTAATTGATTACATGCAAGAAACTTTTAAGAAACTTGCCCTGCGAGCTCTGTTATGTAATAATATCTCCAGCCGATTTCTGAGTGGAAAAGCATTTTAAACTAACCAGGTGTTCAAGAAAATAAAAAGAAAAACATACGGCATGCACAACGATTCCAACCTTAAAACCCACAGCAAGAGATAATTTGAAACATGAAACTAGCTTTAATTTCTACTTATCTTCCCAAACATTGCGGCATAGCCACATATACCGATTATCTTATCCGCGGCATCAAAAAGGCTGACTCCGCGTTAGAAATTAAGATTATTGCGGAGCAGGGAGCCTCCCCGCTCAAACAGGATAAACTTGAGGTAGTTCCCTGTTGGGATAGAAATGAGAATTATGTGGAACCTATCATCTCACACACAAAGAGCGCGGATGTCGTCCATATTCAACACGAATACAGTATATACAAGTTTGATGACAGATTGCCTTCAGTACTCCATGGTATGGATACAAAATACCCAGGAAGATAATAACCATCCATTGTGTAAGACCCTCTCAATTCTCGGAAAGAGGAGCAATAGATGAGGACTACGCTGCAAGAATTGCCGGACTCGCTGACGAGGTCATCGTACATCTCCCCGCCCAGCAAGCGATCCTCACCCGGCTGGGGATACCATCAAAAAAGATTCATGTGATTCCCCATGGAACAGAACTTAGCGATGAGGACCAAGAAGTCTCGCGCAAGAGACTTGGGCTGCCGGTGGATGCGAAGATACTTCTCATGTTCGGATTCGTTAAACCGCACAAGAATTTTCACATTGTGATAGATGCCCTTGTGGAGATAAGGAAGAAATTTAATGACGTTTGTTTTTTCATAGCCGGAGGCTTGGCCCCCTACCGCTTCAGATAAAGACAAAGAGTATGCTGAACTGATTTCTATAAAAATAGAGGACCTTAAACTTGAAAATAATGTTATCTATTCCAACAAATTTTTTCCCAATCAAGACGTCCCGTTTCTGCTTCGGTCCGCCGACATTATCCTGTTTCCTTACAGCGAGGAGGACAGAGCTGCATCGGGCTCGTTTCATTTAGCCATTGGTGCGCAAAGGCCTGTGATAGCCTCGAGAATGCCCAAATTCGAGGAATTGAAAAACATCAATGACGAACTCCTGGTCCTTCCTCACAATTCTTCCGGGATAGCGGGGACTGTTGTCCGCATTTTTGAAGATAAGGACTTCAGGCAATATGTTATTGACAGAACCGATGATTATCGAAAGCTTACTTCGTGGGAGATAGTGGCGAGGCAACATATAGAATTGTACAGGAGGAGTTCATATGATTGATTTAGATACCTTGGGTGACGGCAAAGTCGAGGAAATAGAATCCGGCCAGACTATCTTCATCCTCGATTCATATGAAAAAAATCCGGTTGTGAAGCCCCAGAATATAGGTCTCACCTGGTATGATAATGGAGAACTTAAGACCGGCGCTGTGTTCAACGGCGGAGCAGAATATTTTGAAGACCGGGTCATGCTTTTACCAAGATGCCACAGAAATTACAGAAAAGGCAAATTCTTTGATGAAAAACTGGGTCTGGAAAGGGACTGCCTGGAGAACTATACCTCTGAAGTATGGCCCTTTGACAAGCACTGACGGTATCAATTTTTCCCGGTTTCAGAATCTGGCCATTCGCGGCGACGGCACTGACCATCAGGACTTCACCTATGGTATAGAGGATATAAGAATCATAAAATATGAAAACAGCTATGTCTTGATTGGGCTGCGGCAAGACAAAACCCCCATTCAAAGGTTCGAATGCGGATAGAATCGCCGTTTATTCCACCGAGGATTTTGTAAAAACAACTTATTGTGGAATGGTTGAGTCCTTTGACTCCAGAAATGCCGTGCCCTTTCCAACTCCGGTGAATGGAAATCTATATACCTTGCTCAGGTTCCATCCTAATATACATATAGGCTTGCTTAAAGCGGGCATGGATCAATTGTTAAACCCTGCGGCACATAAGGATAAATGGGAAGAAATCTACCGTATGCGAAACGAAAATTTGCTCCTCAAAGCAGGTCTTTATCCGCATGAGAAAGAGAAAATCGGTCCTGGGCCGCAGCTTATTAAAACAGACCGAGGGTTGGCTTCTCATCTATCATGCCGTGGGGGAGATAGAAATTGACGTCTGTAAAGCCTATGGACTCTCCCGGAAAATCGAAAGGGGATATTCCGTCTCTGCCGCTATTCTGGATATGAATGATCCCCGCAAGGTCATTCGCAGAACCCGGAAACCAATCTATATTCCTTCGGAACCTTATGAATTATACGGCGATGATGAATATCCGGTGGATGTGCCTGCTGTGGTTTTCCCTGTGGGCGCCTTTGTTCAGCAAAATAAAATACTCATCTATGCCGGCGCTGCCGATAAATATGTTATTCTCCTTAGCTGCGGACTTGAAAGCCTGGTAAACTATTTATGGGAACATGGTAAATTATGAAATGCCTGATAATCGCCGCCGGTTATCGCCAAAGGGGGCGTCACAAAAAAAATACCCAACGTCTATCATGAATGGGCGCCATCTCTGTTTAAAGCTGTATTTACAAGATCATCAAAATTTGCGATGGCCACGCATATACAGGTGTCGGCAGCACCATAATACACCTTGATTTCGCCTGAATCTTCCACAACCGCGCCGCATGCAAAAGCCACATTGCCGACATCCCCGATTCTTTCATAATCCTCTCGCGGTGAAAGGATCGGCTGGTTAGATCTGGCAATGACCTTGTCCGGCTTTTCGAGGTCCAGCATAACAGTGCCGATTCTGTATATGGGACCGGCTGCGGTCTTTTTTACACCATGATAGATTTCAAGCCATCCATGCTCGGTCCTGATCGGCGGAACCGAGGCGCCGATTCGATAGCTGTCCCACATGCCCTGTCGGGGTGTCATCAAAATCTCGGATTTTCCCCAGTCAACCAGATTCTTTGAATAGGATACCCACATACTGCCCACGCCTTTGCCGATCGGTCGGTCAAGGCGCACATATTCACCGTTTATCCTTTCAGGAAAGAGGATGCCGTCTTTGTTGCCGGGTTCGGATACAATGGCAATCCGCTCATAATGGAAAAATCCTCTGTTTTTGCCAGAGCAATGCGGGGGCCGTATTTTGAATATGCTGTGTACATTACATAATAAACACCTTCGATTTCGGTAATGCGCGGATCTTCGATACCGCGTTTTTCGTATCTGGCAAAAGGGCCTTTGCGGGCAGGCTCCATGACCGGTTTATCTTCAACCGTAAAATGCAGCCCGTCTTTGCTTCTCGCCAGGGCAAATACTGAATACCCCTGCTGGCTCTCTACTCTTAGGAGATGAAAATATTCATTCCCTCTTTTAACCACGGCCCCATTAAAGACCGTATTGCACCTGAACGGAATATCTTCGAGCGCAATAATGGGATTGCCTTCAAACCGGTGCAGGATATCGTGTCCAAAATGAAAGTGCTCGCTCATCAGAATTCTCCCTCACTTTTTGCGCACTCTTGATAGATATCATCAATGGCGGTTGTGCCCAGGCATATGCAGCTATCAGAAGCGCCATAGTACAGCAGCAGTTTCTCATCCTCCAAGATAGCACCGCATGAAAAAATCAAATTCGTCACATCCCCGATCCGTTCGTAGTTTTTGCGTGGACTCAGGATGGGGACGTTGGTACGGCTAACAACCCTGGCCGGGTCGTCAGAATCTAAAAACACCGCGCCGATCCTGAAAAGAGGTCCGGCGGATGTATCCTTGATGCCGTAGTAAATCAGCAGCCACCTCCCGTCTTTGACTCTGATGGGGGGCACGGCATCGCCCACACGGTGTGAGTCCCAATAGCCGGGCCGGGGAGATAATACCACCTCGGAACCGCCCCAGTACACAAGATCATCTGAATAACTGATCCATATCCGTCCCCCGCTCAATGGCCGCTCGAGCCTGGCGTATCGGCCGTTGATTTTTTCCGGGAAAAGCGTACCTCCCTTGATGTCCACTTCGGGAGACAAATCCAAGTCGGGTGACGCTTTCAAAGTCATCGGTTCGGGCCAGCCCGATTCTGTCACCATAATGGCTTTCAGCTATATATGTGATATAATAAGTATCTTCAAAGGGGGTGATCCTCCCGTCCATAATACTGTTCTCTTCATACTTCTTAAATGCTTTATCTTCCGCATATTTCATAAAAGGCGCATCATCCACCTCAAAATCAAAGCTGTTTGTACTGCGGGCAAGATACAGACTTCTATGCCCCTTCAGACTTTCAATCGTTACAAGCAGCAGGTAGGTGTCGTCGATCTTGACCGCCCCGGCATTACAGATGTCCGCGGCCCGAAACGAGAGGTCATCCATAGTGATCACAGGGTTGCCCTTAAAGCGATAGATAATATCCGGGTGTTTTTTTTTAGGCATGATTTATTCCTTTTCGTATTCCCCGGCAAATACGTACCGGGTTTTGCATCCCATTTCACGGTCAAATTGTTTATAAACATAAGTGGATACGAATACTACCCGCATGCTGCCCTCCTTCCCGCCATGACCAGCGGAGAGAATTGTGATTTACGGTGCGAAAATACTTTAATTTTCAATTAATTTATGCTGGAAACTCTATCCCCGGCCTCATGGCGCGTATGAGATCATCCAGCTCGCTGCCCGTGACGGTCTCTTTTTCCAGCAAAAGCTTTGCCAGTTTATGCAGAATATCCATGTTTTCATTTAGAATTTTTCTGGCGCGATCGCAGCTATCTCCGATCAGGGCTTCGATTTCTTCATCAATTTTTTGGGCCGTTTCCTCGGAATAGTCCCGGTGCTGTGCGATTTCGCGACCCAGAAAAATATATTCTTTCTCGGGTGCGTATGAAAGCGGACCGAGCGCTTCACTCATGCCCCAGGCACACACCATTTTGCGGGCAAGTTCGGTTGCCTGGCTGATATCGTCGGCGGCACCTGTGCTGATACGGCCGAACACAATCTCTTCGGCCGCCCGTCCACCAAAAGTCACCGACAGCTGGCTTTCAAGCTGGGCTTTGTGTTTGAACTCATTTTCTTCCGGCAAAAACCAGGTAATGCCGAGGGAGCGGCCCCTGGGAATAATGGTTATCTTGTTAACTGCATCGGTACCGGGCAGAAGCCGGGCAACCAGGGCGTGGCCGCCTTCGTGATAGGCCGTTGTTTTTTTGTCTTCTTCGGAAATCACCTTCGACTTACGTTCCAGGCCCATGACGACTTTGTCCTTGGCCTCTTCGAAATCCGCCATTTCCACCTTTTCTTTATTTCTTTTGGCTGCAAGAAGCGCCGCTTCATTGACAAGATTTTCCAGATCAGCGCCCGAAAAACCGGGGGTGCCTTTAGCCAGGGTACCGGCATCGACGTCGGCTGCAATTGGCGTCTTTTGCATGTGCACCTTCAGGATCTCTTCACGGCCGCGGATATCCGGCAGCGAGACCACCACCTGACGGTCAAAACGCCCGGGGCGCAAAAGCGCCGGGTCCAGCACATCGGGCCGGTTGGTGGCCGATATCAGGATAACGCCTTCATTGGATTCGAATCCGTCCATTTCAACCAGCAGCTGGTTTAGTGTCTGTTCCCTTTCATCATGCCCGCCGCCCAGACCGGCGCCCCTGTGCCGGCCGACCGCATCGATTTCGTCGATAAAGATGATGCAAGGGGCATTCTTTTTTCCCTGTACAAAAAGATCCCTCACCCGCGATGCACCCACACCGACAAACATTTCCACAAAATCCGAACCGCTGATATGGAAAAACGGAACCTGCGCCTCACCAGAAATCGCCCGGGCCAGAAGCGTTTTGCCGGTGCCGGGCGGACCCAGCAACAACACCCCTTTGGGGATTCGGCCTCCAAGGCGGGTATACTTTGTTGGGTTTTTTAGAAAGTCTATGATTTCTGCCAGATCTTCTTTTACTTCGTCGATGCCGGCCACATCGTCAAAAGTGACTTTAGCTGACGTATCCGCACGAAGACGCGCCCGGCTTTTTCCGAATGAAAGGGGGTTGCCGCCGCCGGCTTGCATTTGACGCATGAAAAATATCCATACGCCGATGAGCAAAATCATCGGGAACCATGACAAAAGGATCGACATGTACCAATTTGGCTCTGCCGGCGGTTTTGCCTGAATGGATACCCCCTTTTGCTTGAGGATTGCAATCAGATCGCTGCCTTTGGGTGTAAATACTTTAAAACGGCGGCCGTATCCAGCTGAAACGGAAAGCGTCTGACCTTGTATGACAACCTCGCTGACGGTTTCAGCATCAACCATGTCAAGAAATTCCGTGTAACTGATTTCTTTTTCGGACTGCGGCTTTTGATGGAGAAGATTGGAGAAAATAAATATTGTCAATGCGATAATAATAAATAAAACTATATGCTTATAGGGCCGATTCAAGAACTGCTACCTCGCATAATGAGTTTGACAGATTTGCTGTTTTTCAAAAATTTCTAAATCTGGTCTGTTTATGGCCCGGAGTTGGTTAAGAAACAAATACAACCTAGGTTGAGCGGTTCAGCCCGCCCTGGCCTCTCTCCGAGCTGTATGCTCTATATGCTCTACGAGCAGGAAGCCGGCTCGTAGCTTACGCTTTGGGGAGCCTACGCCTCGGAGAGTGCGACTTATAAGATCATATTACGGCCCGTGTCAGGTTCCCAAATATGAATCTAAATAATTGAGCAATGTAAAATCAGGTCTGGGCCAGGGGGTTCAACGTTCCGGGTTGAAAAACCCCCAAGCAGCTCATATTAAAGGGATTCTGTCTTCATCGTTTTATAAAGCCCGTTTCACTCAATGGGGTATGTCGGGTATTCGAGATCTTGATCAATATGGTAAGCAGTGTCCATCGGTTGTAACCTCTGAACCTTGAACCCTGAACCTGGAACCGATCAGTTTGGGTACAAGCAAATCCCTATGCGCTTTGCTTCGCCTCTCCGGAGAGCCCCAGGGCATCTTTGAGTTTGACAGACACCGCATTGCAGATGTCCGGGTTTTCCATGAAGAATTTTTTGGCGTTGTTTCGGCCCTGGCCTATGCGCTCCCCGTTATAAGAATACCACGAACCGCTTTTTTCGATAATGCCGGCTTCCACTCCAACGTCAATCAGATCCCCGGTCTTGGATATGCCTTCACCGTACATGATGTCAAATTCCGCCTCCTTGAAGGGCGGTGCCAGCTTGTTTTTGACAACTTTTACCCGTGTGCGGTTTCCCACGGTCTCCTGGCCGTCTTTGATAGCGCCAATGCGCCGGATATCGAGCCTGGCTGAAGCATAGAACTTAAGCGCTCTTCCGCCGGGGGTTGTCTCCGGGTTTCCGAAAACAACGCCTATTTTCATGCGGATCTGGTTAATAAAAATAACGGTGGTCAGGGTCTTGCTTATTATGCCGGCCAGCTTTCTTAAGGCCTGAGACATGAGCCGCGCCTGAAGTCCCATGTGCGAATCTCCCATCTCCCCTTCGATCTCTGCTCTGGGAACAAGGGCTGCGACTGAGTCGATAACAATGATGTCGATGGCTGCGCTGCGGACCAGCATATCCGTAATTTCAAGGGCCTGTTCCCCGGTATCGGGCTGGGCAACCAAAAGCTCGTCGCAATTCACACCGAGTTTTTTGGCATACGCCGTGTCAAGCGCATGCTCAGCGTCTATAAAAGCTGCAATACCGTCTTGTTTCTGAGCCTCGGCAACCGCGTGAAGCGCAAGGGTTGTTTTGCCGGATGCTTCCGGCCCGAAAATTTCACAGACCCTGCCCCGGGGAAACCCCCCGATCCCCAGCGCTTTATCCAGTGCCAGGGAGCCGCTCGATATGACCGGCACATCGACAACCGCCTGGTTCCCCAGCTTCATGACAGAACCTTTGCCGAACTGACGTTCGATCTGAACCATGGCGGATTCTAGCGCCTTTTGCTTGTCAGTGGGAATATTCATGATGTCCTCCTGGCTGCCAATATAACATCCGGATATGATTAATCTTTTAGACAGGCTTGCCGAATGGCCTCCTTTAGCAGGCGGGTCAGTGCTTCGTCATCGTATGTTAGGCGCCGGACGATCTTTTTAAGCCGCACCGAAAGACGCCGATAGCCCCAGCTGCAGCGGCGCCTGGTCTCCTCCCAGCCTTCGCGTTGATAGTACAGGGGCATATTGACCTTAAAAAAGGATACACTGTCCGCGTCCTTGAGCAGATCGGAACGGGGATCGCCGCCCACCTCATGCAGTGTTACCAAGCGGCAGGCCTCGTCCGCAACAGACTTGGCCACACCGCACTTGTTCAGGATCTCCCTCAGAATCGCAGCTCCGTTGCGGGCATGAGCGGCCTTGAACTCATTATAATCAGTAAAATCGGCGCGACGCACTTTGCGGGTCTCAACCGCCCGGTCGATATCATGGCCGAGCGCCGCAATTTGCAACGCCGGGTCGGCTTGGGTCTCAAGTCTGAAAAGCCATTTGAGGGTGTTTTCGGCATGACGCGGATCTTCCGGCACCCTGGAGTCCGCAATGATCTCTCGGATTCTTTGTTTGGCGCACTCAATACTATCCATGATCCCGGCAGATGATCAGGCGGCGTATGGTTGCAATGTTCATCACGACGGCAATCACAATCAGGGTCAAATACGCTTGATTGAATACGGCGCCGAGGAATATCAAAAAGACGCGGATATCTCGTCCCAGACGCAATCCTTTGCCATGACTGATCCGGTCGCGCATGAGGCTGTCGTGCTTGTCGGCCGTATAGCTCAACATAAAGGAGCCGATAATCGCCAGAAATCCGACCAACAGGATAATACTATCCATTTTATCGGCATACACGTGCCACATGAGACCAAAAAGCAGGAAGGCGTCGGCATAACGATCCAGTACCGCATCAAACCAGCCGCCGTAAGGACTGCTTTGATACGTGAGCCGGGCTACTTCACCGTCACAGCCGTCTACGATCGAGGCGAATTGTGCCACAAAACCACCCAGTAAAAGCGCCAAATAACCATCGAGCGCAAACAGGCCGGCGGCCAGCACAGAGCATAGAAATGAGAACAGCGATATTTGATTGGGTGTGATTCGGTGGTTCACCAGCCGGCGGGAAATCCTCACCGATAAGGGCCGGTTGATATAACGCGACACCGGTCCGTCATTGGGTTTGGCCTTCAAATGGGTCAAAATGGCATTCTCGGCACGACTGAAAGCGGCCGAATCATCTATATCAATCCAGAAACGGCCGTTTATTTCAACCGCTTTGGCCTTTTCCCTCGGTGGATAGAATCTGTACCGCGGCAGACAGGGAGGTGTCACCATTTTGCTTTGCGCTGCGCTCCAACGCGCTGAAAATAGCGGGGGTACACTTAAAAATGCCGGTGTCAAAACCGTTAAAGTCCGTCAACTCCTTACCGATGTTGAGTATTTTACCGCCATTGGTTTTTACCCGGGTGACATCCTCCATATCGACAAAGGAGTTGCGGGTATTTCGATCAACACCGAGGGCAATTTCACCGTCGGATAAAGGCAGCGCCATCAACTCACGGGCGATGGCCGGATCAAAGAGATGGTCGGCCATCAGCAGCAAAAACGGCTCTTTCAGGTATTCCCTGGCTTTTAGCACCGAAAGGCCGTTTTCTTTTTCCCAATCCCGGTTAAAAATAGAGGTGATACGACACCCCAGGCGCCCGGTCAAACCGGCCAAAAAGACGCGAATCAGCTCCTCCTGGTATCCGGTAACCACATAAAAATCATCCGCGCCGGCCTCAATGGCGCTGCGGATAACCCGTTCGATCAGGGGCCGTCCCAAAATAGGAATCAGGGGTTTGCTGTCACCCCGCTGCCGTAGACGGCTGCCCTTGCCGGCGGCGATGATCAAACACTTCATGCTCATATGCTGACTCCCAACCCGGGCAAGCCGGAATTGAATATTGACGATTGAAGATTTGTGGTATCACTTCAGGCTTCGCCTTCGGCTACGACCCGACAGGTCGCTCTGTCTTTTCTATTTAAATCGATCGTTCGACCCAGAGGCTCTCGACGGGTAGAATTGCTTAAATATTCAATCTGGCTATGTCATAAATCATGTGCAAACATGATGTGATTTCAATAAATAGGTACTATGCTTTTTCCGAGACTGCGCTCGGAAAAAGTGGCCCCTTCGGGGCAGCAGAGGCGCCCAACAGCGATTGAGCAAGTTATAGGTTTCAGTGTTCAGCACTTCCACTCCCTGATCCGCCTTCGTCGGAATACCCGACACCTGACACCTTACGTTCCTCACAACATGTTGTCAGAAAAAACCCGTTAAGGGCCTATTGTGAGGTGTTTTTCGCGTCTACAATGTTCGAAAGCTTATGACGAAAAACTTTGGCCGCTGCATGCCTGCTATCCGGAAACAATGCTTAACTCGCCCTTTTCAGCCTGTGAAGGCTTAAGTAGCTATCCTCGTTGATAAATTCTTCGACCATTGAAAAGGCTTCATCGTCGGTGAACTGGCGCGCCGGATGCTTACAGAAATAGGCTGACGGCGCCTCAAGTACGCCGCCCTGACCCCGGTCCAACGCCAGCTTTGCACAGCGGATGGCGTCAATGGCAACACCGGCCGAGTTGGGCGAATCCTCCACGGAAAGGCGCATTTCCAGGTTCATGGGCACGTCACCGAAAAGCTTGCCTTCCATGCGAATGAAACAGACCTTGTTGTCTTTCTGCCACGGCACGTAGTCACTGGGACCGATATGAATGTTTTCGTCCTGCAGACGCTTGGCGGCTACGGCCTGTACCGCCTCGGTCTTGGATTTTTTCTTGGTGGCCAGACGCTTTTGCTCCAGCATGTTGAGAAAATCGGTATTGCCCCCGGTATTCAGCTGGTATGTACGCTCCAGCTCGACGCCGCGCTTCTTGAAAAGATCGGTCAGGATGCGGTGGGTGATGGTAGCGCCCATCTGAGACTTGATATCGTCACCGATGATGGGAAGATTTTTATCCGCAAAGCGCCTGGCCCACTCCGGATTACTGGCGATGAACACCGGAATGTTGTTGACAAAAGCAACCCCGGCCTCCAGCGCGCAATCGGCATAAAACCGGGTAGCGTCTTCTGAGCCGACCGGTAGATAGTTGGTGAGGATTTGAGCGCCGGACTCCTTGAGCACCTGGATGATTTCCGCCGCGGTCGGCTCCGGTTGGTCGGACAAAACGAACGCATGGTCTTCGGGATAATCCTTCATATGGCCCGCAACTCCGTCCAAAATATTGCCCATGCGAACGGTGACTCCGGAGGGGGGAAGGTCAGGACAGAAAACAGTCGTGCAGTTGGGTTTGGCAAAAATAGCTTCATGCACATCACGGCCGACCTTGCGGCGGTCGACATCAAAAGCGGCAACGACTTCAATATCGCCAGGGCTTATAACCATTCATATCATAGTGCATCAGGCCGATGGCATTTTCCGGATCTTTCTCCCGGTAATAGTGGATTCCTTGAATCAGTGAACTGACACAGTTGCCAACTCCGACAATTGCGATTTTGATTTTACTCATAGATTGGTTCCCTCCTTTTGGTGTTTACGTATTGATGCATAAAAAGAAAATAACAGTCCGATAAAACTTTTACCCCAGGCAGTTTTTCTGCAGGCGGGATGAAGTTTGTATTCGGGAACTCAGGCTTTTGCTCGCAACTTAAATGTAAATGGAATTGAAATATCCGCGGGCAGAGATCCGATGTCTTAGCTGGTACTTAAGGCATAAATCAAGCACAGGGGGATAGATGGGCTGGTAGTTAACCCCAAGGTTGCAACGTTAGGGTTGAGACGCCCTGAAGAACACATCAAACGAGTTGATGACCACCTTACGGTATAAATACCCGGCATCCCCCGTCAATGCGTTTCAATGTGGATATTTGATAGTTCTTCCCCTGTGAGATGGGAAGGCGCTAATGAAATGAATAACTTCTGGTAGTTTCAATCTTCTTTTTCATCTGCCCCCTTTTCCAGACGGAAAAATCCGCTTCCAGCAAAAAAATGTATGGTTGTTTAACTTTGCCGGTTTATGTTTGAAACCCACCCCTCCGACACACCCGGCAGGCAGAATAATTTGTACGGCAACTGATAACGGTAAGCGTTTTCGACGATGCGATGAAGGAAAGACGATCTTGGCGGCGTAATGGGTGGACTGGGCAGTATTCAGAATAATGGCCAGCTTTTCGCCCTCCTGCTTAAAACACGGCATTTATAGCAAAGCGAAGCGGCGGTGTCAAGCTGTTTTTGGAAAGCGGTATTTTAGATTGTAATATTAGCGGGTTATATCAATACTTCAGACCTCGTTGAATAGCTTACTGGTTGAATGGTTGATTAGGTAAATTATAGTCATAATTTCAGAATGTTACGATTATTGAAACATGAAGTGTCCAATTATTTTGCAAATATGGCATAAATCCATGTTTACAACCACTTAACCAATCAACTAATCAACCAATCAACTAATCAACCAATCAACGATATTTGTACTTACGAGATTTTATCCGTTTTTTTCAACTATCAGCCAACAAGATTTAAAGTATTAGCTTCAAGATTTTCGACGCATTTTTTAAAGAGATGAAGAAATTATTTGCAATTAATAAGATCCTGTGGTTAGTATTTTTGGTGTAACAGGATTCAGCCTGACACAAAAAGCATGCGCGATTTTATACTATTTCGAAAAGCCTTGGTCGGCTTTTTGTGCAGCTGATCCAAGTTAAACGTCATTATGAGGTAGCTGCATGAGTTCAGCTTCAGTAAGAATTTATTTTGTTTCAGATGATGAGATTTTTCGAGTACCAAATACTAAATTTGAGAAATTGCTGAGAGGCTCATTTGAGGAAAAGACCGAAAGATTTGCGGGAAAGCGTGTACGCGCTGCAGAAATAATTGTGCAGCTTGAGAACCGAAGGCCCTTACAGGTTCTGCGTGCTATTTATTATTATCTGCACTTCAATGAAAAAGGAATTCTTGATTACGACAGGTTTATGAAGGACGGTGGTATCGTGGCTAATGCTGGAATCCCCGACATTTTTACTAAAAAAGTTCAAGGCAATCTAATAAATGCACAGCAAGAATTCGCCAAAAGAAAGCGCGATCATAGCGTCTGGTGGAAGCCTGGTGTGCAGCTTGAGAGTAATATCTTAGATGCTTCTATCGGGGAGTTTAAGTGCAAAAGGCTGTGATGACGTTTAACAGGGCGCTCCACTCGGACGGCAATTCCGCTTATTTTTCTACGCTTTGAGAACGGTCTTGGCTTCGATCTACCGCAGATCAACTACCGTATAGACTAAAAGGCAAAATATAATCTAATGATCGAAAAAGATTTTGAAATATCGTTTATTGCGGACCTTGCATTGCGCGAGAAACAAATTCAGCAGAACTACCGCCCGATTATTGCTGTTCATAAATGGTTTGCCAGACGTCCAGGTACGCTGTTTCGAGGACTGCTTTTGTCTGAGTTCTCGGAAAGACCGCTTAGGGAGGTGTTCTACAAAGCGAACGATTTTCCAGACCGCCAGGTTGCTGATCCGTTTATGGGTGGGGGAACGCCGATTCTGGAGGCAAACCGTGTCGGATGCAATGTGATTGGATTTGACATCAACCCCATGTCTTATTGGATTGTCAAACAGGAAATTGAATATCTTAACCTGGATGATTATTCGGATGCAGCCAAGTTACTACGCTCAACTCTTGAAAAGGAAATCGGGTATCTTTATCGAACATATTGCGCTTTTTGTGGATCACAAGATGCCCACGCAAAATACTTCCTTTGGGTGAAAGTAATGCCATGCAAAAAGTGCGGAAAAGATATTGATCTCTTTCCCGGCTATCTGCTGTCATCTGATTCCCGACATCCCAGAAACGTCTTTGTGTGTCCGGCTTGTGGAGAACTAACCGAGACCGAAGATCGGAAGAAACCCGGCAGATGTATTCATTGTTCTTTTGAACTAACCGCAGACGGACCTGCCAAAAGAGGCCGTTGCAAATGCCCTGAATGCGGCGTTGACAACCATTTCCCCAATCCAAATCTTGGGGCACCGACGCATCGCTTTTTTGCAATGGAATATCATTGTCCTAGATGTAAACCTTCTCATAAGGGCAGATTTTTTAAAAAACCGGATGGTCAGGATATCGCAAAGGTTCAAGAGACATCAAAACGTTTGTCCAGGATACGTTCAAAGTATATTCCTGAGGCTGAGATACCAAGCGGTGACGAAACAAACCGTCTGCATCGCTGGGGATATACACATTATCGGGAAATGTTTAACGATCGGCAACTTCTCGGGCTGGAACTTTCTGCCCGAATTATTGCTGATATATTCAATGATCGGGTGCATAATGCGCTGGCAACAAACCTTTCCGACTTGCTTCGTTATCAAAATATGTTGTGCCGCTATGACACAAGGGCACTAAAGTCTCTCGATATTTTCTCAGTTCATGGATTCCCGGTTGGGTTGATTCAATGCGAGTCAAACTTCCTTGGAATCATGCAGCCAGGCCGAACTATGTGTATAGGTAGCGGCGGGTGGGCTAACATCATTGAAAAGTTCAAGAAGGCCAAAGCTTATTGTGCCCACCCTTTTGAGGTTAGGTTTCAAGGGCGCGCAAAGAAAATAATCCCTATCAAGGGTGAATGGATCGGAGATCACTTAAACGACGGTGACACCGAACCAGCGAGAGTCGTTGAAATCTCATGCCAAGACGCTGCGTCTTCCAATCTGCCAGATGGTTTTCTGGACGCCGTCTTTACGGATCCTCCCTATTTCGGCAATGTCCAGTATGCTGAACTCATGGATTTTTGTTACGTCTGGCTGAAAAAGTTGATTGGGCCGAAGTCCCCTGCATTCAGTAAGGATTCTACACGCACACCTGATGAATTGACCGGCAATGTGGACATGGGGCGGGGGCTCGATCATTTCACACGAGGAATTTCTGCCGTATTTCAAAAAATGTCGAAGGCACTAAAACCTGGCGCACCCCTGGCATTCACTTATCATCACAATACAATCGAAGCGTATTACCCGGTGGCGGTGGCGATCCTTGATGCCGGTCTGACCTGTTCTGCCTCGCTTCCTTGTCCTGCCGAAATGGGCGCATCCATTCATATCAATGGGACCGGATCATCCATTATCGATACCATTTTTGTTTGCCGGACAACAGGTGTGATGCAACGGAAATGGATAGTGGATTCGCCATATGAACTTGCCCGAATTGTAGAAGAAGACTTAGACCATCTCAAGACCGGAAATGTCAAACCGACTCGTGGTGACATCAGATGTGTTACATATGGGCATCTAATCCGGTTGGCGATCTGGTCCTTGCGGCTTAACTGGAATAAGAACAAACCAACAACATCACGTATCGCAAATGTGGCAGATTGGCTCCAACGCTTCGGTGGATGGGCCGAAGTCGAAAAATGCATGGAGCGTGTCAAAAGAGAAATGACAAAGAATATTCCGTTGACTTCTGTGCATGAGAGCGATGCAAAGTATGGAGATGAATATGCCGACGTTCCCTTTTGAAGTTACCCTGGAAGAAATTATCAGGGACCCGGAAAACTATGTTGATTCCGTGTTTTCATGCTTGGAATCGGAATTCCTCGTTATGCCCAAAGGGGCAGGATTTGTGGAATATCCTGTTTTCGAACGTGGCTACGAAGCATTGAAAGCAGCTACCGATGGATTTTCCATGGTTGATCCTGACGAGGTTTACCCTGTAACAGCTTCCGAGCCGATTTCGATTGTGGTTCTGCGAACCATGCTTGGTTTTACACCTCCGGAGTGGGGCTATGTCACTACGCAAAAAACCGGAGTGCAGGTTACCCAAGGCTTTGTGCGTTCCCTGGATCGGAAAGTGCGAATGGCGCCTGAAACGGAACTTAATACAAACGGAGTTACGAAGGAACGACTTGAGGCGATGGTTCAAACCGCGTGTCAATTGCTATCGGCCGGTGCTCCCGAAGTAGACATTGATCAATTGCACCGGTTGAACAAGGCCGATACAAAACAAGGTATTACCAGCATCAAGAATCTATCTCGAATAGGTGCTCCTTATGCCATGCTGTTGTATGAACGGTTTCTTGGAAGGCCTTTTGCTGGACATCGTGACTCTGTTAGCGAGATTATTGGTGACAGCTTGGAGTCAGCGATCGAGGATGTACTCACCAAAGCGGGCATCAGTTTCCGTAAAACCAAACGAGCGGAACGAATCGAAGGTTTCGACCAGACGCCGGATTTTATCATACCCAGTGAATTCAATCCGCAAATTATCATAGAGGCGAAGATTACAGAAGACGATGGCACAGCGCGTGATAAGGTGACACGCATTCAACATCTTGGTGAATTGAGCCTTGCCGGAAGATCCGAAGATAACCCCAAATACGAAGTTATTGCCTGTATCGGCGGACGTGGCTTCGGTGTCCGCAGAGAGGATATGAAAAAGATGATCCTTGCGACGAGGGGCAAGGTGTTTACTGCAAAAACTTTGGATCGTCTTGTTGAATGTACCCGATTGAGAGAATATCAAGCAAATCAATAGAATGGCATAACAATGGGATTAACTCGGATTTGAAAAAGCAGGGTCTGTATTCAAGAACAAAGAAAGAATTGAAATAGCCTTTTTGTTGGCTGTAGAAAAGCAGAACCGTATTCATGTTTTTCATGGGGCAGGGGATATTGATCCAGCCACAGATTCTTCGGATGTATGGGCAGCTAATACATTTTGCGGAAAACTTCCGTTCTCAAATCTTTCATCCAGTTGCTGTTCAAATTCATGACCCTGAATTGCCGTAGCGCTTCGATGTCAAGAATGGAGGCCGTCATGGTATTATAGCCGGAAGCCGAATACGACATGATCATACACATCATAGTAGGCGTTCACAGGCTCAGAGTTCGTCGTTCAGGGCTATTTTTCTTTCGTTGACCTTGCGAGTGACTTGCTTAGTTGCCTTGCTTCGATATTCTCAAATCGTTCTACTCTCATGTCTTCTCAATTCAGAACCTACGAATCAACGGTTCAGCTTTTCGGTGAACCCTGAACCTTTGAACCCTAAACCCGTGAACGATTATTTCTACTATGCCCAGAATTCATCGGCTTTTCTCCGTTTACCATAGCCTAAAAGGTCATCTCCCCTAAGAAATAGCGGGTTTAAAAAAGGGAGATTCTTGATACCCCACCTGACTGAATCGTGAAGCCGGCCGGCAGGTTTATTAAACGGGCATGTTCTGATGCAGTTGGAACAATCGGTTCCATTTGTCGCCCAGAAGGCAAGGCATGTCTCGGCATTGATCGGCCAGCGCAGCAGGCCCTCCCGGTTGGATATATTATTCGGCCTTTCCGTCGGTTGCCCGTGCATAATAGACTGGCTGGGACATTTTTGGGCACACTTTTCACATATCATGCAAAAGTCCCAGACCCCGAATTCAATCGGTTTATCCGGAATCAGGGGCAAATCAGTTAAAACCTTGGCCAATCGCACCCTGGGACCGTATGTCGGTGTGATCAGCAGACCGTTGCGGGCAAGCTCTCCCAGACCGGCATCGATCGCTATGGGAATGCTGCAGGCCGTATCATTGCCACACGCTATGGCTTTATATCCCAATCCTCTGATATAATGTGCGAGCAGGCCTGCTATAAATGCCATTTTTGAGTATCCCAGGCCGGTGGCTGCCGAAGCCGGACTTGTCGGGGAACATCTTATCGCATTGTAATCCATCTCAAAGGCAAGTGCGATGGCATATTTATATTCATCGGATAGAGCGTTCGGCAAAGACTTTTGCTCGCTGAGCGGATAGACGGAAGAATAGACCCAGCGTTTGTCCAACTTGCACACACCAACCAGGGCGGCGCCAAAGAAGATCGCCGCTTTTTTTAGGTTACGGGTTACGCCGGCCGGATTACCCATATCGATTTTTAATCCCGGCGGTACCCGGGGAAATTCAAAAATCCGATCCCATTCCCAGGCATACATTCCCATCCTGCCGCCGGCCACACCCTGAGCAAAGGAATTTTCCAGGTGCCACGAGGCATTCACCAGGGCCTGGTCTGTCAACCGGAAGCCAGGTTTATCTTTGGGGGGCACTTCCGTCATGTAGAATTTTTTTCCCAACTTCAACATTTCCGGGTCCCACAGGGGCCGACAGAACATCTCATTTTGCTGATCAAAACTCTCCGCTTTTCCGACAACATATCTGCCGGCTCCTTGTTCAACCGATGCTATTTTCATAATTCTACCTTATTTAGTTCGTATGGATTCTATTTAAAAAAACATATCAGACAGGATTTACAGGATCATCTGGATAGAAAGGCCTTCGGCCTAATGGCAGCTCGCCGCAGGCGAAAAAAATCTTTACCCAGTTAAATTTCGAAGAACAGCAAAGCGTATTTAACGAGGGCCATTAATCCTGTAAATCCTGTCCAAAAAAGAAATTTAAAGATCGAATCCATTCAACACCCAGTGTCCTTGTCCGGTTGTAACCTTTGAACCTGGAACTTTGAACCTGGAACCGATCAGTTTAGCTTACAGCATTTTTTCAGGAAGCCAAAGTGCGAGCTGAGGAAATAACATCGTCAATAGCAACACGAGTAATTGTATGAGAACAAATGGAGGAATGGATCGCCAAATGTCTTTGGTGTGGATTTCCGGGGGGGCTACGCCCTTCATTAAAATCAGCGCCCAGCCAAACGGCGGTGTTAAATAAGCTACCTGCATGTTCAGTATAAAGACGATGGAAAACCAGACAGGGTCGAACCCCAGGAATACGGCGATGGGGATAAAGATGGGAGCGCAGATCGTCAGGACCGCATAGTCGTCCATGAACATGCCGAATACAAGCAGGATAACTTGCATGACTGCAAGAATGAGCCATCGGTTAACGGTCAGGCCCTGGATAATTTCCATGACCATATTCTGAGCTCCCGCACTGGTATACACCACACCGAAAAGCGTGGCCGTAACCAGAATCCACAAGGCCATGCCGCTGATTTTCATGGTTTCGAGGCAAGAATCGGAAATGAGCTTCCAGCTTAGCCTGCCATAGATAATGCAGATCAGAAAAGAGCCGAAAGCCCCTACGCCGGCAGCTTCCGTCGGCGTGGCAATACCCAAGAAGATTGAACCTAATACGAGAACGATCAGCAGGGAAGGCAGAATGATATCTTTCAGTGAAGTCAATCTGGCTTTCCAGGTTGCTTCCGCTCCGGCCCTGGGTGCCAAGTCCGGTTGTATATAGCACCTCACTGTTATGTAGAGGAGGTACAGGGAGGCTGTGATAAACCCCGGAATAGCACCTCCGAAAAATATTTTTCCAATGGAAATGCGCGAAATATATGCAAAAATTATCATGATGATGCTGGGAGGTATGATCTCTCCCAAAACTCCGCCGGCCATTACACTGCCCAGGGCGAGAGATTTATTGTAGCGGTGTTTGAGCATGGCGGGAACGGCAATGAGTCCCATGGTAAGGATGCCGGGGCCGAATCCTCCGCACATGGCCAGGGCCACACATACACCGACGGATACGATGGCCAGTCCACCCCTTATGCCTGAAAGCCAGAGATTGAGTGCTTTAAACAGACGATCGGAGATGCCGGAATGGATTAAAAAATTTCCCATGAGCAGAAACAGGGGAATCGTAATCAGACCGGGGTCGGTGATTTGGCGGTAGGCGGTTGTTGCAACGATATATAAACCGTTGGTCCCATCGATCAAAAAGGTAATCAGGACGCTGATGCCGCCTAGCGCAAAAACAACCGGGACCCCCATTGCCAAAAGGAAGATAAGCCCGCCAAATAAAAGCGCCGTTGTCAAGCCGATACCCATGCCTCAATATCCTCAAATCGTTCTATAGGCGAACCACTTTAATTTTTCCGGGCATACTTTTTACTTGAGATTCTCATAGGCTGCCAAATCAGGATAAATAAGTGGCTAAAATGCCTAACCCGGACAAGCCGGAACCAAGCAGGCTTTTTAGTTTTTCATTTCCTGCTTGTCCGGAAATTGCAATATCCAAATCTCAAACAAGATCGAAAGCCAATTGTTTGGAATTTTGACTTTCGGTCATTGTGATTTGCCCTTCGACCTGGCTCAGGGTGGTGGTGAGCTTGTCGAACCATTTGGTATTTGTGATTTGTTATTTGAAATTTTTAATTCAACATTCGTCGCTAATCTTCCCTGCGCAGAAAATAGGAGATGCCTTCCAGCAAAAACAGAAAAGCCACCAGGGGTATGAGCAGCTTAAACGGATAGAGCGGAATGCGAAATGCTCCAGCGGCTTTTTCGTTCATCATCAGGGAATTCCAGCCCATCCAGGACGTCTGCCACACCAGCACGCCCATAAAGGAAACAAACGCAACCAAAGCGATCCATCGTGCTATCATTTTCATCCTGGGAGGAAAATGGTCGTAAAAGATTTCAATGCGGATATGCTCCCCCTTATACAGGGTATAAACGCCGGCAAAGAGAATAAAAATGCCGAACAGTATCCTGTTCATAAGCCAACCCCAGAGGAGCGGCCGATTGAAGACATATCTGGCGGTTACATCAATGACGATAATGGCCATAATCACAAAAACCAGATAACAGAAGATTTTGCCGCAATTTTCAGCGGTCCTATCGACCAGTTTCCAGAATTTATTTAGACCTTGAGGCATAACATAGCTCCTGAAATTAGCGCCTAACCCGGACAAGCCGGAATTGAATATTGACGATTTGTGGTATCGCTTCAGGCTTCGCCTTCGGCTACGACCCGACAGGTCGCTCTGTCTTTTCTATTAAAATCGATCATTCGATCCTGTCGTTAGACCTTGAGGCTCTCGACGCGTAGAATTGCTTAAATATTCAATCTGGCTATGGTATAAGTCATGTGCAAACATGATGTGATTTCAGTAAAAGATCCGGGTCCAGAGGGCCCGGCTTTGGTCCACCCCGGAGGGGTGATATGGATGATTACCTTTACCAGCAGCGTTCAGATTTGATCTATGGCAGAGCCCATTGTCTCTGACCTGGCCCAGAGGACCAGGTTTTCGATGTTAGAATAAATAGGTGCTAATATTGACCAGTCTACTATAACTTGAACTATAATTGAAAATTCTCAAAGTCAGTTGCCGGTCGTCAGTAGTTAAAAATTAGGTTTTCAATCGGAATTTTATAACGGACAAATAACAACGAACAACTGACGAATCGAGTTTTACCCAATCAATAAAGTATCAGGAGAGCACACGTACACCCTCCTGAATTTTTTTTGACTAATAGTGATGGTTTGGTAAAAAGTCGGGTTTCTCCATTTTGATATTAGCTGTTTAGGGGTTTTTCAACCCGGAACGCTGAACCCGACTCGGCTGAGTCGTTCGACTCTGAGTTATTCGACCCTGAGCTCACGACCGAAGGGCTTGTCGCAGGCTGAACCTCTCAACCTATTTCAGGGTCTTTCTCCAGTCCCTGGTGATCTGGATTGCCTCTGCGGCGGCCGGATCGCGTGCTCCGATCTTATCCCACAATTTGTAGGCGGCCTCTTCGTGTTTGCGCTCACAGGCTTCATCAATCGGGCTTTCGATGACCTTCCCCGCCTTTATCAGCTCCGCCACTTTCACCATTTCCTCAACATAGACTTTGAGAAGTAGATGATAGTAATCCTCGGCAGCTTGTTTGAGCACGGCCTTGAGGTCATCCGGCAGGTCATTCCACGATTTCTGGTTTACAAGAATATTGCCGGGAACGACATCATTCTGCCCGCCGATAAGCCAATATGGGGCCACTTCGTGCCAATTGAGACCGGTTATGGCACTGACGTCCCACTGGGATGCGTCGATGGTGCCCAGCTTTAATCCCATATAGGCCTCCATGCCGGATATATAAGTACCGCGGGCACCGATCATGTTGTAATAATCGGCCCAGGATCCTTCAACCCTTATTTTGATTCCCTTCATGTCGTCACAGGTTTTAATGGGTTTGGTGGACAATGTAAAAAGTTTTCCATAAGAATGCATATCAAGCCAGTAAAGTCCCTGCTTGGCATATTCCTTACGGAGTAAATCCGCGAATCCGGTTTTAAAAAAGAACTCACGTACAATGGCCCCGCTTTCGACAATATCTTTATTGCCGGGGATATTATAGGCGTAAGGCAACCCGAATTCGACTTCACCGACAGGGATGATGCCGGCCCACATCGCTGCGACGGCATGGAGCATGTCCAGAGTGCCTTTTTTGGTCGCTTCAAACAGTTGTTCGGCCGGAACTAACTCCGGATCGGCAAACACAGAGATTAAAAGACGTCCGTTGCTTTTTTTCTTTATATCTGCGGCAAAATCCTTCAATAATTCCATGGATACGTCGCCGCGCGGATAAGCAGACTGTATCTTCCAGCGGTATACCTTCTCGGCGGCTTCAGCGTTCAGGCTGCCCACCGATAAGTTGATAGCGAAAACTGCAACCACGACTACAGAAATCATTATAATTATGTGTTTCATTTTTACGGCCCTCCTTTTTGTTGGTGAATTTTATGGGAATGAAATTATTTCAGCCTTTTGTTGGTATCACCTCCTTTACTGAGTCGGAAAACGTCCGGCTTTAAGGCACCTCCCTGATTAGAACGAGTAACCCAAGCTCCGACGCATTTTCATTGCAACAAACCTCATTAGCTGATTCGTCTACAGAATTCTATACTCGTTTAGTATATAAAAGGCAGTCATGTCAACTGTGAAGTTTGATAATAGTTGACGATCGCGTAGGCTTCGATTATGCTTTTCTATCCTGAACGCAATAGATTCCCCGCCCGGAACTTGCGGCGCCCAGACACCCATTGCATGAGATACAGGTAGCTTTTCGCAGATCACCGGATTGCCAGCGTGCAATCAACCGTGGTTCGCGTATGAAGGGTCTGCTCATAGATATGTAATCGGCAAAACCCTCATCCACCAGACGTTCGGCCAGTAGATATGATCGAATACCCCCAATCAGAATAACCGGAGCCTGAATATTGGCTTTCAGTTTTTTGGCCGCCGGGCGAAAATAGGCTTGATCGCGTTCAAATGTGATTTCTTTACGAAATGGTATGTGTTTGCCGGATAATAACGTTCCGCCACTGACCTCAATCGCATCGATTCCCGTTCTGTCCAACATGGCGCATACTTGAATAAAGTCATTTCGCTCAGGCCTTCAATGCGACTGTCATTATCAATACCCAGCTGGCGCAGGGTGGCCTGTCCGGCCGGACTCACATACGCGTGGCCGGTGATGATCAGCCCCGGGTTTCCCCCGGCCAGATCCTCCATGAGGTCCACGAGTTCCGGGGTGCAGGCGCCGTCTTCAGTTGCCAGTCCTTCCCAGGTGGCGGAGCGTATGAATCGATTGGGAAGCGCTAAGTTCTTTATCCTTGTCGGAGTGAAGAGTTTCGGCATTTTTTGCGCATCTTTTATTTTTTACCTACAAGATAGGATCCGATTATCGCCTCCGCTTCGATTTCAACGAGATGGGTCGGTCTTGCCAGAGCGCTGATTTCGGCCAGGATCGTCACCGGTTTTATCTCTTTGAAAAATTCGGAATAGGCCTGCATGTATTCTTGAGCTCTGGTGATGTCCGTGACATAGATACGCACACGGTACACTTCGGACAACTTTGCGCCGGCCTTAAGAAGGGCCTGTTCAATTTTCTGCAGTATTATTTTTGTTTGCAGGTAGGCGTCACCTTCGGCTTCTACCACACCTTCCGGGGTGGTCGTTGTTGTTCCGCCGACGAACACCATATTGCCGATTCTGACAGCCCGGCTGTATCCTATTTTGTCTTCCAGGGGAGCGCCGGATGAGAAGTTTTGTCTCTTTTTCAAATCCACGGTTCAGATCCTTCCAGATGGGTGATTGAAGTGATTGGTTCAAGGTTCTGGGTTCAAAGTTCAAAGGTTGTAATCTGCCGACATCCTTCAATTTATAACACAATACTAAGTTTGGCCTCTTTCAGCCATTGGGTGAAACGTACGTGTTATTACTATTGAGGCATCATTCCTATTGATATTACGACAGTTAGCGCTCTACAACCTGAAACCGTGAACGTTGAACCCGTAATCGTATGGACTATCAACGACAACGCCCCTGTCAATCAACTTCGGCCCCGTAGCGGTAGCGAAAATCGTCGTTCATAACGCAGCGCCGGACCAGGGTAAATATACTGGGGCGGGACAGTCCTTCACCTCCGGTGGAGATGTGCAGCGATTTAAAACCTTCGCCTTCAATGCCAAGGCCGCCGATGGAGGAAGCATTTTTTACAAACTGGGAGGCGTCGGCAATGCTCGACATGTAAGCGATATTGTGCAGATCATTCGAGTGAAAGACGATGGTATGTCTCAAACCCTGTTCCGCCGCCACACCCGCATTCATGGCTTCTTGGGCGTCGCGACAGCGGACGAAAGGCAGAATCGGCATGATTTGCTCGGTCCAGACGAGGGGGTGCTCCCTGTCGGTCTCCAAAATGGCAATTTTGGTTTCCGGCGGGATATCCAGTCCGATGGCACGTTTCAATATGACGTCAGGCGGCTTTCCGATGTAGTCCATGTTGATGACGCTCGGCACCCGGCCCGGATGAATTTCTTTAAAAATCTCTTTGACCAGGGATCGGCCCTGATCGTCGCTGAGTTCATAGGCACCGTATTTGATCAGCAGTTGTTTCAGCTTGTCTGCGACAGAATCGACAACGAAGATTTCCTTTTCGCTCGAACAGGGGGTGCAGTTGCTGAGTGATGCTCCCCGAATGATGCAGCGGGCGGCATGATCCAGATCGGCGGTTTCATCAACCACCACCGGAGGATTGCCGGGACCGCCGGCCAGCACGCGTTTGCCGGTTTTGGTGGCGAATTCCACCACGCGATGCCCGCCGGTGACGGCGATCATGTCGATCTGGGGATGAGTCATCAGGTATTGGGCAGTGGGGATATCCGGTTCTGCGACCGTGGTGACACAGTTTGCAGGCCCACCCGCCGCAACAATCGCCTGATTGACGTCTTTGACCGTCCGGGCGGAAATTATTTTAGTTTTCGGATGGGGATTGTTGACCACCGTATTGCCGCCGGCCAGCATCATAATGGCGTTGTGTATGATGCCCGGCGCTCCATTGGTTATGGCGTTGACGGAGGCGATCACCCCCACCGGTATACGTTCATTGATGGTGATGCCGTGGTCGCCGGTAAATACTTCCGATTTTATATCTTCGATACCGGGTACCCCGCAGGCAACTTCCAGTTTCAGCACCGTGCCGGCGACTGCACCCAGATCCGTTTCTTCCAATTCCATCCGCCCGTATTCTTCGCGGTTGGCCCAGCCGACATCCCGAATAGACTGGATGATTTTTTCGCGCACGTCCAATGGCAGCTGCACCAGTTGCTGATGCGCAACAACGGCAGCCTGAATGGCGTCTTCCATTTCCTGAAATACACCGTCGCCTTTTGCGCCAAGACTAGTGGCAGCCTGGCTTTGTTTTGAAGCGGATAATTCCTGCAAAACTTTTTCAACGATGATTTCAATCTGATTTTTATCGATACTCATACGCCACCCTTTGTAGTTGAAAAACGTAGATTGAAGTTTCAATATTTATGGATTGTGCGGGGTTGGTTCTATCTTCGGCCACTTTGCAGTTTGTAGGTTGGGTTGAGCCTATCTCAAGTTATGTTGGGTTTCGTTTCACTCAACCCAACCTACACTTTGTCAGCTCTATTGTGCAATGCGAAACCCAACAATGGCCGATTTTAGAACCGAGCCCGAATTAGGCCTATTTCATTTTCTTTGCGGCCTTTATTTCCGGAGGAAGTAATAAGCCGATCAATTCTCCACTTTTCATTTTCACTAAGTATTAAATTTTATTTTTGTGCTTTTTGTGCCTTTTTGCGGCCATATCAAATTGGATGTTTGAGCAAATAAGAAAAGATAGAATACCGCCAATCTTCATTCTTCATTCTTCAATTTTCATGCTCCATACCGGTAACGAAAATCATTGGCCATAACACAGCGCCGGATTAAGGTGAACATCCTGGGCCGTGTTTGGCCCTCGCCGTTGGTAGCAATGTGAAACGATGTATATCCCTCACCGGCGACACCCACGCTGGCCAGTCCGCAAGATCCGTTTTTGACAAAGGCGGCACATTTGGCTTTGTTGGTCATTTTCTGGATGGCTTGGATATTGTTGGAATGAATCGCCATGGTGTGGCCGTTGCCCTGTTCGGCTGCCAGGGCGGCTTCAATGGCTTCATCCACATTGCGGCAGCGGACAAACGGCAGGACCGGCATGATTTGTTCGGTCCAGACAAGGGGGTGATCCCTATCCGCCTCCAGAATGACAATCTGAGCTTCAACTCCGACCTCAAGCCCAATGGATTTAAGGATAAATGCGGGTGATTTGCCGATGTAATCCATGTTGATCACGCCGGGTTCACCGGGGCCTTTGATTTCTTTAAATATGTGTTTGAGCAACTGCTCCGACTGGGCTGCGGAGATTTCATAAGCGCCGTATTTTTTAAGATTTGCCTTCAGTTGATCGGCGACGGATTCAACGACAAAAATTTCTTTTTCGCTGGCACAGGCCATACAGTGGGAAAAGGATGCGCCTTCGATGATACACCTGGCAGCCCGGTCAAGGTCGGCGGTTTCGTCAACCACCACCGGCGGATTGCCGGGTCCGCCGGCAATTACCCGTTTGCCGGTCTGGGTAGCAAAGGCCACCACACCGTGTCCGCCGGTGACTGCAATGAGTTTAATTTTCGGATGGGTCATCAGCCTCTGGGCCGACGGCACGGAAGGCTCTTTAAGACAGCAAACACAGTTTGGCGGACCGCCTGCAGCAACAATGGCTTTATTCATATCCCGGACGACGCGCGCCGCCACCGCCCTGGTTTTAGGATGGGGGTTGTTGACCACTGCGTTGCCGCCGGCCAGCATCATGATTGCATTAAAAAGGATGGTGGGAGAACCGTTGGTGACCGGATTTATCGAGGCAATCACCCCTACCGGTATACGTTCGATGATCGTCACCCCTTTGTCCCCACTGAATACCTCGGGATTAAGATCTTCCATGCCCATGACCTGGCAGGAGGCCCTGTTTTTCTTGGCATTGTCTTCTGCTTTGCCCAGGCCGGTTTCTTCGAACTCCATCTGTGCATATTCGTCCGCATGGGTCAAGCCGACCTGCCGGATGGCCTGAATGATATTTTCACGAACCGCCAACGGCAATGCCACTAGTTTTTTCTGGGCCTTGGAAGCCGCCTGGATACATTCGTCCATTTCCTGGAAAACCCCGTCCATCACGTGGTCGGCCGGGGAAGGAACCGCATCCGCATCCGGACCCGGTAAATCTATGCCTTGCTGTTGTAACCTGCTGACCACTATTTCGACGATTTGTTCGATCCGTCCTTCGTCTAGAGCCATGCTATACCTCGCGAGCTATAATCATAATTAAAAAAATGAGCTAAAATTTAAAATGAACTAAAATGAGCTAAAATTGTGGTATTCTGCCCGTCGAATGCCTCGCGGTCGAACGATCAATTTTAAAAGGGATAGAGTGAAGCGTTTCCTTAATTTTAGTCATTTTAGGCAATTTAGGTCACTTTAGGAATTTGTTTATTCCGTTTTCAGAATAAAATTCATCCGCGATTTTCATGCCATCATCAAATTTTGAAAGATATCTGACCGCCTTGGTATTGTCCATAAAAGTGATCTCATGAATCAGGGCTGCCAGGTAGGTTATCATATGGGCAAAAGGGTCGATAAAAGAAACCGATTCGAGATCGACAATAATGTACTGATCGGACAGGGCAATGATGGGTGATTTCGGCGTGTCGCTAATGCCGATTATTTTGACTTTGTACTTTCTGGCTAACTCCATCAGTTCAATGGTCTTGCGAGTGTATCGCGGAAAGGCGATGACAAACATGATACGGGATTTTCCGTTTCTGATGATCAAGTCCTTTATTTCCCAGGATAATGAGGTATCCAGAAAAACATTGTCTCTTATTTTTTTCAGCAGATAACCGAAATAGTAGGCCAGGGTAGCAGAAGCGCGATACCCGACGACATAAACCGTTTCAGCCTTGAAGATGGCTCCGGCAATCTTTTTGAGATCATTTTTCGAAATTGAATTTCTCATATTTTCAATGTTATCAATTGAATTTCGACAATATTTATCCAGGGTATTGCTTTCATCAGATTGCTGACTGGCCTTTTGCAGTCTCTCTACGGCCGTCAATTCGATGTGAAGCAGTCCTTTCATGTACTGGACAAATTCCATGTAGCCGGAAAACCCCAGATCATTGGTAAAGCGGATAATCGTCGGCTCACTGATCTGACATTCCTCGGCGATTTCCCTGGCAGTCATGAGAAAGACTTTCTTATGGTCTTTGAGGATGAAATCCGCCACCCGTCTTTTTTTAGGAGACAGCGCAGGATAGACCTTGATGATTTTGTTGAAAAGATCTTCTCTGGCAGAGTTCATGGGATCAATTATAAAGGTTCAAAGGTTCAGGGTTCAAAGGTTCAGGTGAACCCTTACTTCCTTTTGTTAATGGTCCCTGCCATCCATAGCGAGCAGGCACTCTTCGGCGGCCTCTTTCGCAGCCTGGATCTCGGAAGTACTCCCGGCCAGGTAGACTTTGCCGCTGGCACCGAAAACAGTCGCATGGATCAGTTTCACATCGGCTGCTTTTTCGGCCTCATTGGCTGCGTATCCGGCGTAGCCTGCCGGGAGACATTCGAGGATATACATGGTTTCATCCACGAGCATCATACTGGCGGCCCGAAAGCGGTTTACGATCTGACTCATAAACGGGTCGATTCTCTCAATGGTTTGCGCAGCCAGGATTTTCGGTTTTAAGCGATCTTTTTCTTTTACCCCTAGATACTCCATGGCCACGTCACCTGCTACCCTGACATCCGCCGGGGAGTCGGCATGTACCTCCAGCATCCCGTAAGTCCTTTCCACTACCATAGCGCCGGGCTGTACATTGGCTTTCTTCATGATCGCATCGGTGATGGAATTAATCTGGATGCCGGGTGCTACCTCCATAAAAAGTGCCGCCTGCCCTGCTACCGGGTAATAACCGCGGGCCGTGCTGCCGATATAACCAACCAGCTGTTTCTGTAATTGATCGATAAACGCAAAAGCTCTAAGTTCTACCATATCTTATATTCCTATATCTTTTTTATTCATGATCACATTAGAGGTAGTCTATAACTCTGTGCTAATTTTCCAGTAAAATGCGCTAAAATTTAAAATGTCTAAAATGAGCTAAAATTATGGAATACTATCTTTATAAAAAGACTGACATCATCAATTCCAGGCAATTTAGGCATAAGTTCATTTTAGTCATTTTCCGTTCTTGTGGTTGCCAAATCCAGTTCATCCTGTTAATCCTGTCAGAAAATGGACGGTCTCTGAAGTTAAGTTTCTTTTTCGATTAAACTGGCCGTTTTTCAGGCCAGCGGCGGTGCTTATATGAGACTCCGCAAGCCTGACGTTTCTTTTTCGTTTAAATTGGGCGTTTCGACAGCCTGTCGAAAGCAGCCGAGTCGAATTTCGAAGGATGGAATCGTTGCGCTCTGTCCTGCACTCAATAAAAATCGATAGAATTCCACCATTCGTCGTTCGTCAATCGTCAATCTTCATTCATCATTCGTCAATCATCATTCCAATCATATGCTCTTCAACCATTCCCGTTTCATGGGACATATGGCCGTAAATGTGGTACAGGCGGCATTGCCCTGACATGAGCATTCCTGATCCGATCCTCTGCTGAAGCGGCCGTAACAAAAATCGGAAATGGGTATCGAGGTCGTGCAATCCATAATTAATTCTGAAATCAAACGACCAATGACGGGGGCCAGTCCAAAGCCATGTCCGCTAAACCCGGTGGCAAAAACAAAGCCGGGAACCTCTTGGGCAAAACCCAAGATCGGGATTCCATCCGACATCTGGGCAATGAGGCCCGACCACATTCGAATCACATGTACATCCTTGAGGACCGGAAAAAAATCAATCACCAGCCGGGAGATTGCCGGTCCGATATAATGGAAAAGGGGTTTCCCTTCACGGTAGATGAATTGTTCGGTTCCTATAAATCCCCCCCAGAAAAAGGGGCCGTGGACAGTCTGGCGCCCGTAAAACAAGCCCTTTGCATGTCCGATCATCTGTTTGAAGAGTGCCGGATAGGGTTCAGTGATCATAGCTTCTGAAAACAGGGGCCGCATGGGAAAATCCAATCCCACCATGTTGGCCACCTTGCGACCGGCCGTGCCGGCGGCATCGACTACCAGGTTGGTTTCGAAGGTATTCTTGTCCGTCACGACGGCGGCAACTTTTCCTTTCTGCAAACGAATTTCTCTGACCGCTTCATGGGTGTAAAATTGTGCGCCGAGGGATTTGGCTTTTTTAAGAAAGCCAAAGGTCACCAGAAAGGGATTGACATGACCGTCGGTTGGGCAGAAGCTGGCGCCGATGACCTTTTCACCGACATAGGGGTTGATCTCCAGCACCTGTTTACGATCGAGCATCTCCAGCTCCAATCCGGTATTTTTTTGATTTTCGATGGATTGCCGCATGAGTTCAAGCTCTTCATCGGAAGTGCAGAGCCTAAGATTTCCTTGCCGCACGTATTCCACATCCATGCCCAATTCTTCATGGAGCCGGCCGTAGATTTGTATGCTTTCCATGGCCAGGGGCATTTCTTTAAGGTTTCGGGCAGACTGCCGCACACCGCCGCCATTGCTGCCGGAGGCCTCGCCGCCGATATCTGATTTTTCGATGACGACGGACTTTAAACCTTCTTTGGCCAGATTATAGGCAATGGCGCATCCCATAACGCCGCCGCCAATGATAACTGCATCTGCTTTTTGGGGCATCCTAATTCCTCATCAGGGTGATGTTATTATTCTCGTAATTGGACTGTGTCATAATCTCGGTTTTCTTAGGTTTCAGGTGTCAGGTTTCAGTTGTCAGAAACGTAACAATTAATTGCTAATTGCGCTAATTGGGCATCCTTCATATGACGCCAAAAGTAGTTTACACTTTTTATCGTAGGTTGGGTTGTGTGGGCGTAAACGTCGGGTAAAGCTTAGTTTAACTAAACAACAAGCTCCTGCTATCTAACGTAATTTTTCTGCAATAGCACTACCCAACATTAAAATCGCTTAACCCAACCTACAACTACTGTGACGGAACATCCGTAACCTATTTTTGCCTCGTATGAAGCCACATCATTTATTACAAAAATGTAATTTTTCTGATTAAACTGGTTGCTTTAGCCGCCGGCGACCGGGTTCGTATGAAACTTCGCCTGGCCGGAACAATGAATAGATGGAACGTCGAACATCGAATATTGATGACGCTACGCTTTATCTATTTTAAAACAAGCAAACCGAAGAATACTGAACCGCAGAATTTCGAAGAATTGAATCGCTGTGTTCTGTTTTTTTAAAATTGACAGAATACATCATTCGATGTTGGACGTTCAATGTTCGATGTTCGACGTTCTTTTTTTTAGTTAGCCCGTCATATGAAAATAGCAAAGACCAAAGTTTCTTTCTCGATTAAACTGGCTGTTTTTCATGCCAGCGTTGCCGCTGACACCTGACACCTGACACCTGCTTTTATTCTAACTATTAGCAAATACCTCCAAACGCAGGGGCCTCACCGGTCCTCTGGCGGTGGTGGGATCGATATCCGCCGCGGCGAGGCCAAGTTCTTCGGTGAGTATCCTCGCGACTAACTGCTGGCAGGTCTGACCCTGGCACAGACCCATGCCGGCCCTTGTGATGCGTTTGACGCCGTTTAAGGTCCGCATACCGTTTCGGATGGCTTCCTTAATCTCTGCCCGGGTGATTTCCTCACAACGGCAAATAATGAGGTCATCCGCGTCCGCCTGTTCCTGCGAGATTTTTTCAACCCTGGCGCCTTCTTTGGCAGTTGTGTCCGTCGGTTTGAGACCTCTAACCTCATTGAAGCGCGCAATGACCCGTTCGACGATATCTTCCAGTGCCGCTTCGGAAATTTCGTCAGATGTTTTAGCCGGTGGATCCACCCTGACTTTTTCACCTTCAGCCTCATCCTGAACTTTTTGCGCCTCTGGCGGCTTAGCTTTGCCGGCAGATTCATCGGCAGTCGTCAGCGCGTCTGCCGGGACGGTTTTGATCCGGAGTCGATTATCTTTGATGAGTTCCTGGGCGGCTGCAGATATGCGTGCGCCCTGGGGGACCTCGATTTCTTTTTCCCCGGACTGCAGGATTTTTCTGACTTGTTTAGCAAATATAAAAACAGGTGCCATTGCGCTACTCCCCAAAATAATTGCCAAAATGTCTAAAATTAAGGTGCTCTGTCTAATTATGTCCGTTTAGATGGATAATATAGTTGATTAAGTTGACTGGTTGATTAAGTTGATAGGTCAATTTTTCTGGATAAATGGAGTTTAATTTAGACAATCCAAAAACCTACATAATCATTCTACTCCATCAACCCAATCAACCCAATAAACTATGTACTATCAACGCTTCTTCGCTTTTCGGGATACCGGTTTACGTTGCGTTTTTTTCTTTTCCTCGGCCGGTTTTTCTTCTTCAGGTCCCGCCGGTATCATTGCATCGATATCATCGTGGGGCCTGGGGATGACATGTGATGAAACGACGGTGCCCACCCGTTTACCGGCCGCGGTCCCGGCGTCCACGGCCGCTTTGACCGCACCGACGTCACCGGCCACCATGATAGCCACCAGGCCTCCCTTGACTTTCTGGCGGCCTAAAAAATTGACTTTGGCGGCTTTGACCATGGCATCGGCTGCTTCAATGGCAGCTATCAATCCCCTGGTTTCAATGAGTCCTAAAGCTTGCTGCATGGCTCGATCTCCGTATTGTTTATTCCTATACCCAAATTGAGCAAAAAATAGTTGGGAGTTATTAGCAATTCAATATTGGTTAATGGTTATTGGTTATTAGTAAAAAAGGAAAAAAACCCGTATTTTTTTTAAAATAGGTAGTAGACTTTTGTAAGGAGCCGATCATCAGGTCCTAATAACGAATAGCAATTAACGCCTAATTGACGTTTATCTCTCAATTAAATTACTGCTTCCGTCCTTTTAATCCGTTTAACGTTTCAACAACCTTTTGGGCCGCTGTCAGGACCACGGACTCGGTCCCGGCTAAATAGATGCGTCCGGCGGCGCCGTAAAAGCGAATGTCCACCAGCCTGACATCGCAGTGTTTTTCTGCTTCATTGGCGGCAATGGATGAATATGCCGCCGGCGAAACCTCCAGCAGATAAACGTCGTCGCCTCCCAAAATAAGCATACCTTTGCTGTTGCGGTTAATGATTACTGCCTGATACGGATCGACCTTGTTGATGATACTGGTTGCCAGGATTTGGGGAGCCACGCGATCTTCCTCCTTCAGCTCCAGTTCGTCCAATATCATCTGTCCGGCATGAAGCACTTCTTCCTGATCGAAAGAATGGATCTCCAACATGCCGTACCGTCGCTCAACAATCATTTCACCCGGCCGAGCGTTGGTGATTTTCAGCGCAATGTCCGTCAATCGATTGATTTCGATACCGGGCGCCACTTCGACAAAAAGGGCCGACATGCCTTCCACGGAAAGAAATCCGCGGCAGGCGCTTGCAAACAAAGAAGCAAACTGGGGTTGAAGTCGATCCAGATAGCAGTACGCTCTCAGTTCAGCCATTTATCACTCTCCTTAGTAGTTCGTAGGTCCACAATTATCGGTCCAAGTTTGAGCTATAATTCCCTATGGATAGGGATAACCCCCATAGATATTTGGTTTTTGTAGCTTTTAAGATCCTGGTAATCCGTGTTCATCCGTGTCCCCAAAATGGAAATTCCTATACGTTCAAGTTAGAACTTAGATCCTGTCCGGACAATTTTGACAGCATACTCCCTGGCTTGATCTTTAGCCAAAGGGGTAATGATTCCGCCGGGAGCCAGCATGATCGGACCCCGGCCGGCGTCAACAGCCATTTGGACATCTTTGGCGGTGACCAGTTTGCGGGCCGGTGGCACCGTGTCCGTCGATGGATTTCTTTTTGCCGGAGGTTCAATTTTTTTTTCTTTATCAACCATTTTTTGAAATGTGGCGCAGAGCTGATCGGTTTCGCAAAAAATCATGCCAAAGCTTTCCAGCTTGGCCAGGATGCGACCCATCTCATCTCTTAGCCCTTCATTCAGGAGTAGATCACAAATCGTAAAACCGTCTTGTGCGGCCAGGACTTTTTTGCCCTGGACCAGCGCCGAAAAAACAATGGCGCTTTCCTGGTCGTCACTGATCAGGTGGGCCGCTTTAGCGGCTGTTTTGAAGCAGAACGTCGGCAGTATCAGGATATCAGACTTTAACAGGGCTTTTTCAAGACCTTCCGGTTTGACCGTATCGAGAATGCAGCGGATGCCTGCTTTTTCTTTAACATCAGCACCGCATACCCAGGATCGCGCCGAATTCACCGTAAACACGCTGGACCGGCCGGCGATTTTTTCTATCTGACGAACCTGTTCGAGGGCCTCTTCCAGTTTTCGCACGCCGGCGTGAAAAACATTCAGAACCGCCGGTGCAGACCGGGGTCGTTGGACACGATTTTTAACTGGTTTTTCCGCGGGGCTGTCCAGCAATCCTTTTTCTTTCAGGACCTCTCTCACAAGGTTACGGATGTCTTCTGTTTGCATAATGGCAATTACCTAATAAAAAGATGAACGTCGAACATCGAACATCCAACGTTGAACATCGAATAATGATGTCGCTGCGATCAGGATTTCTCTATTCTGAACCTCTGAACCCTGAACTCCTGAACCCCGGAACCTCCATAACATCAGTTCACATCCAGACAAGACAATGCGATCCCAAGGGGTGTTATGAACTGGGGAAAATCCGGTCGGAAGGTTTTCAGGCTTAACGTTTTTTGAACAATCTCGTCAAAGCCTTCCAGTTCACAAGTTCCCCCTACCAGACACACCTTGGTTAAGTCATCGAACGGTTGCAGGTAAGAAGCCACAATACTGGCGATTTTTTCAATAACCGGCCGCACGATGGGAAGTATTTCCCGGCTCCGCTGCCGGTCGATCTTTACTTCTTCAGCCTGCTCATAATTGATTTTCAGGTTACCGGCGACTACTAGAGACAGATGTACCCCCCCGGTGGCTTCATCGTTGGTGTAGACTACTTTACCTTCCCTGATCACGGCAACTCCGGTGGTCCCTCCGCCTACATCCACAATGGCGCCGTTTTCCAGCTTGAGAACCTGATTGGCGGCCGTAGGCTCATCTAATACTTGTAAAACTTCCAAACCCATCCCTTCCAGTATATAGCGGGTAGCATTGATGTTGGCGTATTCTGTTTGCGGCGGATAGGATGTGGCCCCTCTCTCGATGGGAAGGGGACTGGCATCCCTCATTTCTTTGATCATTTCACGAACCATGTTCTGAGCACCGGCATAATCCACGATCAAACCGCTGCGAACCACTTCAGCCCTGCGCATTCTGGCGGCGCGGGGTTTACCGGTCTCATCAACCACTATCATAATGGCTTTGTAGGTTCCTAAATCCACCCCGACAAACAGCCGTCCGGCTCCGGAAAAATCCCAATTTTCCGGATGATTAACGATGCTGTTTAAATGTTCGGCGAGGTCCGTCATAAAACAAACCTGATAATGTTTTTGCTGGGCGAGGGAATGATTACATGACTTAACACCAGCCCGGTTCCCTGCAAAAGATCGAGGCCGGCTTGAACGGCGGAATTTATCGAAGCCACATCACCGCTGAGATAAAAAAAAGATTTTCCACCCAGGCCGGTGGCACACCGAATTTCAATAATGTCCACGTCTGCAACCTTGACTGCGGCGTCTGCCGCTATGATGGCGGAAGCCACGGAAAAAGTTTCAATAACAGCCAGTGATTCGACGTCATGAATCCTGGTGGTGGCTGTCAACGCCGGAAAAACCGAGGGATGAACATTGGGGATCACAAAATCATCCACTAAAAATTCACCGGCCATCTCTTTGCCGACCTCCGATGCGCGCTGCACCGAATCCACATCGCCGGACACCAGCGCCATATATTTACCGGCACAAATCGGTTGCGCCATGATCAGATCAACAGCGGCGGATTTCACCATCTCATCGGCCGCTTCCACCCCTTTGGCGATGCTGTTGAGTTCTACCATGGCGATGGCTTTGAGTTCCATGTCTGTTTCCTATACCGGTCTTACGAGATTTGCCTGGTTCATCCCTTTTAAATAAGATTACCTCTGTTCGCATAAATGCCTAAAATTAAAAATGCCTAAATTGCCTAAAATTAAGGTATCCTGTCTATTTTTAATATTATCTGTCTCGGATAATACTGAAATCCGAAGCACGCCTGATCTTATAAAATTGGCCGAAATCCGAAACAATATCGGAATTCGAATTTTCAAATGTTCCAAATTTTGATTGGAATTGTGCCAAGATTTTCGTTTTGAATTTTGGTCATTTAGTATTCGTATTTGTTTCGTATTTCGAGATTCGAATTTCGAATTTTTATCAGTACTACTCCTATCAATTAATACTCTCGCTATTGGGTAATAACTATATTTTCATCAATTGACTCAACGGTCCCTTCAATACTGGCATGCACCCTCGCTCCCAGGGCGCCCTCGGGGATTTCTCCAATCAAGTCGCCTTTCTTGACCCGGTCTCCCTCCTTTACGACCGGCAGGGCCGGCTTTCCGATGTGCTGCTGCAGCGGAATGCTGACTTTGTCGACCTGGATATCATCCTCATAAAAGGGCGGATGCGAATCGTAGCGGGTCACCTGAAGTCTTTCCATGAGACGGTTTATCGGAATTTTGCGGGTGTCCTTAAACGGAGAGACACGATAGCTCTCTCTTTGGGGTTCTCTTTTGATTCCTTCCTTCAACAGGTGCTGCTTGATGGCGGCGTTGATTTCCCTGGGGGAGAGCATCATGGGACAGGCAAATTTTTCGCAAACACCGCATTCCGAACAAATCAGCGCATCCTCCAACACTTCTCCAATCATTCCCGGATTGTATGCCAGATGCCGCATGATTTTGTGAGGTTCCAGGGCATGTCCGATCAGGTATCGCGGGCAAAGATCGGTGCATCTCGAACACTGGGTGCATGCCGATTTGGCGATAAATCGCATCTGATCCAGGTTTCTTTGTTTATCCCGGATGACATTGTGGTTGGGCGGTAAAACGATAATTCCGCTGGTTGTTTTCGTTATCGGTTCAGAACCACCGGCAAGGACTTTGCCCATCATAGGACCCCCCATCACGATGCCGAATTCAGAAATTCTGGGGCCTCCGGCCAGTTCAATGACGGCATTGGCAGGTGTGCCGATGGGTACCTTGCAGATAATGGGTTGGTTAACTTCACCGCAGACGGTCAGATAACGGTCTGTGACCGGTTTGTCTGCCATGGCCCGGGAAATATTCAGCAGTGACTCCACATTGCTGACGACCGCCAGTATATTCAGGGGAATCCCACCTTCCGGCACGATCTTTCCCAAGACTTCGTTGACCAAAATAAATTCGTCACCGGCCGGGTAGAAATCCTCCAGTTCAAACACGTCGATTCGACCGGCGTGTCCATCATCAGAGATTTTTTCTCTCAACGCCGCCAGCGAATCCGGGTGCTTGGATTTTAAACAGATAGTTCCCTTCTCGGCGCCGGTACCGTCCACCACCGTTTGCAGGCCATTCAAGACGTGACCGGGTTGATGGGTCATGAGGTAAGGATCGCTGGTGAGCAGCGGCTCGCAGGAAGCCCCGTTGCCCAATACCTGCTGCACATCAAACTGCAGTTTAATATGGGTCGGAAATCCGGCTCCGCCGGCGCCGACAACTCCGGCGGCGCGGACCTTATCGACAATTTCCTCTCTCATTTTTTCCTGTCCGCAGCCTCATTCGCCATTTCTAAATTATCTACGATCCCGATGACCACAGCGTCGATGGGGATCAGCTTTTCCTTGCTGAAAGCCTGCATGGCCGGTGCTCCCCGGGTGACGATGACCATCTCCTCAAAGCCCGCCCCGATCTCATCAGCGGCGATGATCACGTTTCCGGCAGGCTCCAGGTCTTTACCCAAAGGCTGGATGAGCAGTAGTCTCAGGGCGGAAATCTCGTCCTTCTTCTTGGTGGACCAAATGTTGCCGATGACCTTTGCGAGTACCATTTTTACTATCCTCTTTGCACAAATCTCCACGGATTTTCACTAAAGTTTGTGGTTCTTTTTTTCATAGGTGAAAAAACCTGAAAATATCCGTGTCATCCGTGTCTATCTGTGTCCCTGTTTTGAATCAGGCAAAGTCACTGGAGATCTTCAGCCTGTTCGACGGCTTCAATGCCGGCCTTTACCTCAGCGATATCCCCAAAAATTCCGATCATGGTGATATGTTGCGGGCAAAGGCCCCTCAGATCAAAAACACGAACATCGGCGGCCTTCTCAGCCACATCAGCCGCCGCGATCATATCCACGAGTTTACCTTGAATAAGCCCCACAGCGGTAAAGGGAACCTCAGCTTCAGCAAAGACTTTTTTGCCGGCTGCTCCCACCCGCTGCCTTAAAAATTCAAATACACCGGGGGAGGGGTGGGAAATTATACGCACACTGAATGCCATGATTAAAAATCTCGCAATTGCTGTTTCTTACAAAAATCAGCATTATTCGGTTTTAGGAATTGTAAATTCGATGTCACTATGGGGTCTGGGGATGACATGCACCGAAACCAGCTCGCCGACGCGCTCGGCGGCCGCTCCGCCGGCATCCGTGGCGGCTTTCACTGCACCGACATCGCCGCGCACAAAGATGGCAACCAGGCCGCCGCCGACAAATTCTCTGCCGACAAATCTTACCTTAGCTGCCTTTACCATGGCATCTGCCGCCTCAATAGCGCCCTACCAGACCTCTGGTTTCAACCATACCCAACGCTTGTTCAGCCATTCTTTTTTCCTCCTGATTTTAGTTTTAGATTTCTACTTCTGGTTAATTAAACGTTTTTTCTGCACCTTACTTGCTACTGGCCACTGTTTACTGGATTCTGGTCACTCGTTACTGGTTACTGGGATGCTGGTCGCTGGATACTGGCATCTGGCTGATATAGTCAACTCTATCAACTCAATCAACTCTATAGTCTATGATTGTCTATCATCTCCCAACCCACAACCCAACAACTCACAACCCACAACTCACAATTCGCACCCCGCATCAGCGTCTTACCCGAATTGCCCTGGCCGTCATGGACCATTCTCCGGGTACTTCGATCGTGACGGTGGCGGTCCGATCCATTTTCTGGGTTTTCCTGACTGCCACAACCTTTGCATCTCCCAATTTTTGCCCGGCGCGGTCCAGGGCGGCAACAACGTCTCCCTTCTTCCGGCAGGGGGTTATATTCGTAAACCATCATTACCGTCGCCATGCCGTTGGAAAGACTCTCGTCCACCATAAAGATTGCCTGGCCGGGGCAAATGTAGACGCACGTTTGACAGGCGACACATTTTTCTCCATCCAAATGTGGGATATTGGTAATGTCCTCCCCCACGATAATTGCCCCCACATTGCAGCTGGATTCACACGGGATTACAGGGTATATCTTCCAGGCATTCAATAGTGGCCACCGGACCTTTTCGTCGTCTGGTCTCGGAAGGTACACCCGGACTGTTTTTGAGTTCTTCGTCAGTCAGAAAGCCCGTTTTTGATGATTCATGGGGCATTCATCTATCCTTTCATCACTGCGTTCAAATATTCTTTTGCTTTCCTGCGGGTTTCTCCGTGACTGCCGCTTCGCAGCCCCTTCATGCTTTGGAACTGCTGAGTACGCTGATCCAGAAACGACTGCTCGTCCAGATAATCCAGACTGTGTGCAATGGCCAGGCCGGCAATACGGCCTTCGATAACGGCAGTGCTGGCTTCCTCGATACCGGACACGTCCCCGGCTACGAAAATACCCTTAACAGAGGTTTCCTGGTTTAAATCGTGGGCGGGCAGGTGGCCGCCCAGTGCCGGAACGTATACCTTTTGACAGCCCGCCATGCGCAGAAGCTGGGTCATGGGGTTGAGCCCCACGGCGATGCAGATGGTGTCCACATCAAAACTTTTTTCAGTACCCGCAATCGGTTGCCAGGATTCATCGACCTGGATGACGGTGGCGCCTTCAACGCGATCACTGCCGTGGGCTGCTTTAATCGTATGGGACATCAGAAACGGTACGCCGGTTCGGGCTATTTTGGCGGCGTGTACGGCATAGCCGCCAATTTTGGGGGCGGCATCAATCACCGCCGCCACACGGCTGCCGGCCTGCATCATCTGGTAGCTGACGATCACGCCCACATTGCCTGAACCCACCATGAGGATATCGTTGCCCGGCCGGATCCCGTGGATATTCGCCATGGTTTGGGCAGCACCGGCACCAATGACACCGGGCAGCGTCCAACCCGGAAACGGGATCATGTTTTCGGAAGCGCCAGTGGCCACCAGGGTTTTTTGAGCCATGACCTGCTCGATGCGGTCTTTGATCATGACGTTCATGGCGCCGTTTTCATAAATACCCAGCACCACCGAATTCAGGGAGACTTCCACGCCGAGCTCTTTGGCTTCATTCAGAAAACTGTTGCCGATGTTAAATCCCCGTTCCTTGGCGCGATGTTCCTCGGACCCGAAAAACTTGTGGATCTGCTTGAACAGCTGGCCGCCGGGGCGATCGTTTTCATCAAAGATGATCACCTGGACACCATTTTTGGCCGCTTCGATGGCCGCCGCCAAACCCGCCGGTCCGGCCCCCACACAAATCATTTCATATCTGCGCATGAATTCAGACCTCGCAAAATCGATTTTTATATTTCCTGCAATCTCTTTAGTGTTTTGGTTTTACGCTAAAATTGGACATTTGAACGGTCTGGGTTAGCGGGTTCAAGGTTCAGCGTTCAGGGTTAATCGCTTCGCGATTTATTTCTATACCATTGATTTCATTTGGTTAAAAAATGAGACACTAAACCTTTGAACCTGCTCTTTGATCTTTCACTTCTCCGGCCCTTTTCCTCTCTGGGTTTCAACGACCATTTCCGCCTTCAGCGGTTCCACACAGGTACGGATATTCGGTTTGCCGTCAACGACCATGATGCAATCCGTACAGCGTCCGATGGCGCAAAACATGCCGCGAGGTTCGTTCCGGCGGGATGTATAGCGATGAATCAAAACACCGTTGCTGCGTAACGCAATGGCGATGGGTTCACCCTCGAAGCCTTCCAAGGTTTGTCCGTCAAAGGAAAATTGGACACTGCTTCCTTTTTCAAAGGTCCCCAAAATTGGGTGCTGTTCTATGCGCATAATTATCAATCCTGCTGGTTCGCCATTAACGACTAGAATGACAGAATCCATCTGCTGGACAGCAATGATCAGATACTGGATTCTGGATAGTGTCGTTGATTGAAGTTCATCGAGTATCGAGCATCCAGCATCAAGTATCGGCGTCAATTTTTGATTAAATACTTTAAGGTCACCGACGACAAACATTTGCGGCAACCTTGGTTAACCGCTAAAAAAAGCCAAACGCATCGGTAAACGTGTAGTTGGTGCCCATCAGCGGAATGCCGGTCATGGCGCAGGATTCCAGGGTCATGGACCTCAGATCTTCCCGCTCCATATTGGCCAAAGCTGTTTTACCGGCGGCCTTGGCAATGATAACGGCCTCGTAGGTCATGCCCTGGATATAATTGGCGACTTTTTGGGCGGCATCGTCAATATTGAGCTTTTTGCGGCGTTCCGGGTCCTGGGTGCCGATTCCAAAGGCGCATTTGCCTTCATGGCAGCGCAGGCAGACCACGCAGCCCATGGCAACCATCGCTCCGGTTCCGATTGCGACTGCATCCGCGCCCAGAGCCAGCGCTTTGACAACATCGGACCCATCCCGGATGCCGCCGGAGACAACCAGGCTGATTTCCTCTTTAAGGCCCATTTCTTCCAAAGCACGGACAGCCTGAACCAGGGCGGGCAGGGTAGGGATCCCCAGGTGGGCCGTGGCAACCACGGGGGCCGCGCCGGTACCGCCTTCGGATCCGTCAACAACGATCCCATCCGCACCGGTCTTGGCTGCAATTTTGACATCCTCCTTGACACGGCCCGCAGCGATTTTAACAAATATCGGTATCTGCCAATCGGTAACGTCTCTGAGTTCCTGGATCTTAAGGACCATGTCGTCCGCACCAAAGATATCTCCGTGACGCGGGTGACTGTGCAGGTCAATGCCTTCCGGAAGCTGACGAAATTCGGCGATTTCCTTGGTGATTTTGCTTGCCATCAGATGACCGGACAGACCGGGCTTGGCTCCGATACCGCAGATGATTTCCAATGCATCCGCGGCTTCAATATTTTTGAGCGAAAAGCCCATTCGACTGGGGGTGATCTGGATCACTTGTTTGTAAGAATTATCTCTTTCTTCCGGCAGCAGACCCCCTTCTCCATTGTTGATGGAGGTTCCTACAATCTGGGTGGACTTTGCCAGAGCCGTTTTGGCCTCTTTGCTTAACGCACCGTAAGACATGCCGGAAATCATGATGGGGGTTTCGATGATCAGGGGCTTCTTGGCAAATCGTGATCCCAGGACGGTTTGCGTCCGGCAGTCCTCACGGTAGGTATCGATGGACAGACGCGAGAGCTGCGAAGGTAAGACCAGAAGGTCGTCAAAGCAGGGATACTTTTTAGTCGAGCCACAGCCGCGGATGCGATGCTTACCCGTTTCAGCCTTATGTTTGATCTCGGAAATCGTCTCGGGGTTCCAGACTCCGCGCTGAATATCCTTGACCGTCACTTTTTTTGTTTTTTCCGTCATTTCTGCGCCCCCGTCGGTTTATGGGTTGGTTTGAACAAGACATATTCATGCCGGCCGGAGACGTTCGGCACGATACTGCTGAAGTCATCCACTCCCTGTTCAATATTGTATTTCTTAAAGAGCGCCTCTATGGCTTTTTTTTCTTTATCTTCAATGGAGATCAGGGTGACATTGCCCCCGAGTTTATTTTCGACCTCCGGATCGAGAACGTGGATGACACCGTTATACATAGACTCTCCAATTCCTTTGCCGACTTTGCCCAGGAAAATGATACGGCCCCCCAGGGTCATTTTGCCGCACCAAAGACCCACGCTGCCGCACACAATCAGATTGCCGCCCTTCATACCCCAGCCGGCGCGGCTGCCGCTATGGCCTCTTACCACAATGGTGCCGCCCACCATGGAAGGCGCGCAATTACTGCCGGTATTCATCTCAACGATAATTTCACCGGCACTCATGTTGTCGCCTGTATATAAACCGGTGTTGCCTTTGATGAGGATTGTAGGTCCCTGGAGAAAGCCTCCGGTATAAAAACCGGTGCTGCCCTCCACCGAAACCGTGCGTTTGCCCTTGAGCGCCGTGGCAAAGTTATGGACGGAATGGGGATTCTCCACAACAATATCGTCATCTTGCCGGATCAACTCCCTGAGTTTGCGATTGACGTCCCGGGTGCTCATCCCCGCTATATCTAAACGGACCATACCTTTACGCCTCCTGGTTCCATCTCCGTTGCATAGACATCGGAAATGATGGGGGTTAATGCGATCTGTTCCGAACCGAAAAGAACAATTCCATCCTCTCCTTCATAAACTACCACCGGTTTAAACGCCAGCCGATCGCGCAGGGCTCCGATCTGGTTGCCGGTGGCAACCATGATGGTAAAGAGCCCGTCAAAAGTGTCCAAAGCCGTGTGAAGGGCGCCTTCCAGATCCTGTCCTTTTTCCTTCATCTCATAGGCGATAAAATGAGCAGCCATTTCAGTGTCGTTGGATGTTTTGAAGCGAACCCCGAGGGTTTCAAGCTTCCTTCTCATCTTGAAATAGTTCGTAAACTGGCCGTTGTGTACGAGGGACAGCTCCGGGTACAGGTAGGATACATAAGGATGCGCGAAATTGATATTTTCAACGCTTTCAGTGGCCAGCCGCACATGGCCGATGCCATGGGTACAGGTACCGGCTTTAATCTCATGGTATTTAATAAGATCTTCGGCCGAACCCTGATCCTTGTAAACTTTGATTTGTTTGCCCAGAGAATGAACACACAGGTTTTCATCCGAGTCTATATCCCAGTGCAAACTGGATATTTGGCCCGGGTCCATGTCAATGGAGCCTTCGAAAAAGCTGAATATACCTCCGCCACGATAGACTTTCCAATTCGTTATCCGACCGTATTTTTCAACGATATTGCGAAGATTCGTTTCATAAGCCGGGTCCGTCATGGAGACCCGGGCCTGAATATCGTCGCGTTGCTCATAAAGGGCCAGACCCGTGGCGTCCCGGCCCCGGTGGACCAGCTCTTTGAGCATATTAACCAGATCGGATGGCAGCGTATCACTTTGCTTGACGATGAGTCCTGCTATTCCGCACATGGCGAACCTCCCAGATTTTTTGTTAGTATAAAGTGCGCAGTCGTCACTAAGTTTTGGCATTTTGTTTATCCTGCTGTTGATCAAAAATGTTGATTTTGACTGTTGAACTAAGTTAAAGGACTCAATGATCTAAACCAGTCGACCTTCTAAATAAACTATCTTAACGCAATTATCGATATCTTCTTTACACTGGAAGGAGTACTCATTAAACTCCCAATCCGTAACATATTTACGGAAACGTTCCAGTTCGTCTTCCTTAAGGGCGACAAAAGCCTGAATTAATTCCGGGCCCATGGCCTCACACAACACCTTGTCCGCTTTGAGTTCTTCCAAGGCGTCCTGCAGGTAAAAGGGCACGGTATCATAGGTTCCCGGTTCAACACCGTAAATATCCCCTACCGCATGTTCTCCCGGGTCAATTTTATTTTCGATGCCATCGAGCCCGGCGGCAAAAGCGGCTGCATAAATCAAATAAGGGTTGGCCGATGCACAGGGGGCACGGTTTTCCACCCGGGTTGCCGAACCTCTTTCGTCCGGCACGCGGCAATAGACCGTGCGGTTATCAAGACCCCAGGCCAGATAATAGGGCGCAAAGGAATCGGGGATGTACCGTTTGTACGAATTGATGGTCGGTGCAAACAGTGCCGACATTCCCTTGGCATGGGCCATTTGACCGCCGATGAAATGGCGCGTCAGTTCAGAGATCCCGTATTGCCCGGTGGGGTCATCGAAAAGGTTTTTGTGAGTCTCAGGATCACTTAAGGACAGGTGGATGTGGTAACCGCTTCCGCCTCCGTCGGTAGTGGGACGACCCATAAAGGTCAGGTGCAAATTGTTTTGCGCCGCCATTTGCTTGCAGACATACTTGAACGTGAAGGACTGATCGGCTATTTTCAGAGCTTCGTCATATTTCCAGTTGATTTCGTACTGGCTTGGGAAAAACTCGTGATTCATGTAAAGAATGTCGAGACCCAGGTCCATCAACGCATCCTGGAGCTTATGTAAAAAGCCGGCCTTATCGCAGGAGGGGTCAAGCTGGTATACACAACCGAGGTTGGAATTGTACAACGCCGTGGGACTGCCTGGGCTTGGCTCGAAAAGGAAAAATTCCAGTTCGGTGGCGCAAACAGCCCGCAGTCCTTTTTCTGTGTATTTTTTCAGGATGCGCTGCAGGCAATACCTCGGATCAACAGGTATGGGTTTACCATCCCTGAAGGCGTTACCGATTAAACGGGCCGTGCCTTCAAGATGGGGCAGAACTGCAAAGGTATCCAGGTCCGGCATGATCGTCATGTCTTTCCATTCGATCTCATAGCCGCATCCGGTTCCTGCCGCCACGTCGTTGCCCAGGTGGATGGCATATATCGCCTGGGCGAAGCCAAGACCTTCCTCCGCCACCGCTTCCAAGTGTTTGGCCGGCATATTTTTTCCTCGACTAATCCCATAAAGATCCGGATATTCAAGCCGTAGAGAGGTTATTTTTTCGGCCTTGATAATTTCCTGAATTTCTTTAAGCTCCATGGCGATTTCTCCTTTTGCCTCCTATGTAATAAATATTACATCGAAGGATAATAATTGTAATATTTAATTCATCATGCATTGTCAAGCAAAAAATCAGCTGCCAAAATAAGTTTCTTGAATATATGTTTCCTGCTTCAATTCGTCGGGACGGCCCTTCATCTTGATGGTACCGGTCTCCAGCAGGTAAATTTCCTCGGAAAGGGTGAGGGCAAAATTTACGTTCTGCTCGGTGATAACGATGGTAATACCTTTTTCTTGATTTAAATTTTTCAGGACTTGGGCTATTTCCTTGCAAACCAGCGGGGCCAGACCAATGGTAGGCTCATCGACCAGTAAGAGCCTGGGACTTGACATCAGCGCCCGGCCCAAGGCCAGCATCTGCTGCTCGCCGCCGCTCAATGTTTTGGCTTCCTGGTTTTGGCGTTTTGCAAGAATAGGAAAAAGTTCATATACTAGTTTAAGATTTTTTTCTTTATCTTTTTTTGCACGGTAGGACCCGATTAAAAGATTATCTTTCACGGCCATGTAAGAAAAAAGATTTCGAGCTTCCGGGGCATAGGCAATCCCTAAGCGTACAATTTCGGTGGGGGATAGCCGCTGTAGATCGGTGCCGGCAAAAATGATTTGTCCGCTACGATGTGTCAAACCTATGATCGAATCCAGCAGGGTGGATTTTCCGGCGCCGTTGGGGCCGATAATTCCGATGACGGCTCCTTCTTCAACGGAAATCGACACATTGTGCAGGGAGCACGCCTTGCCGTAGAAAACTTCAAGATCTTTAACTTCCAGAAACGCCATGGTTGCCTCTATACCGGGGTGGTAGAAAAGTACAGCCCGTATACTTGAACTTAAATTCTGACCTCGTTTTTATTCCGACTTTTTGGTTTCAGTTTTCAGGTGTCAGCGCCGCCGTTGGCCTGAAAAGCGGCCAGTTTAATCGAAAAAGAAACTGATGAACGTCGAACATCGAACATTGAACGTCCAACATCGAATAATGAATTCTGTCAATTTTATTAAAAGAACTGAGCAACACCCGGCGCAAGCGCCTGCGCCTCCGGCCTGTAAGCCTACGGACTGGAAGCGCTGCACGAGCGAAGCTACCCTTCGAAATTCGATTCGGCTGCTTTCGACGTGCTCAAGCACTGAGCTTGCCGAAGGACTCGTTGCGAGTTGCAGTTCGCTTGTTTTAAAATTAGATAAAGCGTAGCGTCATCAATATTCGACATTCGATGTTGGACGTTCGATGTTCGACGTTCAATCTGTTTGTTGTTTAATCCAAGCCCGGCCATCGAAGCGGCCAGTTTAATCATCAACTTAACACCAACTTCTCGTGGGAGTGGCTTTCCAGCCACGAAAATAGGTCACTCTAACACCATAATCGTTTGATCGCGGCTGGAAAGCCGCTCCCACAGAGATAACACCAATCATTATTGCCCCAAGTATGCTTCTTTTACCTTTTCATCAGCGATGACTTCTTTAAATGAACCTTCGGCGATGAGCTGACCAAATGCAACGACCACAACCCTGTCAACCAGGGGGGCCAATGATTTTAAATCATGACTGACAATGATATAGGTTAATCCTTCCCTTTTCTTCTCTTTGAGCAGTTCGGATAATTCAGCGATTTCTCCGGCCGTCAGTCCGGCGAAAACCTCGTCGAGCAGAAGAAGTTTGGGGCCGGTTGCGAGGGTCCTGGCCAATTCGAGTCTTCGAAGGTCCCCCATGGACAGTTCATTGGGGTGTGCCTGCAGGTGGTGCTCTTTAAAGCCGACACTTTTTCCGATTTCCCTTTCCTTTTTGCTTGCGGAATTCATATTCATTACGCGCAATATGTCATCGGGCATTACCCCGACACGGATATTTTTAGTGACCGTCATATCATTGAATGGTCGTGGAATTTGGTAAGTACGGGAGATACCAATTTTTACGCGTTCATGGGTGGGATACCTGGAAATCTCTTCGCCCCGAAAGTATATTTCTCCTTCATCCTGTTTAAGCTCGCTCATTATCAAATTAAATGTTGTGGTTTTGCCTGAGCCGTTTGGGCCGATCAGACCCAGCGACTCTCCCTCGTCAACGTGGAAGCTTAAATCATACACGGCAAAAATGCCGCCGAATTTCTTGGTCAGTGATTTCAACTCAAGCAGCTTGGCTGTCATATCCCTCACCTTTAATTTTTTTTCCCTTTATCCGATTGCCGACCGCATTGACGATGGTGAAAAGTCCTTTCGGGGCATAATTATAGACGATTAATGCAACCATGCCGTAGCAGAGATAGCGCCAGGCGCCAGGAATGTAAGGTCGTAGGAATTCCAGCAGAAACGTCAAGAAATAGGCGCCCAGGATGGGACCCACAATGGTATGCTCGCCGCCGATCAGGGCCGCGATCAATATGGTGAAAAGAAAATTGATGTCGAACATACCCCGGGGGGAGATCGATCCCAGGTAATGGGTGTATAAAACTCCGCCAATGCCAGCCGACAGAGCGCTGAGCATAAAAGCAAACAACTTGAATTTTGTTGTGTTCAAACCGGCGCTTTTTACGGCATCCTCGTCCATGCGTATGGCACTGAACACCGTCCCCACGCCGGACTTACCTATTGCCCACAAACAAATGGCAATTAAAAACATGGCAAAAAAAGAGATATAATAGTTCGGTATTGCACCCGTAACCAGCAGCGGCAAACCGGTTAGACCCCTGCTGCCTCCTGTTATCTGCGGCTTGACAACCTGTACCAAATGGTAGGTCACTTCCATAAACGCCAGTGTGACCAGCGCAAAGTAAGTTCCTCTGGTTCGTAAAGCGGGAAAGAAGAAAAGAGAGCCGGCGACCAGGGTCAATAAAATTGCCAGCGGCATGCTGATGTATAACGGCACTGCATACTGATGGGATAATATGGCGCTGGTATATCCGGCAACGCCTATCAAAAAAGGATGACCAAAGCTGATGTAACCCGTATATCCTGACAGGATATCCCAGCTCATGGCAAAAATTGCGATAAAATTCGCAAAAATAAAAATCCTGAGAGATCCCGTGGAAATCAGCAGGGGCATTAAGCTCATTACGACAGCAAAAAGCAGCCACCCGGGTAATGCTTTTTTCAAAATTCCCCCTTAAGATATTAGTAACCGTTCACAGGTTCAGGGTTCAGCGTTCAGGGTTGAAAAACTCCCAACCAGCCCTTATAAACGGGCAATGTTCGTTGTAAGTTGTCAGTTGTAAGTTGTCCGTGGTAAAGGTTGTAAATATCTGCAACCTTTGAACCCTGAACCCTCGTGTGAAACTACATCTCTATGTCGCAAAATCAAATGTGCTCCAATCGTCCTCGTCCCTCGTCCTCGATAAAATTCTGATCCCCGAGGACGAGCACGAGAACGAGCACGAAAAGTATCAGATCCGATCGTCTGAGAGCGCCCTTATTTGAAACTAAAAAGTTTCTTCTACGATCAGACTGGCCGCTTTTCAGGCCAGCGGCGCCGCTTATATGAAACAACATTTTAAAAGTTGGAGTTGGATCTATCTTGGGCCACTTTGCATTTTGTAGGTTGGGTTGAGCCTGTACCAAGCTTTGTTGGGTTTCGTTGCACTCAACCCAACCTACATTTTGCCGTTGTTATAGCGAAATGCGAAACCCAACAACGGCCGATTTCCAAACCGAGTCCCAAAAGTTTCTTTTTTGATCAGACCGGCTGTTTTTTTGGCCGACGGCTGGGCTGAACCCTGAACCTAGAACCTATAACCAATAACCATCCGTTTAGGCTTCCTCCTTACCAAACAAACCTTTCGGAAGAATGACCAGGATTATGATAATCAGCAGCAGGGTGAAAACGCCTCTTAACTCCGGGGCGATCATTGTCGTAGTGATGGTTTCCATGAAGCCGACGATGTGGGCAGCCACCAGACTGCCCATGATACTGCCGATACCACCGATCACTACAACCGCAATGGCTGTTATCAGTGGGGAAACCCACATGGTGGGGTCCAGTTGGGTATAGGTCGCAAAAAAAACACCGGCCAGCGCCCCCAATGCCCCGGATAACCCCCAGGTCAGGATATTGATGCGTTCAGGATCGATACCCGACAGCAAAGCTCCCTTGGTGTCCATGGAGACTGCCATGATAGCCCGGCCGAGTTGAGTTTTTCTCACGAAAATTAATAATGCCGCCAATACTACCCAGCTGGTCACCATGGCAAAGACTATGTTCCAGGAAATGATAACGTCATGTACCCGCGAGATGCCGGGAATGATGGGCCAGATCGCCCTGGGCGCCGGCGAATAAATTAGAATGATGACAGACTGCATGACGACTGCCAGAATGAGGGTTGAGATTTCTACGGCAATAGGATTGCTTAAAAGGCGTTTGACAATGCCGTAATAGGTTATGATGCCAAAAATTATCCCGACAGCTATTGCGCCCAGCAAACTGATTACCTTGGAGAGTTCCAGCAGCTGGGATAGGGTATAATAGGCATAACCTCCCAGCATAATGTAAACGCCATAAGCCAGGTTCAGTACGCGGCCCACGCTGAAAATCATGGTAAAGCCCACCGCAATCAGGGCATATAGGCCGCTTATGAGAAACCCCTGAATAATAATTGCGCTCATGTTTTTACTTTTTTACCCATGGCGGGACGGTAAACTTCCCATTGGCGTATTTGGGCGGGTAGACACATTTTACCGTACCGTCCGTGTACCATTGGGTGACGATCACTGAAGGATGGCCGTCATCAAAAGGCGGTGTAAGGTCAGCTTTTACATTATGCGTAAAAGCTATACCGGTTCTGGGTTCTATTTCGCCAGGCTTCCAATAGGCATATCGCAGCCAGAGCTTACCGTCTTTGTAAAGTTTGAGATCTTCGTTTTCCATCTCTTTAACCCATGCATCCAGGGGTTTGAATCCCCCGGCGCGTTCGGCGGCGCTGACGGCATTGTAGATGCCGTAATAGGCGTTAAATCCATTAAAGTGAGGGTAGATCGGCCGCCTCTTATACTTAGCCTGATACTTTTTAATAAATTTTTCGGTGCGGGGGTCCATTTCCATTCCCAGGGTCGGCGGCGGCATAAAGGTGGACATACCGCCTCCCATGCCCCCCGTGTCTTTCCAGAACTCTTTACCGACCGCGGCGACATTGATACCGGTGATGGGAATAGGGACCTGCATTTTTACGTATTGAGAAGTGGGAACCACACATTTGACCGAGGATATGATGTAGATAAATTCAGGGTTGGTTTTTATGATTTTATTAAAAATGGGGCTGAAATCCACTGTATTGACATCATATACGATATGATCCAGCATTTCGATACCGGCCCCGGGTAAAATGTCTCCTTTGATAAATTCATAAGTTCCGGCACCAAAGGCGGTGTCCTCCTGCATAATAACAGTGGTTTTATAACCCATCTCTTTAACAAGAATATCTTTGCCGAAATCAACGTACTGGGTACCCAGTGCGTAATCGGTGGGAACATTCATAAAATACATTTTGTATTTTTCATACTCTTTGCTGACCTTTTCAATTATTGAATAGGCCGAGGTCCAGGTGTCCAGGGTCGGCGTCCGGTATTCCGCCATTCTTGGCAGCCATCCTAAAGAAACATCGTCCGCACTTCCTGAAATAATAAAATCAACCTTTTCCTTCTCATTTAAGTATTCGTAGGCCTTGATGCCTTCTGTTACGTCGCCTCCCGTATCGGCTTTGACAAGTTTAATCTGGCGGCCCAACATACCCCCGGCCGCATTAATTTCCTCAATGGCGATTTCAGCACCTCTCAAAGTGCTTTTGCCGGCATCGCTGTCAAAAGGTCCGATAAATCCGATCACCACCGGCTGGTCAGATGCTGAGAATGCAGGGCTGATAAAAGCCGACAGCAAAAGGACAGCGGCTGGAATCAACGCTAAAGTCAGTAACGATTTTTTTTTCATTTTTACCCCCCTTTTTGTAAATGTTAACGGCTTAACCCGGACAAGCCGGAACAAATGCCACAAAGGCACCAAGACACAAAGCGAAACTTTTGGTTAATATTCATCTTTGCGTCTTAGTGTCTTGGTGACGAAAATGTTTTGCCATAAAATGTCGTAGATCCGCCTTTGGAGGACAACGAATTCACAACTAAGATACTACGGCAAAATAAAGGACTCATTGATCATCTAAAAATATCGGAAACTTGCGATTTTTAGTTTTTAGCATCGCGACGACAGGCTATTTTAATTTTCTGCCGACCTTTGCGGAAGTGCAGTGTAATCATTCTTTCAGGAATTATTGAATTTATTAGTATTTCATGCATTTTTGAATGTCAAGAAAAAAATGATTGCAGTTCAAAAAATACAATATTATTAAAAAAATAAAATAAATAATAATAATTCAAAATAGTTATAGATTTAATTGGTTGAAGTTTATATTACAAGTCAATCAAATTGTTGATTTTTTTAATTCATAGCACTAATTTTTTCACTCACAACATTTCAGGTATTCATGGAATCCGGGTCGAACGGAATCGGGGCCGTCACAAAAAAATCTATTGACGCGCATTGGCGGGTATTATTAGATTGAAAATTCAGAACTCTTGATTTGTCGTAAAATCGGATGCAATAGAATTTTCTGTGATTGCATCAATAATACTGAATTAGGTCGAGTAGTTCTGAATTTTATGTCTTATTTTTGGTTGAATCTGTTGCATCTTGAATTTACGCATATTTTTGCTACAAATATTGTAGGTTCTTTAGTTAACAGGGCCTCCCAAGGAGTTTTTCCAATTGAGATCAGGAGCCCTGAAATTAGTGTCATTAAAAATCAGCGACCACCAGCAGAGGTGGCCCCGGCCCCTTTCAGGGGCCATCCTCATGCCCCTAGCTCTGCTGTTGGTCGATGATTCAAGGATTGATGTTTTCTCTGTGGGAGCGGCTTTTGCTCGGCTGAGCTCGTCGCAGGCCAGTCGCGATTAAACGATGTCGGTCGACAACGAGCAGATAAAAATGGGAGAGAAAATGTGGAAAAACTTAGAATGGCAGTTCTTGGGGTAGGGGCCACGGTTCGGTTCTGGCTGCAGCCCTGCTCAGCAAATATCCTGATACTGTTCTTATCGGCCGAAAACCTGAATTGGGCAATATGCTTAGAGAGAAGGGTATCAATATGATTTTTCATCAAGCTTATTGCAACACCGGCGCTTCATTCTGTATGCAAGGATATTAGGAACGCTAAAATTTTAGAGGGAAAAAATCATGGCATTTCGATCACAACTAAAAATACGTTTCGGTGATATCGACCGAGCGGGAATTGTTTATTACCCCCGCTTTCTGCAGTATTTTCATGTGGCCCTGGAGGAGTTCTTTGCCGATGAGCTGGGGATTGAATATTGTGACTGTCTGCCTGGATATGGATAATTTTCAGAAAATGGAATTTCCGGCCTGGTTAAAACAGCTTTTTGGGAGGCAACTGGAGGATAATGATAAGTAGTTGGAAGAAGTGAACCGGGATGTTTATAGAACCACAATAACCAATAATCCATTGTCAATCCTAAGTTGAGGTGAAATCAGACATCTATTGAGCAGATTTCTCATAAACTTAGAGGAAGAATCAAGGAATTAAACTGCCTCTATGATATATCAAGTTTTCGGAAGGGTAATGACTTTTTCCTGGACAGTCTTCTTCAAGAAATGGTTGATTTCCTTCCTCCAGCTTGTCAGCACCCTGAAATTACTTGCGCCCGTATTATTTTTGACAATCTCGTAAAAAGTCAAAATTATCGAATTTCAATCTCATAACCTATTGAAATTATTAAGTGTGAAATTTGAAAATTGGTTCTTTTCGGACTTTTTACGAAACCATCATTTTTGATGATTATGAGTTTACAACTAAAAATTTTTTAGACACCAACTGGAAGCAGTCATTTAGTATCACGGTACATAATAAACAGATTGGCAGCCTGGAAGTGTGTCGCCTTGAGAGAAAGCCAGAACTTGAGAAGGGACTATTTCTTGAGGAAGAAAAAAGCTTAATTGGTGCAATTGTTGAAAGTATCTCCAGGATTGTCGAGCGTGAGTGGACAGAAACAGAAATAAGAAAATGCCGGAAAAAAATTGAAGAGCTCATCAAACAAACCCAATGAATTTAAATATTACTGAACTCTCTTTTGAATTGCGAAATGTCCCTGAGACCAAATCTACCATACCATGACCTTAAATGCTCACTGCTCATCGGTTCATTTATTCTATTGGGGGGATATAAATCGGGCTAAGATTCAATATTTATAAATATTTATCATCCGGTAAGAAAAGTTCTTGAAGTATTTGGTTACCATATCTCCTTTATCTTCTATATACTCAGTAACGGTTTATCTAATTAAAAAACCTCGAGAGTGACTTCGTTTTGTTCAGTCTCTTTTTCACTCCAGATAATTTCCGTTGCGGTTTCCCTATCCACTGCGAGCGGCCTTTGCGATTAGGCGCTGGCGATCCGTAGTCAAAAGTAGATAAGATGCGATTCTCGATTTCGGAACCGATAATTCGATTGATGGCGCGTACCATATCCCTGTCTTCTCCGGTAACAAGGGTAAACGCTTCGCCGCTGCGGGTTGCCCGTCCTGTTCGTCCGATGCGGTGAATGTATGCCTCGGGTGTGGAAGGGATATCATAGTTGATCACATGAGAAATCTGGGTTACGTCAATGCCGCGCGCGGCGATATCGGTGGCAACCAGGATTTGAAATGTCCCGTCACGAAAGCCGTCCAGTGCTGCCTGGCGGCGTGTCTGGGAAAGGTTTCCCTGCAGCGAAGCCGATCGGTATCCTGCAGCAAGAAGTTTTTTCCCCAAGCTCTTGGCGCGATGTTTGGTTCGGGTAAAGACCAGCACCGACCGGGGATTGGTGTTTCCCAGCAGCTTTAACAGCAGCGCCGTTTTTAAATGCGGGGCTACCGGGAAGAGTGCGTGGCTGACAGTATCGGCAGGTGCGGTGATTCCCACCTGGACGGTGGTCGGATTTCGCAGGACATCCCCGGCCAAACGACGGATTACGGGGGGCATGGTAGCCGAGAAGACCAGTGTCTGACGCTTCCTTGGAAGATGTTTTAAAATTCTGCGGATATCGGGAATAAATCCCATGTCGAGCATCTGGTCGGCTTCATCTATAACCAGCACTTCCAGTTGGGAAAGATCGATGCTATGACGTCCGATATGGTCAAGTAGCCGGCCAGGGCAGGCAACAACAATATCGGCATGCTTCAGTTTCTTAATCTGCGGATTAATTCCCACGCCGCCGTAAACAGCAACGCTTCGTATGCGCGTCATACGGCCCAGGGTTTCGATAGCCTGATGAATCTGTTCAGCCAATTCACGGGTGGGAGCGACTATCAGGGCGCGGACACAATCGTGTTTACCCCCCATCAGTCGATTGAGTATCGGCAGAACGAATACTGCTGTTTTACCGGTGCCGGTTTGTGCCAGACCCATTACATCCAGCCCATTTAGTACTTGCGGGATTGCCCGGGCCTGAATCGGGGTCGGGGTTTCATAACCCACCGCTGCAGCGCCTGCGGCAACGGAGGGATGAAAATTAAATGTTTCAAAATTCAATAAATACCTTCTTTCTGTGTTTCCATAAAAAAAGCCCCGGATTATTCCGGGGCTTACGTGATTTTTAGTTACAACCTGGAACACTGTAAATTTTAGGGGATCATACAGGCAGCTGGAATCGCTGTCAAGCTAATTATCTATGCTATCTGGAATTCCGATATAACAGATATCGTTTATTGGGTGATTAGTTGATTGGTTAAGTGGTTATAAATATGGATTTATCCCACATTTGCAAAATAATTGGACACTGTCACTTAGGTTTCAGGTGTCGGGTTTCAGGTGTCAGTAGTAAAAAAGTGAGAGCCGGCCTGAAACCTGGTCCGCCTCCGGCGGAACACCTGAAACCTATTCTCCGAAAAGGCTTCACTACGCCCGAAAATGTCCAAAAAAATGAGCTATTTTCAAAGTAAATTAGGAGGTCTGTATAAGGATGAAACGAGAAACTATGATGTTCAGGAAAACTCTCAGCAACCTGATCAAGAATTTTTGGTTACAGCTTCATCGGTATACTTGGCATAGATTTGTTCTCGGTTGATATTGAGTTCTTCTTCGGTTTTGTGGACCGGGACATCGGCCAGCATGAACACTTCATGGGAGGGAAAGATCCCGAAGTGTTGGCCCACAAAAACGATGAGTTTGTTACGGTTAAGGATCTTGAGTTTACGGTGGTACATTTGCCAAGTGCTTTGTTTACCCAAGGCTTCCAATTGTAATTGTTGCTGCTGCCATTTTAGAAAGGCCGTTGTGAGGGCTTTCATGTCCATCGTCATATATGTGTGGACATAGACGCGCTCTTTGGTTTTTTTAGGGGGATGCTCAAAGTACCAGTTTTGTTTAACCTCTCGGGAAAGTTTAGTTTCCATAAGTCTGCGTTCATCATAGCGATCAAAGGTTATGAAGGGATCTTTTATGTCGATATTTGTCACGAACACGACCTGTTTTTCAAGCGGAGGGGTTTTGTTGTCCCATTTTTTGACAACCACTGCATTTAGCGGAATAGGTACGTAATCTTTTTTGGTGCTATTGACGTTGGAACCCTCGGGATTAAACCAGTCACAGGTCAAAAGATCCGGTATACCCACCAGGGTGGTGAGCACTTTTTCGGTGTATTTTTTTTTGCCATAGCCATGAACAACTTCAACTTCACGGGTAACCGGGGTGAAACTATCAGAATCTAACGCTAATTGACGGGCATCTTTAGCGGCATCCATATTTCTTTTCAAAGGGATGACAAACTCATGGCCTCGCAAGTCGATCTCATAGAGGATCTTGCCGTCAAGAAATCCGCGATCCAGCACCAGAGAATCAATGGTGCTGGATATCTTCACATTTTTCTTGGCTTGTTCCAACACCGCAAGCGCATGCAGATTGTCGGGTTTTTCAAAGGTATCAATTTTGATAGCCAAGGGGATTCCCGTGTTGATTTCATAGACGGCCCAGACTTTCCACCCATATAGGGTGACCGATACTTCTTTGAGTTCGCCGCTTCTGCGATAACCGCGGGCTTTGACTTTGCGTTGACGAGTGACGCTGCCACATCCCTTGAATTTGCTGGTGGTTTCATACAAAGTGGCATCACATGCGGCATGAATGATTTTGGGGAAAACGCCCTGTTTGGCTAATTGCTCAATGCAGCGGTTAAAGAAATTTTCAATGCGCCTGGGTCCAATCGTGACAATATGATTAGCTAGCGTGTCGACACACAAAGAACCTCTGATTTCAGGGCTGTGCGTTTTGCGAAGTTTAACTCCTCTTTGACAGCTGCCAT
>PVMK01126564.1_pt1 | contig 59897 bp, 56 predicted proteins | sample 1853481 | NCBI WGS metagenome assembly PVMK01 (sample SAMN08533507, study PRJNA380276) | Marine sediment metagenome, whole genome shotgun sequencing project.
ATTCTAGCCGATATCATTACCGGTTATGATTTGATTTTGTTGGATTTTTTCCCATATATGACACCTGCCTATTATGGAGTTCACCCCGCCACAGCCGCCACGAAATGCTCTTCATCCATAGTGTTGATTCCAAGATCGCGCGCTTTTTTGAGCTTGGATCCAGCATTTTCACCGTAGATCACCAAATTGGTTTTCTTTGACACGCTCCCGGCAACTTTGCCTCCCAGGGCGGTAATTCGAGCTTTTGCTTCGTCCCGGGTGAATCCGCTCAATGTGCCGGTAAGAACTATCGTCAATCCCGAAAATTCACGGTCGGGAGTTGCCGGCGCCTCCGGTACCGGGCCAAATCAGACCATGTTCGATCAATTCACCGATAACTTCCTGATTATGTCTCTGGCGAAAAAAAGCCGCAACATAGGCGGCCACCACCGGTCCAACATCCGCAACAGCCTGAAGTTCTTCTTCCGTTGCCACCCTTAAAGCGTCAAGGCTACGGAAATAATTCGCCAGATTCAGGGCAGTCGTGTCGCCCACCTCTCGTATACCAAGCCCATACAAGAAACGATCCAATGTGGTTTTTTTGCTGTTTTCCAGCGAGGCAATCAGGTTTTTGGCGGACTTTGGCCCCATGCGATCCAGTTCGAGAAGCCCTTCCTCGTTTAACGCGTACAAGTCGGCCGGTACCTTTACCATGTCGCATTCAACTAACTGGTCTATTAGCTTACTGCCAAGCCCTTCAATATCGAGAGCGCGCCTCGAAGCAAAGTGCTTCAACGACTCCTTGCGCTGAGCGGAACAGAAAAGACCGCCCGTACAGCGTGCCGCCGAGTCACCCTCCGGCTTGATCACCTCTGAGCCGCAGATCGGACACTTCTCAGGCAGCTTTACGGTACGAGGTCTACCGGTGCGCCGTTCCTTAAGCACCCGCACGACTTCGGGAATTACATCGCCCGCACGCCGCACGATAACCGTATCACCGACACGCACATCCTTGCGCTTGAGTTCATCGAAGTTATGCAGAGTTGCATTGCTGACCGTGACCCCCCCCACGAACACCGGTTTCAATCGTGCAACCGGGGTTACCGTGCCGGTGCGACCCACCTGCCATCCGACCGCCACCACGGTCGTCAATTGTTCCTGGGCCGGAAATTTATGTGCGATAGCCCAACGTGGTGCCCGTGAGATGAAACCAAGCTGCTTCTGCAACTCGAATTCATCAACCTTATAGACCACACCATCGATGTCATAGGGCAAGCCGTCGCGACGTTCCGCAAGCCGATGGTAGTAGTCCAGGCACCCCTCCGTCCCTTCCACAATCTCCGACTCCGGACACACTTTCAGGCCCCAATCCCTAAGGCGTTCCAAAGCCTGGCTGTGACGCGCTGGTAATCGACCATCGCGCACCTGGCCAATGCTGTAGGCAAACATATCCAATGGCCGGGCCGCCGTAAGCCGGGGGTCCAGTTGGCGCAAACTGCCGGCAGCTGCGTTGCGCGGGTTAACGAAAGTTTTCTCGCCGGCCTTGCGTGCCCTTTCGTTCAACGCGTCAAAGCCCGCCCGTGGCATAAATATTTCACCGCGAACCTCAAGATAGTCGGGATAATTCGCGCCGCGCAACTGTAACGGAATCGACGCAATCGTACGCACGTTATGGGTTACGTCTTCACCCGTCATGCCGTCTCCGCGAGTCGCGGCCCGCGTAAGCTTCCCCTTTTCGAAGATGATGCTAATCGCCGTGCCATCGAGCTTTGGCTCCACCGCGTAAACAATCGGTCCGGAAACCTTTAATCGTTCCCGCACGCGCTTATCAAAATCCATAACGGACTCATCACTGAAGGCGTTACCGAGGGATAACATCGGAATTTCATGCCGCACCTCGTCAAAACCGGTGACCGGCGCCGCTCCAACGCGTTGGGTCGGCGACTCTGGTATCACTAACGATGGGTGCATTGCCTCAAGCTCGGTGAGCTCAGTCAGCAACTTATCGTATTCAACGTCGGGAATAATCGGGTCATCCAATACGTAATAGCGATAGTTATGTGAATTGATTTTCTCGCGCAAATCGTCAATGCGACTTTCAATGCGGCCATTCGCTATCGCTTGTTGTTTCTTGCGCGCAGTCATTCAATATTCGATGCAGCTGAAGGTGAGCTATCCCATGACGCCCGAGCTACACGACGAGGACGTTCGATGTGGATATCGATATTTTACCTCGCGGGGAACGTTATCAGCTGAAGTTTATCGGCTGATCGTCATGCTGAAGCGTGCTGTTCTCGAACTGCGGCAGGCTTTGATGCTGAAAGTGAATAACCTCCTCGCGTAGATAGCGCTGCCGCTGGAGGCTCAGGGTACTGCCCTGCTCGTCAAAAAGCTCGCCATTGAGTTGCTTGGTCAGTACTCGCGCGGTATTCAGCATGTCGTCAAATGCCTCAACACCATCCGCCGGGCCCGGTAACGCCAGAAATATACTCACTCCGGGGTAGTAATCCTTTTTGAGCCGAGATAAATCAAAAGATCCAGGCTCAACGAGACTGGCAACGCTGAAATCCACCTGGCATTCATCTTCAGAATCCGGGCGATGGAAAATACCAAACTGCCCATGCTTAAGGCCCTGCTCGCGCAGCGCCAAAATTAGTTCGTCGGCGGCAAAACCGCCCGAGTTACGCGCCATCAAGCGAATCGCAATAATTTTCTTCGTTTGTATGCCGCCCAATTCAACCGGAGCGGGTGCCACCGGCGCGTCTTCTACTTCTTCATCAGCCCCGGGTTCGACGTCACCAATTATGGGATCTTTGCGCGCGGTGACTGATGCGATGCGATCATCTATCGACGGTTTAAAACGACTGTAGAGATACACAGCGGCGAGCACGACGATCCCGAAAACCAGCAGCCCCCATCTCAACTCCGCCACGGGTCCCTCCGCGCTAACTGGCTGCCAATTGGACCGCCGCGTCGATATCTACCGAGACAAGGCGCGACACGCCGGGTTCGTTCATCGTCACCCCGGTGAGTTGGCTGGCCATTTCCATGGTCGTTTTGTTGTGAGTAATGATCAGGAATTGCACCGTTTCCGCCATTTCTCGAACGATCTCGCAAAAACGGGCGACGTTGGCATCATCCAACGGGGCATCCACCTCATCCAGCAGACAAAATGGCGCCGGGTTCAATTCAAAGATAGAAAATACCAGCGCAACAGCAGTCAAAGCCTTTTCACCACCCGAGAGCAAGTGAATACTGCTGTTACGCTTTCCTGGTGGCCGTGCCATGACGGTTACACCGGACCTCAGCAGGTCATCACCGTCCAGGCTCAGGTAAGCATGACCGCCACCAAATAATTTCGGAAACAGCCGCTGCAAGCCACTGTTAACATTGTCGAATGTTTCCCGGAACCGCGTTCGCGTCTCACGGTCAATTTTGCGAATCGCACCTTCCAGCGTATCTAATGCTAAGTTCAAATCCTCTAACTGCGCATCCAGGTAAACCTTACGTTCCGATTGCTCGCTGAATTCCTCGATAGCGGCCAAATTAATCGCACCCAGACGATCTATGCTTCTGCGCGCTTTATTCAGCCGCTCCTCCCATACGGAATACTCGGCTTCCTCGTCCAGGTTCGCGAGGATCTGATCCAGCTCCAGACCTGACTGAGCAAACTGCTCTGCGACGCCCTCACGTCGTACTTCAATCTCGCGCACCTGCATCCGGAGTCCATCAACCGATTCGCGGGCATCGCCGACCTCCTTTTCACAGTCGGTGCGTTTCGCTTCCTCTAACCGCAGCCGGGTCTCAGCGTCTTCGAGCTTTCGACGCTGCTCTGCCAGCTCTCGCTCGACGTTGATTTCCTGCTCAAGTTGACTATCCAGCTCCTGTTGCAGGCTCTGCAGCGGCGCCTCACTCTCGGCGACCCCGCCGGACAAAGCCTTCACACGCACCTCCAGCTGCTCGCGCTGCGCTTGAATCCGAGCCAGGCTGGTATTGGCTGATTCCCGGGACGCGCGCCGACTCTCGTATTCGACCTGTATTCGCGATACGGCCTCGCGGCCCCGGTCGGCTGTCTGACGCACCTGGTTGAACTCTTCGAGCAAATCCTCGCGCTGGCGCTCCAACAGCGGACGCCGCTCGGCAACGCGCTCTAATGCGTCACGCGCATGACCCCGCTTCTCCTGCGAGTCACGAACGGCTTGCTGCAGTGATTCCAGCTCGTCACGCACCTGCTGTGAGTCGCTCGTCAGGTGAGTCAGGCGTTCCTTGGTACGCGCAAAATCGTCCTTTAGACCCGCCAACATGACGGCTGCTTCGGCGAACCGCCGATTCGCCTCCGCCGCCTCCGCGCTGGTCTCGCTCCGATCCGTTTCCAGTTGTTCCAGGCGACTGCGTCCGGCCGTCCGGTCCGCCCCGAGACGAACGACCTGTTGCTCCAATTCTTGAATTCGATCGCGCAATTCCCGGATGTCCTGCTCCCGGGAGATCAAACCACCCGCTTCCTGCTGCCGGCGGCTAATACGCACCCAGCCAGGACCCAGCCAAATACCATCCTCAGTGATAACGGTTTCGCCCGGCCTCGATCGATCCCGTAGAGCAAGCGCTGCGTCCAGAGTTTCCGCGACAAGCACCGTACGCAGCATCTGCGCGGCACTGCCGGCATTTTTTACTTTAGCCAACAATGTTCCCGCAGCGGCCGACTCATCGCCCGACTGCCTGTCAATCAACACCAGGTCAGTGTCTGGCAGTCGACCCAGGTGCTCATCGCACCGGGTTACGCAAATTGCCTGCAGGAAATCACCGAGAACGGTTTCCACCGCCTGTTCCCAACCCTTATCCACCACCAGCTTCTGCGCCAGACGAGAATTGTCGTCGAGTCGTTCGCGCGCAATCCACTCGGTGACGTCTTGCTGATCCTGACCGAAGGCAGTTTCCTGGAGCGCTTCCAGTGTCTCGACACGGCCGCGTCGTGATTCCAGTTCACCACGAAATCCTTCTAACTCGGTGCTAAGCATCTGCTCTTGCTCACGCAATTGCAGGATTTCACCGTTGATCTGTTCCAGCGCATGGTGCAGAGAATCGACTCGCCGCTTCGCATTGGTGTCGCATCGGGCCTGCTCGTCGAGCTTTTTTTCCAGCTCGGCGATGGAAATACCTTGCTGTTCTTCAGCTAACCGCGCATCGCGATCCCGTAGTTGTGAAAGCCGTGCTTCTAACTGTTCAATTCGCGTGTTTTCAACATTGCAGGTCTGCTCGAAACCCTGCGCTTCGGCCGTAAACTCGTGCCATGTTGTTTGCCAATTTTCTAACGCGCCTTCGACGCGCTTCAGGTTTTCCGCCGAGGCGATTTCTGCCTCCCGGGCCTGCTCGAGATCAGGCGCCAACCGCTCGAGGCTGTTGTCCAATTCGTGCAGCTGTTCCCGGTCGTCGTCAATCTCCCGCCTGACCTGCGTGAGTTGGGCCTCCGCCTGGATCAAATCATCGCTTTGCCGCTGGCGCGTCTCACGCGAATGGGCTATGGATTGCTCCAGACGGGAGATTTCGCTTTGTACGCCGTAATAGCTCCCCTGCGTCTTGTTGAATGTCTCAGATGCTTCTATGTGATGTTGCCTGGCTTGCTCGATCCTGGCCTCGATGCCCCGTTGTTCAGCGATAACCGCTTCCAAGGCTGTCTGACCTCGCGACAGCTGCAGTTCCCGCCCCTGCAAATCCTTTTGCAAATCCGTCAGACGAATCGCAAACAGTTCCGCTTCGAGCAGACGCTCGTTCTGCTTCAGCTTCTTGTAGCGCTCCGCCTGCTTGGCCTGGCGCTGCAGATGCTTGATTTGATTTTCTATCTCTTCGCGCAAATCGTTCAGGCGATCGATGTTATCGCGCGCATGTCGAATTCGATTCTCGGTCTCGCGACGCCGTTCTTTGTATTTAGAAATTCCGGCGGCCTCTTCGATATAGACACGCATTTCATCAGGCTTGGCCTCAACCAAACGCGAGATCATTCCCTGCTCGATGATAGCGTAGCTGCGCGGCCCCAGGCCCTGTGCCGAGAAAAATACCGGTAATATCCTTGCGCCGACAACGAACGTTATTCAGAAAATACTGCGACATGCCGTCACGTGATACGGAGCGCTTGATACAGACCTCCGCATATTGAGCGTACTGCCCGCCAATCGAGCCGTCGGCATTATCAAAATACAGTTCGATGTTCGCAGTCCCGACCGGCTTGCGCGACGCCGAACCATTGAAAATCACGTCAGCCATCGAGTCACCGCGCAAATGCTTCGCGGAACTTTCGCCCATCACCCAGCGAATCGCATCAATGATATTCGATTTGCCGCAGCCGTTGGGCCCTACGATGCCCACCAGATTGCTGGGGAAGTGAACGGACGTGGGATCGACGAACGATTTAAAGCCAGCGAGCCTGATCTTGCTGAGACGCATGGATTCAGTTGCCTGACCCGTAAAAGATTACAGAGCTACTTGATAGCAGCCTGAGTCCGAAGTGCAACACGCACCCCTCCCACATCACGATATGCCAATTGACCCGTTAGAAATACAAAATCGATCCCCGCACGGCCAGCCCCGGACCCCTGTCGGAACCATGACGTACGGACTCGATCAACAAACCCCATGGTTTGCGCACAGGGGGTAGTGTAAAGTAAAAATCCCTGCAAAACATCATTGGGACGATGTTCGTCCTCCGGCACCAAGTGAGCAAAAAAATCCAGGCAGATACTGATCACGATCCCGGCAGCCGGCTGGAGGTCTTCGACAACCCGAGCCCGGCACGAGATTATACGATTCGGATCAAAATTCCCGAATTTACCTGCCTGTGCCCGAAAACCGGACAGCCGGATTTTGCGACTCTGAATCTTGAGTATGTTCCCAACGCTCGGTGCGTAGAATTGAAGTCTCTGAAGCTCTATATGCACTCCTTTCGACAGGTCGGCGCCTTCCACGAGGCCGTCACCAACCGCATCCTGGATGACCTAAGAGTGGCAATTTCTCCACGGTTTATACGGCTTTCAGCACATTTTAATGTACGCGGCGGACTCTATACCACGGTCGTCGCCGAACATCGCGCGCCTGGCTGGGCGGCTCCCGTGAACGTCGTTTTACCGGACTCGGCCGAGTCGTAAACGGCTACTCCGGCCAAAAACGCGCCTGCCGTTAAAAGCAAAAAAATTCTGCAAAGATTGCAATTCCCCCTTTAAACTGCCGCCGACCTAGGTATAATTCGGCGGTTGTTTTTTAGCCACTCGGATCTCTGCAAATGGTTACCAGGAAAAAATCGTCTCGGAAAAAGACTACGTCAAAGGCGCGGAAATCTACCGCGCGAAAGTCTGCGCCGCGAAAGAAAGCCGCCAAAAAAGCCGCGGGCAAACGAAAAGTTGCAAAAAAGAAGCGCGTAGCCGGGAAAAAGATCGCAAAGAAAAAAGTCACAAAGAAAAAAGCCGCCAAGAAGAGAGCGGCCAAGAAAAAGACCGCGAAGAAAAAGGCCAGCCGAAAAAAGGCGATTAGGAAGAAAACCGCTAAGAGAAAGGTGGCGAAGAAAAAGACCAGCCGAAAAAAGGCTTCGGCTGGCAAGGGTTCAGGGAAGAAAACTTCGAGGAAAACAGTGACGAAGAAAAAAACTGCACACAAAACCGGCGCCGCTCGTAAGAAGGTAGCGAAGAAAACCGCTGCCAAGACACAGACGACCCGCGCCAAACGTTCAAATGGCGCGGCAAGGAAGCATCATTTGCAGCCTTCCAAGTCGGATACTCTGATCCACGGCATCGCTCCGTATCGGCCCAAAAAGGGCGAGGCGTACATGAGCACTGGGCAGCTGACACATTTCGGTACCGTCCTGAACGCCTGGAAGGCCGAGCTCATGGAAGAGGCCGGTCGCACCGTTCATCACATGCAGGACGAGGCCAGTAATTTTCCGGATCCGAACGACCGGGCCACGCAGGAATCTGAATTTGGCATTGAACTCCGCACACGAGATCGCGAGCGCAAATTGCTGAAGAAGATTGCCTCGGCTTTAGGCCGGGTTGAGGACGGCAGTTACGGATTCTGCGAGGAGACCGGCGAAGAAATCGGCCTGCAGCGACTCGAAGCAAGACCCGTGGCAACACTTTGTGTTGAAGCCCAGGAGCGCCGCGAGGTGTCAGAGCTTCAATATTCCGACCGCGACGATTAGTCCTCCGTCAAGGTGATCTTGACGGAGCGCTTGTATCGCCGAGCCGTGTAGCCGCGACACGGTGGCTAACAATTCCACTGTCACTAGCGACAAGCAGGCCCTGCCGGGCTACAGGGGCCGATTTGCCCCATCGCCAACGGGGCCTTTGCACTTTGGCTCGCTGGTTGCCGCCGTTGCAAGTTACTTGCAGGCGTTGGTCGCTGGCGGCGAATGGCTACTGCGAATCGAGGATATCGATCCGCCACGGGAACCTGCCGGTGCCGCAGAGCAGATCATTGACTCGCTGACCGTTCACGGTTTTCGCTGGTCCGGCGACATTTTATTCCAACGCCACAACCTGCAACGTTTCGCAGCGGTAGCTGAATCGTTATTAGAGCGCTGCCTGGCCTTCGCCTGCACCTGCTCACGCAAAAAAGTTCGCGAAACGGCAAAGACAGGACCCGTCGGGCCGATTTACCCGGGTACCTGCCGGAACAAAACATTCGACGGCAAAATACCCTACGCGATCAGACTGCGCACCGCCAACCAGCACGTATCGTTCGAGGATCGACTTCAGGGACAAGTCGACTGTTCACTGGACAAAGACATCGGTGATTTCGTTATCCGGCGCAAAGACGGTCTGATCGCCTATTCGCTGGCGGTCGTACTGGATGACCACGACCAGGGGATTACTGAAATTGTTCGGGGCATCGACTTGCTGCACTTCACGCCGGCACAGATCCACCTGCAACGAGTTTTAGGGTTGAAAACGCCGACTTATATGCATGTGCCCATCGCTGTTACACCAGGCGGCGATAAACTTAGCAAACAGACAGGTGCGCCGGCATTAGACAATCAAACCCCGGTGAAAAATCTTTTTCGCTGCCTGGCCGCTCTACACCAGCAGCCTCCATCGGCGTTGCGTACGGCCTCGCTCGAGGCGATCTGGAGTTGGGCCGGCGAAAATTGGTGCCCGGAAAAACTCACAAATTGCCGGGAATTATCTGCAATCTATATTAAATTAGATTATTAATAACATCTTATAACTAATTGTTTATTAATGATAATAATTCAGGCTTGAAACATCAACCGGATCTAACCGACAATAAGCTTTCGTGATGACCCTGCGCCACGAACTTGTGGCGAAAAAAGAAGTCAAAGATCCATAATGAGGTCTATTTCTAAATCATCATCTACAGAGGTTTCGCAATGAAAAAGCCGAAGCTAATACGCAAGTACGTAAATCGCCGGCTCTACGACACAACTCAGAGTCGCTATGTAAATCTCGACGATTTGCGACGTCTCATAATTGCCGGATCCGATATCAAAGTCATAGAACAATCTTCGGGCGAAGAAATCACCACTACCGTTTTGTTGCAGATAATCGAGGACAATCAACGAGCGGGAGCAAAACTGCTGCAGCCGGAATTCCTCACCCAGTTGATCCGTTTATCGGAGAGGGACCTCGACCCGGCGTTGCCGGGACGACTGAACGACGCCCTGTGTGGCGCAACCGACGTCCGCAGCGCCGCCTAGATTACGACGGCCAGCTACGAGTTTTTGTCGGCCCGGAGACCGTCACCAATCAGGCGGCGTCGGTTTCCAGATTACGCATGCTCAGCCGAACGCGCCCCTGACGATCGACTTCCAGCACTTTGACCTGGATGATATCGCCTTCCGCCAATTTATCGCTGACGCGCTCGACGCGCTCTTCGGAAATCTGCGAGATGTGCACCAGGCCGTCTTTGCCCGGCAAAATCGTAACAAAGGCGCCAAAATCCATAAGCTTCGCCACGCGTCCCTGGTAGATTCTGCCGACTTCGACATCCGCGGTAATCAATTCGATCCGCGACTTCGCCTCCCGTCCGGCGTGCCCGTCCACCGAAGCAATCTTGATCGTGCCATCATTATCGATGTCGATCGTGGCACCGGTTTCTTCGGTAATCGAGCGAATGACTGATCCACCTTTACCAATGACATCACGGATTTTCTCCGGGTCTATATGCATCGTGATAATGGTCGGAGCCCATTCGGACATCTCGTCTCGCGCTGTCGAGATGACCTTGGCCATTTCGCCAAGAATATGCAGTCGGCCTTGCTTTGCCTGAGTCAACGCAGCGTCCATAATTTCGCGGGTAATGCCGTCGATCTTGATGTCCATTTGCAATGCGGTAATGCCGTCCGTAGTCCCGGCAACCTTGAAATCCATGTCGCCCAGATGATCCTCATCGCCGAGGATGTCGGTCAAAACCGTGTACCGCTCGCCGTCCTTGACCAGGCCCATGGCGACACCGGCCACCGGTGCCTTCAGTGGAACCCCGGCATCCATCAGCGCCAGACTGGTACCGCAAACCGAGGCCATGGAACTGGAGCCATTCGACTCGGTGATTTCCGAGACCACTCGAATCACGTACGGAAATTCTTCAGCGGTTGGCAGGACAGCGGCAATACCGCGACGGGCAAGGCGGCCGTGGCCGATCTCGCGGCGTTTGGGCGAACCCATAAAGCCGGTCTCGCCGACACAGTAAGGTGGAAAATTGTAGTGCAACATGAAGCGATCGCGCATTTCCCCTTCCAACGCATCGACAATTTGCGCATCGCGATCAGTACCCATGGTGGCAACCACTATGGCCTGCGTTTCGCCTCGTGTGAACAACGCTGATCCGTGCGTACGTGGCAACACCCCGATCCGCACCGCGATCGTTCGGACTTCGTCGGTATCCCGTCCATCGATACGCTTTTCACCGCTCAATACTCTCTCGCGGACGATTCGGCTTTCCAGATTGTGGAATGCGCCACCGACTTCATCGCTACTGTAGGTTGAATCTTCGCCACCGCCCAGTGACTCTATCGCTGTCGCCTTGATCTCGGCGATCCGCGCATAGCGATCCTGCTTGTCGCTAATCGTATACGCTTCGGTAACACCAGCCTCCGCCTGGGCCGCAACGGCGTCGACCAATGCCGAGTTTACCTGCGCCGGCTGCCAATCCCAGGTGGCTTTACCCGCTTCATTGGCGAGTTCCTGAATCGCGTTGATGGCGGCTTGCATCTGCTCATGCCCGAACATTACCGCGCCAAGCATCACCGACTCCGATAACACGTCGGCCTCTGACTCGACCATCAAAACAGCGTTCGCCGTTCCGGCGACGATCAGATCCAGTTTGGAATCTTGCAATTGGCTGTTGGACGGATTGAGCACGTACTCATCATTGATGTAACCGACACGGGCTCCGGCTATCGGACCGGCGAATGGAATGCCGGACAATGCCAGCGCCGCCGAGGTTCCGAGTATTGCCAGAATATCGGGATTTACTTCGGTATTAATCGAGATGACGGTTGCGACAATCTGCACCTCGTTCATGAATCCCTTCGGGAATAGCGGACGGATCGGCCGATCGATCAGCCTTGACGTCAGGGTTTCTTTCTCACTCGGCCGACCTTCCCGTTTGAAGAATCCACCCGGAATTTTGCCCGCCGCATATGTTTTTTCCTGATAATTGACCGTCAACGGAAAAAAAGGCCGGCCAGCATCCCCTTCCTTTTGCGCGACTGCAGTCACCAGCACTACCGTGTCTGCCATGCTAACCAGAACCGATCCGGTCGCTTGACGCGCTATTTCGCCCGTCTCGATGGTGACTTCATGTTCACCGTATTTAAATGATTTTTTGATAGATGTCACTTTAATTTGTCCTATAAATGATTTGCATGGAAATGTGCCGACTGCGCCTGTTTGCGTGGCGTCAGTACGTTCAAAATGGGTGGAGTGATAAATCGCCTAGCGGCGCAAGCCGAGGCGTGAAATCAGCGTACGATAGCGATTGCTATCTTTATTCTTCAGGTAATCCAGCAATTTTCGCCGGGTATTCACCATTCTCAGCAAACCTTGCCTCGAGTGGTGGTCTTTTTTATGATCGCTGAAATGATCAGTCAACTCTGTAATACGCGCCGTTAGCAGCGCGACCTGAACCTCCGGCGAACCCGTATCGGATTCATCAAGCCGGTACTCTTCAATAACCTTAGTTTTTACCGCTCCCGAAAGAGACATTACTCCATTCTCCTGTTCTCTCTAATCTTTCTTACCCTTGATTTCGCGCGGTATTGTACCTTCTAAAATCAATCGGATACACCCTGAAACAAGCTTATTCCACGGTTTCTGCATTTTCGAAGAACAGCCGCTTCGGCAGCAAACGGCCATCCGTCAGGACCTCTCCGATCCCCAGAAACCGGCTGCAGCTGTCATACACCCGCACCAGGCCCGGGCCCGCTTCATCGCCGCTGCTCACCGGCTGCCCATGCAGCAGTTTACGCGACTGCCGTTGCTCCAGGTAAACGGCCGGCCAACCACCGATCGCGCGGTCCGCCGGCAGCAGGAGCCGATCCAGGGCCTCAAGGCTCTCGGCTGCGGCCGCTTCAAGCTCATCCAGCCCGACCATATCCTCTTCCGCGAAAGCGGCTACGCTCAATCGCCTTAGTACGGCCACGTGGCCCAGAGTGCCGCTCGCCTCGGCTATTTCCTCCACCAGGGTGCGGATATAGGTGCCCTTGCTACAACAAACCCTGAGTACCGGATACCGGGGATCGTATTTCTCAAGCTCCAGGGCATGGATCTGCACGCGTCGCGGAGCACGCAGCACTTCCTCGCCACGTCTGGCAAATTCATACAGACGTCGGCCATCTTTCTTCAGCGCCGAATACATGGGCGGAATCTGCTCGATCTGGCCGCGAAATTTTCCGAGTGCAGTCTGCAAAGCAGCGCGGTCGATCGCCTTGACCGGCGACTCAGCAATAATGCGACCGTCGGCATCCGCGGTATCCGTCTTTGTGCCGAACGCCGCTGTTACTCGATATTCCTTGTCCGCACCGAGCAGATACGCGGAAAGCTTGGTCGCGTGACCGAAACACAGCGGCAACATGCCACTGGCCAGCGGGTCAAGGCTGCCCGTGTGACCGGCCTTGCGGGCCTGATACATTCGCTTGACCTGTTGCAGAATGGCGTTCGAAGTCGAGCCAGACGGCTTGTCGAGCAGCAAGAAACCATTAACCATCCGCTTGCTCTGGCGTCTGCGCCCGGAAGCAGTCCGGGATTCACCCGCTGTCTGTTGATTGTTGATTGTCACCGAACTCCATCTTTTTCAGACGAGCCATTTGCCGACCAGATCAGTGGTCAGTTCGTATCAGATTGCGGCTTAGCATTGCCATCGGCGTCCTTCGCAACGGCTTCGTCAATTAGCCGCTCCATCGCCGCACTCCGCTCACTGGTATCGTCGTATCGCATACGTAACTCAGGGACATGCCGAACGGTCAGATGCCTGGCTAATTGGGTGCGTAAGAAGCCCAGCGCCGACTCAAATGCATTTTCCAGCGTTGCACGATCCTGCTGGCCGTCCAGCGAGCTGAAATAGACCCAGGCAACGCTTAAATCCCGGGACACGTCAACACCTGTTATAACCGCGCCATGCAAACGCGGATCACGCACATGAGTACGGATAATTTCGCTTAAAGACCGTTGAATCTGATCCTCGATTCGGCGGCTACGGGGAAAATCCCGCGACATAGTCAGCTCCTGAGATGGACAAAATTAAATTCGCGACGCGATCAACGGCAGATCTGAAACTGCTGATTACAGATGCCTCGCCACCTCAACGCGTTCGTAGCATTCAATCTGGTCGCCCGGTTTCACGTCATTGTAATTTTTTACGCCAATTCCACACTCGGTGCCCGCGCGTACCTCGTTGACGTCATCCTTAAAACGGCGGAGAGACTCGAGTTCCCCTTCATAAATCACCACGTTTTCACGCAGAACCCGAATCGGATTGCTGCGTTTAACGTAGCCATCGACGACCAGGCAACCGGCAATTTGGCCGAGTTTCGGCGATGGGAATGCTTCCCTGACCTCGGCCAGACCGACAATCTCCTCGCGAATTTCCGGCGCCAGCAATCCCGACACTGCAGCTTTAACATCATCGATGGCTTCATAGATGATGCTGTAATAGCGAATATCGACACCGGTTTCTTTTACCGCTACACGTGCTGATGCATCGGCACGCACATTAAAGCCGATAATGATTGCATTGGCGGCAGCCGCCAGATTCACATCAGATTCCGTGATGCCGCCGACCCCGGTACTGATGATCTTTACCGCGACTTCTTCATGGCTCAATTTCTCCAATGCTTGCTGAAGCGCTTCTGCACTGCCGTGCACGTCAGCCTTGATGAGAATCTGCACCGCATCGATCTCTGCGGTTTGCATCTGGGTGAAAATATCTTCCAACTTGGCGGCCTGTTGCCGTGCCAATTTGACATCACGGCTCTTGCCGTGCCGGAACTCCGCCAACTCACGAACCTTGCGATCATCCTGCAACACCAACACATTGTCGCCGGCCGCCGGCGTGCCGGAAAGGCCAAGAATTGCCACAGGCATGGACGGCCCGGCTTCTTCAATTGTTTGACCCTGTTCATTCAGCATGCTGCGTACCCGGCCGAATTCCTGGCCGGCCACAATCGGGTCACCCTGCTTCAGAATTCCGCGGGTTACGAGAATGGTCGCTACGGCTCCGCGCCCCTTCTCCAGGGTCGATTCGATGACAATACCCGCCGCCGGCCCTTCGGCAACAGCTTTAAGATCAAGCAATTCAGCCTGCAAAAGCAACGCATCGAGCAATTCGCCAATTCCCTCGCCGGTCGTAGCAGAGACATTTACAAACAAAGTGTCACCACCCCAATCCTCCGGTGCTACGTCTTTAGCGGAGAGTTCGTTGCGCACGCGATCAGGGTCTGCATCGGGCTTGTCGATTTTGTTGATTGCCACCACCAAGGGCACCTTGGCGGCTTTTGCATGCGCGATGGCTTCTTCCGTCTGAGGTTTGACGCCATCGTCTGCGGCGACGACAAGAATAACAATATCAGTAACTTGCGCTCCACGGGCCCGCATCGCCGTAAACGCGGCGTGACCCGGTGTATCGAGAAAAGTGATCTTCCCTTTGTCGGTCGTCACATGATAGGCGCCAATATGTTGCGTAATTCCGCCGGCTTCGCCCGCGGCGACTTTGGTACGCCGGATAAAATCCAGCAGCGAAGTCTTGCCGTGATCGACGTGGCCCATGATCGTCACTACCGGCGGACGATGCACTTCTTCGCCAGTCACTTCGATCTCGCCGAGAATCTCCTGTTCAATGCCGCTTTCCTCGATGGGCTTCGCCGTATGCCCCATCTCCTCCACCACCAGAACGGCTGTATCCTGATCAATAACCTGGTTGATCGTCGCCATCACCCCCATGTTCATCATGACCTTGATGACCTCATTGGCCTTGATCGCCATTTTCTGCGCTAATTCCGCAACGCTAATGGACTCAGGGATTTCAACGTCTCTGATGACCGGCTCGGTGGGCATCTCGAAGCCGTGCTGTGTATCGACGGAAACAGCAACGGGCCGCCTGCGTGTGCGTCGCTTGCGGCGACGACTACTGACATCTCCGGCGACATGCAGTTCTTTGCGGCCATAGCGGGTGCTCTCTTCGCCACCACCCTTGCGCCGCGAATCTTCGCGCGCCGAACGTTTATCCGTCTTGCGTTCTACCGGCTGGTGGACCACCTTGCCTGGCTCTTCAGGCGGTTTCACGACAGTTGCCTGACGAAGCTCTTGTTCGGCTTTCAGGCGCGCCTCTTTGGGCTTTTTGCGCTTCTTCCTCAGCGGCTTGAACCTCTTGCGCTTCCCGGGTTTCCCTGGCCTTTATCTCAGCTTCTTTAGCTTCCTGCACCCGCCGCTCTTCTTCGAGACGCTGCTGCTCCTCGGCCTCGCGCTTCGCGTCGAGTGCCTCCTGCTCCTTGCGCGCTGTCTCTTCGAGTACATCGCGCTTGATATAGGTGCTCTTCCTGCGAACCTCGACATTTACCGTGCGTGATCGGCCCTGGCTGCCGGACAACCTCAATTCGCTCTGCGACCTGCGATGCAAGGTGATTTTTTGTGGCGCCGCCTTGAGCGCATCTCCGGTACGACCGTGGCTACGCCGAAGGTAGGTCAGCAACTCCATTTTTTCATCATCGCTGATAATTGCTTCCGCGCCAGCGTTATCGATGCCGGCTTCCTGTAATTGACTCAGAAGCCGATCTACCGAAACTTTCAGTACTTCAGCGAATTGCGCAATGGTCACATCGGACATAAATATTGCTCCGCGACAGCTTAACCCGCCGCCTCATCTTCCTGTTCAAACCATGGTGCTCTCGCCGCCATGATCAAGGCCGCAGCCCGTTCACCGTCAAGCTCCTCAATTTCCTCGAGATCGTCGACCGCCTGCTCTGCCAGGTCCTCCTGGGTCACGATGCCTTTGCTGGCCAACACAAAAGCCAAAGCGCGGTCCATTCCTTCGAGCGCCAGCAAGTCTTCAGCCGGCTCCGCCTCATCGATCACCTCTTCGCTGGCGATAGCCTGAATCAACAGAACATCACGCGCTCGACTGCGCAGTTCATCGACCATCGATTGATCGAATTCCTCGACCGACAGTAATTCCACTGTCGGCACGTATGCAATCTCCTCAATGCTGGAAAAACCTTCCTGAACCAGAATCATGGCCACCGTCTCATCGACGTCCAGCTGCTTCATGAAAATTTCAAGCAACTCGCGTGCCTCTTCCTCGCTCTTCTCGTCGGCATCAGCTTCCGTCATGACGTTGAGCTCCCAACCGCTCAACTGACTAGCCAGACGAATATTCTGCCCACCACGTCCGATCGCTTGTGACAATTTGTCCTCTTCCACCGCCACGTCCATGCTGTGAGATTCTTCATCGACAACGATAGAGGTCACCTCGGCGGGTGACATCGCGTTGATCACGAATTGAGCCGCGTTTTCATCCCAGAGAATAATGTCGACACGTTCACCGGCCAGTTCGTTTGATACCGCCTGCACACGCGACCCCCGCATGCCCACACAGGCACCAACCGGATCTATCCGCCGATCGTTACTTTTGACCGCGATCTTCGCCCGCAGGCCCGGATCTCTGGCAGCGCCGAGAATTTCGATCAAGCCCTGACCCACCTCGGGCACCTCAATCTTGAACAGCTCGACCAGAAACTGGGGTGATGAACGGGTCAGGAAAAGCTGCGGACCCCGTTGTTCGGCCCGAACCTCACGCAATAATCCCTTCAGGCGGTCCTGAGGCCGCACCGGCTCGCGGGGAATCATTTCTTCACGTGCTACAAAGCCTTCCGCATTTCCGCCCAGATCGATATACACGCCATTACGATCGACACGCTTGACAATCCCACTGAGCAATTCCCCGACACGCTCCTCGTATTCTTCAACGACCTTGACCCGCTCGGCCTCACGAACTTTCTGTACGATCACCTGTTTGGCTGTCTGTGCGGCAATGCGTCCGAACTCGACGGATTCAATCGGTTCCTCGACGTAACCGTCAGGTTCGGCGTCAGGATCGACGTCAACCGCATCCAGCATACGCAGTTCACGATCGGGAAATTCAAGCTCGGTGGAATCGTCAGCAAAGACTTTCCATCGACGGAACGTATCGTACTCGCCGGTTTCGCGATCAATGCAGACGCGCACATCGATTTCCTCGCCGCGACGCTTACACGTCGCCGAGGCCAAAGCGGCCTCAATCGCCTCGAAGATGATCTCTTCTTCGACGCCTTTTTCGTTCGAGACAGCCTCAACCACCAACAAAATTTCTTTTTTCATACTCTCAACCCGTGTTTCGGATTCTTGCGTGAACTATCCCTAGATGCCTGCAACTCGGGAACTAACCGAGCGACCTCTATATCGGCAAGCGAAATAGCGATAGTCTCGCTTTCCGATTGCACTACCACGGTATCGCCGTCGCGGGCCAGTAACTGACCTTTAACGCGACGATGACCTTCAACCAAACGCTTCAGTCGCGTCTTTATCTGGCGACCGACAAAACGATCGAAATGTTCCGGCTTGACCAGTTTCCGATCCAGTCCAGGGCGATGAAACCTCAAGACGATAATCCACCGCGATCGGCTCCTCTACATTCAGCAACCCGCTGACCTGATGACTGACAGCTTCACAGTCATCCAGGCCAATACCCTCTTCGCAATCTATAAACAGACGCAGCACACCCCGCCCATGGCCAAGGTTGAGCTCCAGATCCGTCAACTCATACCCCATCGCCTCTATTGCGGGTTCGAGCATTTTCGTCAAATTCTCTCTCGTCGGGTTCATTACCCCATCCCCATCCGGGATATAAAAAATGGGCCATTGGCCCACTTGAACAACGTATGCCCCCTCTCAGGGCCCGCGAAGTCACTTAGACATCGCCATGCAAATAATCAAATAAAAAGCCCCGTACGGGGCCGTTTTAACCAGTGTTTGGTGCCGGACACTTGGCCCAACACTATGAAGTCTCACTAACTCCCTGATTTTAAAGATAAATCTGGAAGCACGCCGGCCCCTTCATTCACTAGCCGCGAAATTCTATCAAAGCTCGCCATGAAATGGCAGACCGACTTGAAAATCGGCTTGTCGCCTAGCGGCATGCTAGCTCGCTAACGTGACGCCTTGCTGGTCCAAATATTCCTGCAACCCATTTGTACAAGTCGATGACAGTCCGGTAATCGATTCCTGATTTGCTTCTCTGTCGGCGCCGCTGGCCTGACGATCGTCGATGTAGTCAATTACCAAGGCACCCTTATTGCCGGTGTCATCCGCAAATCGCAGGTAAGTCACATTCTTATAGCGGACAGCGAACGCACTCGCGGAAAATCCATGAAACGATACACCCTGGCTGGAGAACACCAGGCTAAGAGCCGTCGGTTCAACTATTGCATGGGCGCGCTCCACTATATCGGCGGAACTGGCATCGGCCAGCACTGCATCTTTTCTTGCCATCGCATCGAATGACACGAGTTTAATCCAATATAGTTCCCCGTGCGCCTGACAGGATTGTTCCGTATAGTCAGCACGGTGGTCACGGCTGCCGCAAGCCGTCAATAAAATCATAGCGACAGAAAGTGAAAACAGCTTTATGGGTGAAGTCTGATGCATCAGTTTCTCCGTTCGGCGATTTATAGTACTTATTCGATGCTTATGCGAATTCTACGCAGAGATGGCTGGTGGTGGAAGCCGTGTTGGCAAACGAGACTAAAATGACGAACCCGGTTCTTCGAGAAATACCAATTCTTCGGCCGTCGATCTCCTGTTCAGAATCGCATTGCGGTGCGGATATCGGCCAAAACGATCGATGATCGCCTTGTGCTTGAGTTCAAACTCCCGGTTTCCCTCAACTTCCGGATCGCTGAACAGAAGCGCGGCTATCTTGTGTATTTCGCGGGATTCACTGTGCATGTAAGGCATGTACAGGAAGGCCCGCTGGGGGCCTTTTAATTCCGCCTGAACCTCCCTGCGTATTGCTTCTTGCGACAAGGCAAGCGCCAGAGCATCAGAAGCAAAAGATTGCGGCTTGTCGCGATAAATATTCCTCGAGAATTGATCAATCACTATGACTTCCGCCAGTCTGCCCAGCGCGGTTTCACGCCAGGTGAACAGTTCGCAATTGATTGCCTTCTGGTACACCGACCCATACCGGGTTGCAATCAGCCGGTCAAAATCCCGGGTCCTTGGCCCACCATTTTTCCGGCCCGGATTCTATAAACCAAAATTCAATCACATCCTCATAATCTGCCATATCTGACTTGCTTCCTGTTTCAGAGTGTCTGAAAACCGGCGCCGCACGATTATTCGTCAATCCGGTTTCTTACGTACATAGAGTGTTTTTTTAATCTTCGCAACGATCTTTTCTTTTTCATCCACGACCTGCAGATTAAATTCCGGCAAATATCTACTTCCATCGGCCGTGTTTGCCTTTATCGCCAGTAATTGCTGATCTGTAATTTTGACCACCGATCTGACCGTGCCTTTTCCTGGCGCGACGAATTCAATGACCGCCGATTTATCCCATACCACGTATTCCTTACCCAGCAACTGCAGCAACATGAGCATCAGATGAGGTTCCGCCATCGCATAGAGGCTTCCCCCGAAATGTGTGCCAACCATATTTCGGTTGTACCAGCGCAAATTCATGGCCACATGGATCTCCCGCCAGTCGTCGTCAATATGAGTCACCCTGATACCGGCGCCAAGATACGGGGGATATAGATTCAGAACATATTTCAGACGTTTTGGTGTCCATTTCATTGGTGGAATTCCTTGATGACCTTCGGTAGCACGTATCTGTCGTAAATAGCCATCCCTGATCATCTTTGCATGAAAAAATTGCTACGAGATGGTCGCAGGAATGATACGGCGACCAGGCTGAAAAATGCACGCAAGTCCGGCGGCGAACTAAGCGGCAAAAAAAAACGGGCCCCGAATATGGGACCCGTCCAGAAATTTGGTAGCGGGGGTAGGATTTGAACCTACGACCTTCGGGTTATGAGCCCGACGAGCTGCCAGACTGCTCCACCCCGCACCTGAGGACGGGCATACTAACGCCTTATCGGCAAGCTGGCAACCATGAGCGCCTTCCCAGCACAAGAAATGTTAAAGATAAAATCTATTTTTAATTAGAGACTTAAAGCTATTTTTTCATGTAAACGCTGATGCGCAGATCGCGATCAACCGATCCGGAAAAATACCCAGAGCCAGGATGATCAAACCATTGGCGCTAAGTACAAGGCGAAAATCAAACGGGGATTCCAGCGGCACGATATCTTCAGGCTCATCGAAATACATCAGCTTTATGACACGCAGATAATAAAACGCGCCGATCACTGAAAATACGACCCCGGTAACCGCGAGGCCGACATGGCCGGCATCGAGCAGTGCCGCCAGCACCCACCACTTGGCATAAAAACCCGCCAGTGGCGGCACACCGATCATGCTGAGCATAATCAGTAACATGATCAAAGCAAACCAGGGGCTGCGACGGTTCAAGCCGCGGAAATCATCGAGGCGCTCCGCCTCGAAACCCTTTCGGCTCAGCAAAATGACCATACCGAACGCGCCGGCCGCCATCAGCACGTACACCATCGTATAAAACATCGCCGCTTCAAAACCGGCCTGATTGCCGGTCGATATCCCGAAGAATATAAAGCCGACATGACCAATCGTCGAATATGCCAGCATGCGTTTGATGTTGGTCTGTACAATCGCAACGACATTGCCAATGCCCAGGGACAGTACTGCCAGCACCGACAACATCCCTTCCCATTCCGGAGCCAACGGGCCCAAACCTTCGACCAGCACGCGTATCGCGAGAGCGAAGGCTGCCAGTTTAGGCGCCGTACCGATAAATAGCGTCATGCAAGTCGGTGCGCCGTGGTAAACGTCCGGCAACCACATATGGAATGGTACTGCACCGAACTTAAATGCAATGCCTACGATGATGAACGCCAGGCCCACCAAAGCGACAACCTCCGTTGGACCGGATTGCAGCAATGCTTCGCTGATCTGGGCTATTTGCAGTGTGCCGGTTACGCCATATATCAGCGAGATGCCATAAAGGAGACAGCCCGAAGCGATGGCGCCGAGCACAAAGTACTTAATCGCAGCCTCGGCAGCCACCGGATTATCGCGCTCGAACGCCACCAATGAGTAGAGCGACAGCGACAATATCTCCAGGCCAAGGTACATGGTCAGCAAGCTATACGCCGAGATCATGACCTGGATACCGAGCAATGCGAACAATCCCAGCAGGTAATACTCACCCTTATAGACCTGCCGTTGTTTCAGGTAGTCCCGTGAATACAGGAAAACCGTCGCAACGACCGCCAGGGCAAACAGCTTCAATATCCTCGCCAGTGGATCGGCGACGAAGCTGCCGTTAAATGTAATCTCGCGGGAGTCAACGCCAATGCCACCCGCTATCCAGGCGGTCGCAGCCAGGGTCGCCATGGCGAGCAGATAAGTCAAATCCCGCCATCGATCCGAAATGAACAAGTCGGCGAGCAATACGATACAGATCCCCGCACCGAGAACGATCTCCGCCATCGCCGGGTTTATATCTGGTATCAAAAATGCCATCGATTCATTGCCTAGAATTTCGACTGGGTTATATGTGCGACAAGGTTCTCAACCGACGCGGACATCACTTCAATCAACGGTGCCGGCCAGACTCCCAGTGCCAGCACGAAAATTGCCAGTACCCCGAGTACAAAGAACTCCCGGCCATTTATATCTTGTAGCGCCGCAACACCCTCGTTTGCCACCGCGCCGAAGACCACTCTCTTCACCATCCAGAGCGTATATGCCGCACCAAGAATCAGGATGGTGGCAGCGAGAAACGCATACCAGAAATTCGCCTTGAAACTACTCAGTATGACCAGGAATTCGCCGACAAAGCCCGAGGTGCCCGGCAGCCCGGCATTAGCCAAGGCGAAAAAAACCATCAGCGCGGCAAATTTCGGCATGGTGTTCACGACACCACCGTAATCAGAAATCTGGCGGCTATGCAGGCGCTCATACATGACACCGACACACAAGAACAGGGCGCCCGAGATAAAACCGTGTGAAATCATCTGCACCATGCCCCCCGTGATGCCCATCGCGATACCGTCCAAAGCATCGGTACGGTCGAATATCGACCAGGCGATGAAAAATCCCAGGGTGACGAAACCCATATGGGCGATCGACGAATAAGCGATCAGTTTCTTCATGTCCCGCTGGGCCAAAGCGACGAAACCAATATAAACGACGGCCACAAGCGACAAAGCAATCATCAGGATGTCCAGGGAATGGCTGGCGTCCGGTGTAATCGGCAGACTGAATCGAATAAATCCATAACCGCCCATTTTCAACAGGACAGCGGCAAGGATCACAGAGCCTCCCGTCGGCGCCTCCACATGCGCATCGGGCAACCACGTGTGTACCGGCCACATCGGGACCTTGACCGCAAACGCAAACAAAAACGCCAGGAAAATAAAGATCTGCTGATTCAGGCTAAGCGAGACGGCATGAAAATCCAGGATACTGTAGCTACCGGCCTGTAAATACAGATAAATTAAGGCAATCAGCATGAAAACGGAGCCCAGGAACGTATACAGAAAAAACTTTATCGTTGCATACACACGACGCTCGCCACCCCAGACACCAATGATGATGAACATCGGTATCAGCATCGCTTCCCAGAACACGTAGAACAATAGCGCATCCAACGACGCAAATACCCCGATCATGCAACCTTCGAGAATCAGAAATGCGGCAAAATACTGTGCCGGTTGTTTCTTTATGACTTCCCAGCCGGCGATAACGATCAACGGAGTTAAAACCGTAGTCAGCAAAATCAGCGGCATGGAAAACCCGTCCACGCCCAGGAAATATTCAATGTTGAATGTCCGGATCCAGGGCACTCGCTCGACAAATTGCATGGCCGATGTCGCGGAATTGAATGCCGTGTATAACGGCAGACTCAGCACGAAAATCGAAACTGAGAAAATCAAGGCAAGCCAACGGTCCACGCGAAATCCATCGCCGCTTGCCGATCGGCCGGTCATCAGCACCACCAACCCACCCAGGATCGGCAACCAGATTAATACGCTAAGTAGTCCCAAGGTTTTCCTACTAGTATTTAAGCTCTACGGCCAGAAAAGCAGCCAGCCGACCACCACAGATAAGCCAATAATCATCGCAAATGCATAAGTGTAGAGATAACCGGTCTGGGCGCGCCGCACCATAGAAGACGTCCACCCAACTAATCGCGCACTCCCGTTGACCATGGTCCCGTCGATTATTATTTCATCGCCGACTCGCCACAGGAGTTTTCCCGTCCCCCTGATCAAGGGCGCAATGACCTTTTCATTGAACGTGTCGAAGTAATATTTGTTGAGCAGCAGGGTGTAGACAGCGGACAGACGCTCGCTGATAACCTCCGGCAACTCCGGTTTACTGAGATACAGGTACCAGGCGGTCAGCACACCCCCGAGAGCGAGCAATAAAGCCCAGGGGTGCATTAACCCATGCAGCAGGAAAGTGCCGGGCCCATTGAATTCGCGGCCCATTTCAGCAAGAACGTCGTTCGCTCCAAGCACAAAAATAGCGTCACCAAAAAAGTCACCGAACAACAGCGGAATAATCGTTGGCCAGCCGATAATAAAAGACGGAATGGCCAGCAGGATTAACGGCGCGATGACTACCCACGGTGATTCGTGCAAATGACCACGGGCATCATCGTCGATGCGCTCTTCGCCGTGGAATACGAGGAAGAACATACGGAATGTATACAACGCCGTGATAAACACACCGGTCATTACGCAAAAATAGGCCCAGTCGGAGCCGATCCGCTGCGCATGTCCGACGGCCTCGATCAACGCATCCTTGGAGAAAAATCCCGCGAACCCCGGGAATCCAATCAACGCCAGCGATCCAACCAGGCAGGTCCAATAAGTTATCGGCATGTATTTCTTCAGGCCGCCCATGCGGCGAATGTCCTGCTCGTGGTGCAAACCGATGATGACCGAGCCGGCCGCGAGGAATAACAGCGCCTTGAAGAAAGCGTGCGTCATCAGATGAAAAATTCCGGCTGCGTATGCTGACGCACCCATTGCGGCGATCATATAACCGAGTTGTGACAGCGTCGAATACGCAATCACACGCTTGATGTCCGTTTGCACAACAGCGAGAAACCCGGTGAATAGCGCAGTCGTCGCCCCGATCACCAGCACGAAACTCAGAGCCGCTTCCGAGTATTCAAACAACGGCGACATGCGTGCAAGCATGAAAACGCCGGCCGTAACCATCGTCGCCGCATGGATCAACGCCGATATCGGTGTCGGACCTTCCATTGAATCCGGCAGCCAGACATGTAACGGCATTTGCGCCGATTTACCCATAGCACCGATGAACAAAAGAATGCAGGCGAGAGTTATTCCGGACCAGCTAACCCCTTCGAAGATCTCGATGCTCTGGTCCTGCATCTGCTGCGCCTGGCTGAATACCTCGAAGTAATCCAGGCTCCCCGTGCAATACAACACGGTCGCAATGCCCAGGATGAAGCCAAAATCGCCGACGCGATTGACCAGGAACGCCTTCAAATTAGCAAAAATAGCAGTCGGGCGTGTATACCAGAATCCGATCAGCAGGTAAGAAACAACGCCGACGGCCTCCCAGCCGAAAAACAACTGCAGGAAGTTATTCGACATCACCAGCATCAGCATCGAAAACGTAAACAGCGAGATATAACTGAAAAACCGCTGATAACCCGGGTCGTCGCGCATATAGCCAATCGTATAAATATGCACCATTAAGGAAACGAAGGTCACGACCGTCATCATCAGCGCGGACAGTCGATCGATCAGAAATCCGACCTCCATTGTCACGCCATCCGTCACCAGCCAGGTATAGACCGTGCCGTTATAAACGGGATTGCCGTCGTAGAGTTGCCCTTTCAGCACCAATACTGACAGCAGAAAGGAAATTGCGACGGCCATTATCGTCAGCCAATGGGCGCCGGCACGTCCAGTCTGCCGTCCGAACAATCCCACGACGACCGCAGCGATGAGCGGGCTTAAGACGATGGCAAGATAAATATTCTCCACCTTCTACCCTTTCATCTCGTTCAGATCCTCGACGTTGATCGTTTGTTTGGACCTGAACAATACAACCAGAATCGCGAGACCAATTGCCGATTCCGCCGCGGCAACCGTCAGAATAAAAAATACGAATATCTGCCCTGCCGTATCTCCGAGGTATCTCGAAAACGCAATGAAGTTAAAATTCACAGCCAATAGCATCAATTCGATGCACATGAGTAACAAAATCACGTTCTTTCTGTTCAAAAATATTCCGGCAACGCTCAGCGAGAACAGTATCGCGGAAAGAGTCAGATAATGAGTCAACGTCACCATTAGTCTCTCTCCGCGTCCATACTCACAATGCGGATCCGGTCTTCCTTACGGGTCGCTACTTGCTCGGGCACATTCTGCACTTTGAGCCCCGGCCGCCGCCGCATGGTCAGGACAATCGCCGCAATAATCGCCAGCAATAAAATGAAGGCCGCCAACTCAAAGGCGTAGACGTATTCGGTATACAGAACTGAACCCAATTCCTTGGTATTGCTGTAACCGGCAACGTGCGGCGGCGGGTTCTCAAGTACCGGAAGGCCGGTGTTTCGGATCCAGAATACGGTCACCAACTCGGCTGCCATTACGACCGCCACCAAAATTCCAATCGGCGCGTATTTCGTGAATCCCTCCTTCAATTGATCGAGATTCACATCCAGCATCATGACCACGAACAGAAATAAAACCATAACGGCACCGACGTACACGAGAACCAGGACGACAGCAAGAAATTCGGCTTCCAGGAGCATCCAGAGCACAGCGCTGGTGACAAACGTCAACACCAGGAATAAAGCGGAGAACACCGGGTTACGTGACGTAATTACGCCGATTGCCGCAACGATCAGTATAAAGGCGAATGTGTAGAAAAATATCAGCCCGAGCATACTTTATTACCTGTATTTCGCATCTGCCGCTCTGTCCGCCGCAATGCTGGCAGCGTACTGCTCTCCGATCGCCAGCAGTTTATCCTTCGTCATGATGTTCTCACCGCGATTCTCCATGTGGTATTCAAACAGACGTGTCTCGACGATGGCATCCACCGGGCAAGCTTCCTCACAAAATCCGCAATAAATGCATTTAAACAAGTCGATATCGTAGCGAGTCGTGCGTCTTGTTCCATCCTCCGCCACAGTGGATTCAATCGTTATCGCTGCGGCGGGACAAACAGCTTCGCATAACTTGCAGGCTATGCAACGCTCTTCGCCATTCGGGTAGCGTCGCAGCGCATGCAAACCTCTAAACCTGGGTGACTGGGGTGTCTTGTCTTCCGGGTATTGAATCGTGATCTTTTTCACGAACATGTTTGCCAGCGTCAATCGCAAACCTTGCAGGAGTTCCCACAATGAAAAAGTCTTCAGAATACTGGTAACAGCTTTCATCCTACGTCTTCCACGGCCCAACACCCATCAGCGCCATACCGCCCTCGACGAAAATCCAGACGATGGTGACCGGGATAAAAACCTTCCAGCCAAGTCGCATGATCTGATCATATCGATAGCGCGGAAATGTCGCGCGAAACCATAAAAAACAAAACAAGAACGCCACCACCTTCAATCCCAGCCAGTGGAGACCGGGCAAACGAATGAATTCAAGTAGCGTTCCGTCAAGAAAACCGAACATTGAACCGGAAAATGCCGAGTCCCAACCACCGCAAAACATGACCGTGGTCATTGATGCAATCAGGATCATGTTCGCGTATTCCGCCAAAAAGAATATTGCGAATGCTACGCCGGAGTATTCCACATGGAATCCAGCGACAATCTCGGATTCCCCTTCAGCGACATCAAATGGCGCTCGATTAGTTTCCGCAACTCCGGAAATGAAAAACACAATGAATAACGGAAACAGCGGCAATATAAACCAATGATTCCCCGCACCCGCCTGCGCGCCGACGATCTCCCCCAGATTCAGGCTTCCACCGGCCATAAGAACGCCAACAAGCGCAAAGCCCATGGCAATTTCATAGGCAATGATCTGCGCAGCCGAGCGCATTGCGCCGAGGAATGCGTACTTTGAGTTGGTCGCCCAGCCGGCAATAATGACGCCATAGACACCCAGTGATGTCAGCGCCAGGACGTATAAGAGCCCGGCGTCGATGTCCGCTATAGCAAACCCCGGAAATAAGGGAATGACGGCCCAGGCGGCCAGCGCCGGTGCGATCGACAGTACCGGTGCAATCAGAAACAGAAACCGATTGGCGTTGGCGGGCACCACCACTTCTTTCAATAGCAGTTTGATGACATCGGCAAACGGCTGAAATAATCCCCACGGTCCTACTCGGTTGGGACCGATGCGATTTTGCATCCAGCCAATTACCTTGCGCTCCCAGAAGGTCAGATAAGCCACCATCAGGATCACCACCAACAGCAATGGCACAATCTGCAGCACCGTAATTACCACGCTTTGCAGTAATGGCGGCAGAACGTTCCAGTAAGGCTCAAACGCAGACCAGATATCGTTGATTATTCCTGCTTCCACGGCGCGCCTTTAAGCAATCTTGCGATCTTCACCGGGCGGGTTCAGGCCGGCTTGTCCGTCGCGTGTGCATTGCAGTGAATGGGCCCGGCGAACCAGTGAATCGATGCGGTACATCGGCACGTCCAGCTGATCGGCGGGAGGAATTTGCGCTGACGCGGCGTCGGGTACTTCATCCAATGAGAGACGATTATCCGGCCGCATATCCGCTACGGCCTGGCGCACTTCATCCCGTATCGCTTCAGAGGAAACATAGTCGCAATCCGGCAGGTCAAGAAGATTGCCCAGCACACGCAGAATTTTCCATCCCGGCCGACTCTCTGCAACCGGCTGAGCAACGCCCCCAAAGCTTTGCCATTCTCCGGCTGCGTTGACGAAGGTTCCGGACGTCTCGGCAAATGTGCCCATCGGCAAAATGACATCCGCGTGTTGCAGCAGGCTGTCAGCTAAAAACGGCGAAAGCGCCAGTACAAACCCAGCCTTCTCCATCGCCACCATCGCTTCGCTACCGTCAGCACAGTCCAGATCCGGCTCAACACCAACCAACAACCAGCCCCGTGGCGGCCCGGCGATAAGCTCGGCGACCGTGGCGCCCGGCTTGGCAAGCGCTTTACCGCCGATGCCCCGATGCGGTAATACACCGGCCAGGCTCAAGCCTGCGGCATTTGCCCCTTCCGGCAGATAGCCCAGCGTTGCGCCCGTCAGGCGCGCCAGTTCGGCACTCAGCAGCCGCAAATCGGCAAAGCGGGGATGCCGCAGGCTGATCTGCCCGAGCAGAATGCCGCCGCCATCCAGCAATGCAGCGGCTGTTTCCTTATGGGCGGCCGCCGGCGCCTCCACGCCGTCGATCATTGTGGCGATAGCGGGTGACAAGCCTTTATTCTTTTCGGCCGCGGCGCGCACCAGGCGGCTCAGTTCGCCGATCAGATCATCGTTCTGCAAATAATTCGCGACCGGGAACAGATAGTCATATTCCTGACTATTGACAAAGCTGACAGGCGCACCTGCCATGGCTGCTTTTCTGACCCGATGAGCCAGCATCGGCACTTCCCGGCGCAGGTTCGAACCGATGACCAGTATCGAATTCAAATGTTCGACGTCTTCGACCGACATACCGAGCCATGGAAAAACCGGATCCAGATCCTGTTGCCGAAAATCGCGACGACGCAAACGATGATCCAGATTGTCGGATCCAAGATGCCGCATCAATCGCGCCACGAGATAACCTTCTTCGGTTGTGGCGCTTGGCGAAACCAGGCCGGCAAGCTTGCCTCCGACGCCTTGCAAACCTTCGGCCGCGACTTCCAGGCCCTCATCCCAGGTACATTCGCGCAATTCACCATCGATGCGCAGCATCGGTGTCGTCAGGCGATCATCGGCATAGACGGCTTCACAACTGAACCGGTCACGATCGGCAATCCAGGTCTCGTTGATGGATTCGTTGACGCGCGGCACGATTCGCTTGAGTTTGCCCTGCATGACGTGCGCATTCAGGTTTGACCCGGCGCAGTCGTGCGGGGACACCGTCGGCAACTGCACCATCTCCCAGGCGCGGGCGGAAAACCGATAGGGCTTGTTATTCAGCGCACCTACCGGGCACACATCGATAATGTTGCCGGAAAGTTCATGATCGACGCTTCTCTCTATGTAGGTGCTTATCTCAGTATCCTCACCTCGCCCTATCGTGCCCAACTCCTGAATGCCCGCAATTTCCTGGCCGAATCGAATACAACGCGTGCAATGTATGCAGCGCGTCATATCTGTCGATATCAGTGGGCCGAGATCCTTGTCTTTCACTACACGCTTGCGCTCGGTATATCGGGAAATACCGCGGCCATACCCCATGGCAATGTCCTGCAACTCGCACTCACCGCCCTGATCACAAATCGGGCAGTCCAGGGGGTGATTGATCAGCAGGAACTCCATGACGGCCTTTTGCGCCGCGATCGCCGCCACCGATTTGGTGAATACCTTCATGCCATCGGCGACCGGTGTCGCACAGGCCGGCAACGGCTTGCCCGCCTTATCGACTTCTACCAGGCACATCCGGCAATTCGCCGCGATCGACAGTTTGCTGTGATAACAAAAACGCGGCACATAAATATCCGCGGCATCAGTCACCTCAATAATCATTTGCCCGGGGCTTGCCTCGATCTCAATCCCGTTGACTTCAATTGTGAATTTGTCCGAACTCATGCGTTTGTCCACGTAGCTAACCGTGATCCGTCATCACGGTCATGCTGCCTCGGGTTGGTCCTCCACGATAGATCGGCCACCATGCTCGATCATGTACTCGAACTCATGCATAAAATGTCGCAGAAAGCTCTGCACCGGCCAGGCGGCGGCGTCGCCAAATGCACAAATCGTATGACCTTCAATTTTGCCCGCAACGTCGATCAACATATCGAGATCTCTTTGCCGGCCGTCACCATCGACAATCCGACTCAACATGCGATACAACCAGCCCGTGCCTTCGCGACATGGCGTGCATTGACCGCAGGATTCTGCGTAATAAAAGCGAGAAATACGTCGTAACGCGCGCACCATACAGGTGGTGTCATCCATAACAATGACGGCCCCGGTACCGAGCGCGGAACCCGCATCCTGAATAGATCCGTAATCCAGATTCACATCGATAATCGCATCAGCCGGCAGTACCGGGACAGAACAACCACCGGGAATTACCGCCTTTAGTCCGCGCCCATCGCGCACACCGCCGGCAAGTTTCAATAGATCCCGGAATGGTATTCCCAACGGTAACTCGAAATTGCCGGGGTTCTGCACATGGCCTGATACGGAAAAAATCATCGTGCCGCCTGAGCCGGTTGGACCCAGATCGGCAAACCAATCAGGGCCCTTTCGCAAGATCATCGGTACCGACGCAAAACTCTGCGTGTTATTTATGGTCGTCGGTTTACCGTACAGACCAAAACCCGCGGGAAACGGTGGCTTGAATCGTGGTCGACCAGGCTTGCCTTCCAGGGACTCCAGCAAGCCGGTTTCTTCGCCACAAATATATGCGCCGGCACCGATAAACGTATACAGGTCGAACGCAACTGCAGAACCCTGGATATTCTTTCCGAGTAGCCCCGCTGCATACGCTTCAGCGACAGCTGCTTCGAATCGCGGCACCGGCTCATCCATGAACTCACCACGAATGTAGTTATAGCCAACCGATGCGCCCATGGCGTAGCCGCCAATTGCCATGCCTTCGACTACTGAGTGGGGGTTGTAACGCAGAATATCCCGATCATGGCAGGTACCGGGCTCGCTTTCATCGGAATTGCAGACTACATATTTCTGCAGTTCCGAATTTTTAGGCATGAAACTCCACTTCAAGCCGGTCGGGAATCCGGCACCGCCCCGACCTCGCAGGCCGGACGCTTTGACAACCTCGACCACTTCATCCGGCGTTATCTTGCCGGCCAGAATCTTCTTCCATACCTCATAGCCGCCCACTTCGAGATATGACTCCAGCGTCCAGGGCTGGTCCATCCCCAGAGTCTGAAAACACACCAGGTTCTGCTCGTACTCAGCCATGTCTATTCGACCGCGTCCAGGATTTCATCGATTTTCGTCGGCGTCAGGTTTTCGTGAAACTTGTGATTGACCATCATCATTGGTGCAGCGGTGCATGCCGCAAGACATTCCTCCTCGACCTTGAGATAGAACTTGCCGTCAGAAGTACTTTCACCGGCCTTGATACCGAGCTTGCGTTCGACATGCGCAAGCATGTTCTCACCGCCACGCAACATGCATGAAATATTTGTGCAGACCGATACGCTGTTCCTGCCAACCGGCCTGGTTTCGAACATCGAATAAAACGCGGCAACTTCAAATACCTGAATTGGCGGCAGGGCGAGATAATCCGCTACAGCTTCCATCAAGTCGCGTGTCAGAAACCCCTGATTATCGTGCTGGGCTGCGTGCAACGCTGCGATTACCGCGGACCGCTGCCGGCCCTCGGGAAATTTTGCCCGCCACGTATCAATTTCCACCCGAGCATGCTGCGAAAGAAGCGACTTTGTTTCTGCAGAACCCATTGCTTATTCGTCTCTTTGCACGTTAGCGATCGATTTCGCCGAATACGACATCCATAGTGCCTATGACGGCAACAACGTCCGCCAACATATGTCCTTCGACCATTTCGTGCATGGCCGAGATATGCGCAAATCCGGGTGCCCTGATTTTGCATCGATACGGCTTATTCGCCCCGTCGGAAACCAGGTAAACGCCAAACTCGCCTTTCGGATGCTCGATGGCCGCGTAGGCCTCACCAGCCGGGACCGTATAACCTTCGGTAAAAAGTTTGAAGTGATGGATCAAAGATTCCATGTCTTCTTTCATGTCAACGCGTGTTGGTGCCGAGAATTTCGGGTCTCCTATCATCACCTCACCCGGATTATTCCGCAGCCATTCAATACACTGCCTGATAATTCGATTGGACTGGCGAAGCTCTTCAACACGTACCAGGTAACGGTCGTAGCAGTCGCCGTTCACGCCAACCGGAATATCAAAATCAAGATCCGCATAAACTTCATAGGGTTGCTTTTTGCGCAGGTCCCACTCCACACCCGAGCCACGCAAGAGCGGGCCGGTAAAGCCGAGCTGCAATGCCCGTTCTTTTGAAACAATGGCGATGTTCACCGTCCGTTGTTTCCAGATCCGATTGTCTGTCAACAACGTCTCGTAATCATCGATGCAAGCGGGAAATCGGTCGGTGAAATCTTCAATAAAATCGAGCAATGAACCAGAACGGCGCTCGTTCAATCGCTTTATTTCCTTTTCAGCGCGGAATTTTGAGGATTCGTATTTGGGCATCACCTCCGGCAAATCACGGTAGACGCCACCGGGTCGATAATAAGTCGCATGCATGCGGCTGCCTGACACTGCCTCATAACAATCGATCAGGTCCTCTCGTTCGCGAAAGCAATAAAGAAACATCGTCATGGCACCGATATCCAATCCGTGCGCTCCCAACCAAAACAGGTGGTTCATGATGCGCGTCATTTCATCGAACATGACACGAATGTATTGCGCCCGCAGCGGCGGCTTTATGCCGATCAGCTTTTCGATGGCCAGCACGTAACCATGCTCGTTGCACATCATGGAGATATAGTCGAGCCGATCCATATAGCCGATGCTCTGGCTGAACGGCTTGGTCTCGGCAAGTTTCTCGGTTGCCCGATGCAATAAGCCGATATGCGGATCGGCTTTCTGAATGACCTCGCCGTCCATTTCCAGCACCAGCCGCAGCACACCATGCGCCGCCGGATGCTGTGGCCCGAAATTCATCGTAAAATTTTGAATCTCAGCCATCTTCCTCGGCATCCTTCAATCCGGCGTCATATCGATTGTCGTCCCGGATCACTTTTGGTACCAAGGTCCGATTTTCAATACTGACCGGCTGATAAATCACACGACTGCGATTCGGATCGAATCGGACCTCGACATTGCCGATAATCGGAAAATCTTTGCGGAACGGATGCCCTATAAACCCATAATCAGTCAGGATGCGCCGCAAGTCCGGATGACCTTCGAACAGGATGCCGAACAAGTCGAATGCCTCTCTCTCATACCAATTCGCCGCGTTCCAGACATCAACCACGGAAGGCACCACCGGAGGGTTATTCGTTCCGGTATACACACGTAAGCGTACCCGGTGATTAAGGCTTATCGACAGCAGGTGGTAAACGACAGCGAAGCGTTGCGGCGCGAAAGTCGTGTCGGCATCCGGCACGATGTTCTTCGGCACGGCGGCTCGGCTGAATCCGGTCGTAGTTGCCGATTCCGTCTCCCATTCCGCTGAGCCATACGCCAGGTAATCGATCCCACAAAGATCAACCAATTGCTCAAAACTGAAATCGCTCTCATCCCGCAGTGATTGCGCGACCTCCAGCAATTCGGTTCTTTCGAGCTCATAGGTCAATTCACCACACTGTGAAGCCACCCTGCTCAGCGTATCGCCGAAGCGGGCCGATATGCACACCGCCAATGCCTCATAGCGCTCGTTCATCGGGCTATCGTATTGGTTCGCCGGATTTTTTCTTGCAGCTGAATAATGCCGTACATCAGCGCCTCAGCCGTCGGCGGACAGCCGGGCACATAAACGTCGACCGGCACGATGCGGTCACATCCGCGCACAACTGAATATGAATAATGGTAGTACCCCCCGCCATTCGCACAGGAACCCATCGATATCACCCACCTGGGCTCAGGCATCTGGTCGTAGACCTTGCGCAATGCCGGCGCCATTTTATTCGTCAGCGTGCCTGCCACGATCATGACATCCGATTGCCTTGGGCTCGGCCTGAAAATTACCCCGAAACGATCCAGGTCGTAACGGGCGGCCCCCGCCTGCATCATCTCAACCGCACAGCAGGCCAGTCCGAACGTCAGTGGCCACAGGGAACCGGTTCGCGCCCAATTGATCAGGTTGTCCAGCGTCGTGACGACAAATCCGCGCTTTTGCATGATTCCCGCGGCTGGATCCTCCGGCTCAAGGGTAAGGGCCTGGATCGACGTTGTATCCGTTGCTAATCCCATTCCAAAGCGCCCTTTTTCCACTCATAAATAAAGCCGACCACCAAAACGATCAAAAATAAGGCCATCGCAAGAATGCCGAATAGACCGACAACATCCAGCGACACCGCCCAGGGAAACAGGAAAGCTATCTCGAGATCGAAAATGATGAAAAGAATCGCCACCAGATAATAGCGAACATCAAATTTGAGGCGGCTGTCCTCGAATGGCTCAAAGCCGCATTCATAGGACGAAAGCTTCTCAGGATCCTTTTGCCCACTGCCCAGAGCAAGGCCCAGCGCTAATAAGACGAAGCCGACCGCCAGGGCGATCCCAAGAAAAACCAGTATTGGCACATAACCTTGCAGCACGACACTTCCTGACTAACACGCCCGGCCAAACCCGTGGCAATGCATTGTAACAATGCCGAAGGGGTCTGGCCTACGTGATTGCCGAACCCCGGGTACTCCGTCCAGGCAGTATTGATGGAGTACTAACATCTGTTGAAAAAGAAATTGAATGGTGCCGATGGCCGGACTCGAACCGGCACGGCTTCCGCCACTGCCCCCTCAAGACAGCGTGTCTACCAATTCCACCACATCGGCACGGCCAAAATCTTCACGAGCGCCCCGGAACCCGGTAATAATCTATTCAGAACTCGACTCGTCCGTACTTTCAAGCGGCGGAAGATCATCGCCAGCAGGCTCATCCACGGCGGGCAATCCCGGTAATTCATCGATCGTCCCGGCCGGTTGATCTTCGGCCGGCAGCGAATTCATGATCTCGACGCCCTGGGCATCTTCACCATCCATCAGGCTGGTCACGACCGGCCTCTCCGCGCCGAGATACGCCAAACTCAGGCTGGTGACAAAAAACAATGTTGCCAGCACTGCCGTTGAGCGAGACAGGAAATTCGCCGAACCCTTGGCGCCAAAAACCGTACCTGATGCCCCTGACCCGAACGCGGCGCCGGCATCGGCTCCTTTACCCCGCTGCAACAGCACCAGCCCGATAATCGTCGCCGATATAACCACGTGGGCAACCAGCAAAATCGAATGTAAGTTCATAGTTAATTTGTTCCCGCAGCGGCTCTGCAAATGGTGACAAACTCTGCCGCATCCAGGGATGCGCCACCAATCAGACCGCCATCGATATCGTTCATGCCGAACAGATCACTCGCGTTGGAACCCTTGACACTTCCACCGTAAAGAATCCGCAGCCCACCGGCTATTTTAGCATCCGCCGCCGCAATGATGCCCCGGATATGCGCATGAACCTCCTGGGCTTGCTGCGGTGTGGCTGTCAAGCCGCTACCAATGGCCCAGACCGGTTCATAAGCGATAATGCTCGCGGCAAATAACCCAACCCCGCCTGCCTGCATAACGGCAGCAATCTGGCGTTCGATTATGTCCATGGTCACGCCGGCCTGCCGTTCTTCGAGGCTCTCACCAACACAAAGAATCGGCTGAATACCCTCAGCGTGTGCAGCCTGGAACTTTGTCGCGACCACTGAATCGGTGTCGCCGAACAATGCGCGCCGTTCTGAGTGGCCAATGATCGCGTGGCTACAGCCCACATCGCGAAGCATCTGCCCGGATACTTCACCGGTAAACGCACCGCCTGTTTCCACCGACAAATCCTGAGAACCCAGCAGCACCTTGGTGCCGGCGATCGCCAGGCCGACTTCCCGCAGATAAACGTATGGCGGACAGACCATGACCTCACAGCCATCCAGGGCAGCAGTGTTTGCCAGGATGCTCTGCACCAGACGCTCATTGGACTCACGGGTCCCGTTCAGCTTCCAGTTTCCTGCGACGAGGGGTTTTCTCATAGTGCACGGATCGGGCAAAAGCGCGTCGAAAAACAGCGCGAAGGTTAGCGTTCCGCATAGCGGAAATCAATGCCGGGCCTCGTACTCCGTCAAGGTAGTATCGATGGAGCATTTGCCTTGCGGCTGAGAATCGGGGACGGCGCCCGTTTCTACCCGGTAGTGGTCTTGCCAATGGTACCGGCCAGTTCCTCGGCGAGCAGCAGGACCTCGGCTGCGTCTTCCCCTTCTACCATGACCCGCACGACGGGTTCAGTCCCCGAAGCACGAACCAGCACGCGCCCACGGTCCGCCAGACGCCGTTCGATGTCCTTAATCGCCGACTGAATCTCGGCTGAATCATGCACCTCGACCCGACTATCGGTGCGCACATTGATCATGGTTTGCGGGTACCGCGGCATGTCGCGAGTCAGTTCATGCAATGATTTACCCGACTCTTGCATGACCGTCAGCACCTGCAATGCGCTGATCAGTCCATCACCGGTGGTCGTCTTATCCAGGCAAAGCAAATGGCCCGATGTTTCCCCACCGAGTTGACCACCGGTTTCATTTAATAATGCCAGCACATAGCGGTCACCGACGTTAGCCCGGAGAAATTCGATACCCATTTTGCCGAGTTCGCGCTCCAGACCGAGATTGGTCATCAATGTTCCTACCACGGGACCCGCGAGCGTGCCGGCAGCCAATCTCGCACCGGCCAGGACATACAACAACTGGTCGCCGTCAACCAGGTTGCCTTTATGATCGACCATCAACACGCGATCACCATCGCCATCGAAAGCGATGCCAAGATCGGCACCGACTGCTTTGACCATCACCGTCATCAACTCAGGATTCGTCGTCCCGCAGCCGTCATTGATGTTCTTGCCGTTGGGGGAACAGCCGATAGGCACGATTTCGGCCCCTAATTCCGTCATGACTCGCGGCGCGACCTTGTAACCGGCACCGTGCGAGCAATCCAGAACAATCTTCAGATCGTCCAGCCGAAACCCGCCGAGTACCGTGGAAATACAGAAGCGCTGGTAGTCTTCCCGCGCGCTGTCGACCCGCTTGGCCAGGCCCAACGAACTCGAGTCCCGGGTTATCGCCGGCTTGCTCAGAAAACTCTCGATTCTCTCCTCGGTAGAATCCGGCAACTTCGCGCCGTTACCATCAAAAAACTTGATGCCATTGTCAACGTACGGATTATGCGAGGCGCTGATCACCACACCGAGGTCCCCATCAAGCTCCCTCGTCAGGTGCGCGATTCCCGGTGTCGGCAACGGACCCAGCAGCAACACGTCCATGCCGGCAGCGACAAACCCTGCTTCCAGAGCGGCTTCGAACATATAACCGGACACGCGGGTGTCCTTGCCGATGACGACTCGACCACCGTCCGGCGCCAGCACCTGTGCCGCGGCGCTGGCCAGTCGCAACGCGAATTCAGCAGTCATCGGGTGATCCCCCACCCGACCGCGAATACCGTCCGTACCAAAATAAGTTCTAGTCATCAAGTGTTCCCTGGTCTGGATAGTGCATCGCAGATGCCTTATCCCTCCACCGCCGCCAATATTCTCAAAACGTCGACGGTCTGTGCAACGTCATGCACCCGAACAATGGACGCACCCTTTTGCCGAGCCAGAATAGCCAGCGCCAGCCCAGCAGACAAACGCTCATTTACCGGACGACCTAAAATCTGGCCAATCATGGATTTCCTGGATAAGCCAACCAGCACCGGATAACCGAGCGCTACAATCCTGTCCAGATTGCTCAATAGCGTCAAATTGTGCGCCAGAGTCTTGCCGAAACCGAATCCGGGATCAACAATCAGCCTGGCTGCCGCCATCCCGGCGGTCAGGCAAACATCGACACGCTCCTGCAAAAACTGACCAACGTCACGGACCACATCCGCATAGCTTGGCGCATCCTGCATAGTCCGAGGCTTGCCGAGCATGTGCATCAGGCAGACCGGCACATCAAGTTCCACAGCAGCCTCTATCGACCCAGGTGATTGCAGCGCGCATACATCATTAATCATGTTCGCGCCGGCGGATACAGCTTCGCGCATGACAACCGATTTGCTGGTATCAATAGAAATGGGCAGGTCGAACCCGGCCCGCAATTTCTCGATAACGGGAATGACCCGTTCGAGTTCATTCTCCGTTGAAACAGCGCTGGCGCCCGGGCGTGCCGATTCACCGCCGACATCCAGTATATCGGCACCCTCCTCAACCATTCGCGCCGCCTGGTCCATCGCGTCGGAAAGACTCATGAAGCGCCCGCCATCCGAGAATGAATCCGGTGTGACATTAAGGACGCCCATGACCAGGCACCGGTCTTGCGTAGCGGTCAATTTGATTCGATCGATCACCGATGGCTACACCTGCGAGAATCGAAAAAAGTCTCCAGCAATTGCAAGACACGATTCATCTCAAGGATCCATGACCGTAGACCAATCGGCTCTGCGCGTCCCTGTGTGCTGAGTTAAGGAACCTGACTGCGCGACTAGCGGACTAGTTAGTGTTGTTCGGCTGGTTTTGGTTTGCCGCCACCTATCGAAGAATCATCTTTCGTCTTCGAGTCGCTATTTCCGACGCTGGATTGAGGCGTATGGTCACTATCCCAATCTTCCGGTGGTTGCGGTTCTTTACCGAGCATGATGTCCTTTAGCTGCGACTCATCTACCGTTTCGTATTTCATCAGCGTGTCGGCCAGCATTTCGAGCGCCGATCTTTTCTCAATCAGAATCTGTTGCGCTCGTTTATAATTCGAATCGACAATGTGCCGAACTTCCAGATCGATCGCATGGGCGGTGTCATCAGAAACCTGTTTGTGTTGAGTCACCGAACGACCAAGGAATACTTCTCCCTCTTCTTCCGTGTAGGTTAAAGGACCAAGCTTTTCGGAAAATCCCCACTTGGTCACCATATTGCGCGCAATCTCGGTAGCGCGCTCGATGTCATTGGCAGCGCCGGTGGTCACTGCATCCGTGCCATAAACCATTTCTTCCGCGATACGCCCGCCGAACAGGCTTGATATCTGGCTTTCGAGGCGCTTCTTGCTGAAGCTGTACCGGTCTTGCTCGGGCAAAAACATCGTAATGCCCAAGGCGCGCCCGCGCGGAATAATCGAAACCTTATACACCGGATCATGCTCCGGAACAGACAAGCCAACCACGGCATGTCCAGCCTCATGATAGGCCGTCAATCGCTTTTCCTCTTCGGTCATGACCAGCGAACGCCGTTCGGCGCCCATCATAATCTTATCTTTGGCTTTCTCGAAGTCGTCCATGCCCACCGTACGCTGGTTAGCGCGCGCCGCGAACAGGGCGGCTTCGTTGACAAGATTCGCCAGGTCCGCACCCGAAAAGCCAGGCGTGCCGCGCGCGATGATCGATGGACGTACGTCATCACCGACCGGGACCTTGCGCATATGTATCTTGAGTATCTGCTCGCGGCCACGTACATCCGGCAGCGGAACCACCACCTGTCGATCGAATCGACCCGGGCGCAATAGCGCGGGATCCAGAACATCGGGACGGTTCGTGGCGGCGATGATAATCACGCCTTCGTTGCCCTCGAATCCATCCATCTCAACCAATAACTGGTTCAGGGTCTGCTCGCGCTCATCGTGCCCGCCACCTAAACCCGCGCCACGATGACGGCCAACCGCATCGATCTCGTCGATAAAAATAATGCAGGGCGCATGCTTTTTACCCTGCTCAAACATATCGCGAACACGAGAGGCACCGACGCCAACAAACATCTCGACAAAATCCGAACCGGAGATCGTAAAGAACGGCACTTTAGCCTCACCAGCTATTGCCCGGGCCAGTAACGTCTTACCCGTTCCCGGCGCGCCGACCATCAAAACACCCCGTGGAATCTTGCCGCCGAGACGCTGGAACTTGGACGGGTCCTTCAGGAAATCTACGATTTCCCCGACCTCTTCCTTCGCTTCCTCGACTCCGGCAACGTCCTGAAAGCTCACGTTGACCTGGTCTTCACCGAGCAGGCGTGCGCGGCTCTTGCCGAACGACATGGCGCCACGGCCACCTCCGCCGCCCTGCATCTGGCGCATGAAATAAACCCAGACGCCAATCAGAAGAAGAACCGGAAAGGAATTGACGAACAGGCTGACAAAGATATTTTGTCCCTTCGGCTGCATGGCCTTGATCCTGACCCGGCCTTTTTTCAATTCGCCGATCAACGCCGTATTATCCGTCTCCGGGCTGAATGTCACGAAGCTTTTATTGTCGAACGTAACGCCCTTAATCGTTTCGCCCTCGAACACCACCTCGGCAACCTGGTTGTTGTCCACGAGATCCAGAAACGCCGAATAATCCAGCGGCTCAGTCGGCTGCCCGGTCGTCTCAAAACTCTGGAACACCGTCAGCAACACGATTGCAATGACGATCCATAAAATGATGTTTTTTGCCAAGTCGTTCAAAGTGTTTCTCAGTCTTTGTGCCAGCCCGTTTGAGGGCGCCATCGTTCAGTCATTCGTCCCGACACTACTATACCCGAAAATCCGTGGCTACCATGTACGTCTCACGGCTCTGAGCCCTCGAGGCTGCCGGTTTACGTACTCGCACACTGGCAAAACTCTGGCGCGCACTGCGCACAAATTCGTCAAAACCCTCGCCATGGAAGAGCTTCAACACCATGCTACCACCCGGTTTCAGTACCTGACCGGCGAAATCCGCGGCCAGTTCGGCAAGGTACATTGCCCTTGGCTGATCCACAGATCGGTTACCAGTTATATTGGGGGCCATATCTGACATAACAAGGTCCAAACGCTGTTTTGCAATGCAATTCAGAACCTGGCTCAGGGTCTCGGCTTGGCGAAAATCACCCTGGACAAACTCAACACCGGCGATCGAATCCATCTCCAGCAAGTCCACTGCGATGACACGTCCTTTCTGCCCAACGACGCTGGCCGCGTATTGGCTCCATGCGCCGGGAGCAGCGCCCAGGTCGAGCACCACACCTCCCCGTTTCATCAGACGCTGCCGTTCCTGTATCTCGACCAGCTTGTATACCGCTCGCGAGCGCCAGCCCTCCTGCTTTGCACGCCGTACATAGGGATCGCTTTCCTGACGCCTCAGCCAGCGACTGCTTGATGGGCGCTTACTGGTCACGATCGCTACGCATTGTGAATACGTCCCCGTAGGACGGTTCTCGCCCTTGCGCGATAAAGCGGGACACCAGTGGACCTGAGGCCATTTTCTTGCGTGACAAATCAGATATAGCTGATCTTGAGGATCTCGTAAGATTTTTCACCACCCGGCGCATCGACGACCGCCACGTCGCCTTCATTCTTGCCGATCAACGCCCGGGCTATAGGAGAACTTACGGAAATCGATCCGGCTGCAATATCCGCTTCATCCACACCGACGATCGTGTAGGTAATTTGCCGGCCATCCGCTTCATCGGCCAACTCAACGGTAGCGCCGAAAATGACGCGGCCCGTCGGACCAAAACTGGTCACGTCAATGATTTCGGCATTGCTGAGTTTCGCTTCTATGTCCCTGATACGCGCTTCAATAAACCCCTGCTCATCCTTGGCCGCGTGATACTCGGCGTTTTCGCGCAAGTCGCCATGCGCCCGCGCTTCGGCGATCGCCTGCACGATTCTTGGTCGCTCGGTCGACTTCAGTCGCCAGACTTCTTCACGCAGCTTTTCGGTGCCACGCACGGTAATCGGGACCTTAGTCACGCTATAACCTCACTGTGCAGATCCTGCAATTTGTTAACATCCCCGCCATCCAGGTGATCCAGTGCCATACTCGTCGCTATGGCGGCCGCCATGGTGGTGTAGTACGTGACTTTATGATTTACCGCCGCACCGCGAATGGAATGAGACTCGCGAATCGCCTGCTTGCCTTCCGTCGTGTTGACGATAAAAATGATCTCGGAATTCTTGATCATATCAACGATATGCGGGCGTCCCTCGCGGACCTTATTTACGCGACGGCACCGCATGCCGTGTTCCGCCAGATAACGTGCTGTACCATCGGTCGCAACGATATTAAACCCGCGGTCAATAAGGATTTTAGCCAACTTCACGGCTGCTGATTTATCGCGGTCGCGAACCGACAACAGAGCCGTGCCATTTCTTGGCAATATCACACCGGAAGCCAGCTGCGCCTTCGCGTAGGCCTCGGCGAACGAGCGCCCGGTACCCATGACTTCGCCAGTCGATTTCATTTCCGGGCCCAGAATCGGATCAGCATCGGGGAATTTGGCGAATGGAAATACCGACTCCTTGACAGAGTAATACGTGGGCACATGGGGTTTAGTGATCCCCTGCTCGCGCAAACTGATCCCGACCATGGTTTTCGCCGCAATCTTCGCCAACGACATACCGGTTGCCTTGGACACGAACGGCACGCTACGTGAAGCGCGCGGATTGACCTCCAGCAAATAAATCACCCCGTTCTGAATCGCGAACTGGATATTCATCAGACCGACGACATTCATCGCCTTAGCCAGGCTAATGGTCTGCAGGCTTAGCTCTTTTTGTGTTTCGACGCTCAGTGTGGCCGGTGGTAAGGAGCAACCGGAATCACCGGAATGAACGCCAGCTTGCTCAATGTGTTCCATGATGCCGCCAATGAGTACCGCTTCACCGTCGCAAATTGCATCGACGTCGACTTCGACCGCTTGCTCCAGGAAGCGATCCAGCAACACGGGGCTGTCATTGGATACCTGTACCGCCTCTTTCATATAGGTTCGCAAGTCATCTTCGTTGTGCACAATTTCCATCGCGCGCCCCCCAAGTACGTAGGAAGGACGGACGACCAGCGGAAAACCAACTTCAGCGCCCATCACCACGGCTTCGTCTTCCGTACGGGCAATACAATTTGGTGGCTGTTTCAGATTCAGGCGCTGCAACAGCTGCTGGAAACGCTCCCGATCTTCGGCCAGATCAATCGAATCGGGAGTGGTACCGATGATCGGTGCGCCGGCATGCTCTAATGCTCGCGCCAGATTCAACGGTGTCTGTCCACCGTACTGCACGATGACGCCCTTGGGTTTCTCGACGTCAATGATTGCCATGACGTCTTCCAGGGTGAGCGGTTCAAAATACAGGCGATCCGACGTGTCGTAGTCGGTCGAGACGGTTTCCGGATTGCAGTTGACCATGATGGTCTCATAGCCTGCCTCGCGCAGTGCCATGGCGGCATGCACACAGCAATAGTCGAACTCGATACCCTGGCCGATTCGGTTCGGTCCGCCGCCGAGAATCATTATCTTATCGTTCGTGGTCGGGTCGGCCTCGCATTCATCTTCATAGGTCGAATACAGATAGGCGGTCGTCGTTGCAAACTCGGCAGCGCAGGTATCCACGCGCTTGAAGGTCGGACGTATATCCGCCTGGGTACGATGCTGGCGGACCACACTTTCCTCGGTGCCGATCAATTTAGCCAGCCGGCTATCCGAAAACCCCTTACGCTTCAGAGCCCGCAATCGCTCTGGATTCAGCGAGGTCAAGCCCTGCTTGCGAACATCCTGTTCTGACTTGATCAGATCTTCGATCTGCGCCAGGAACCACGGGTCGATGCCGCTTAATCTCGCAATCTCACTTCGTTCGAGACCAAGACGAAATGCGTCGCCAACATAAAGCAAGCGGTCGGCGCCCGGCATCTTCAATTCCATTCGCAAGCGATCCCATTCATCATCTGACGGATTCGCCGGGCAGCGTTCAACCAGACCGTCAATGCCGGTTTCAAGCCCTCGCAATGCTTTTTGCAACGATTCCTGAAAAGTACGGCCAATCGCCATGGTTTCGCCGACGGATTTCATTTGCGTCGTCAGCCGATCATTGGCACCGGCAAACTTCTCGAACGTAAATCGGGGCACCTTCGTGACCACGTAATCGATAGTCGGTTCAAAGGAAGCCGGCGTCGCGCCATCAGTGATTTCGTTGCGCAATTCATCTAGCGTATAACCAATGGCGAGTTTTGCCGCAACCTTGGCAATCGGGAAACCCGTGGCCTTCGACGCGAGGGCTGACGAACGGGACACGCGTGGATTCATTTCAATGACCAGTACGCGTCCGTCATCCGGATTGACGGCGAACTGGACGTTGGAACCGCCTGTTTCGACACCGATACGCCGCAACACGGCGATTGATGCATCACGCAGACGCTGATATTCCTTATCTGTCAGGGTCTGGGCCGGAGCTACGGTAATCGAATCACCCGTATGCACGCCCATCGCATCGACGTTTTCAATCGAACAGATGATGATGCAGTTATCATTTTTATCCCGCACGACCTCCATTTCGAATTCTTTCCAGCCAATCACGGACTCTTCGAGAAGCACCTTGGTCGTTGGCGACAAATCCAGACCACGGGTCACGATTGCTTCGAATTCTTCGCGGTTATAGGCGATACCACTGCCACTGCCGCCGAGGGTAAACGATGGCCGAATAATAGTCGGATAACCGATCGACTTTTGTATTTCCAACGCATCTTCGATGCTGCCCGCAATCGTGGCCGCCGGCACCTCAAGTCCGATTTCCTGCATCGCATTGCGAAACAAATCCCGATCTTCCGCTGTATCTATTGCCTCCCGGGACGCGCCAATCAACTTGACATCGTATTGCTTCAGGACGCCTTCGCGGACCAGGTCCAAAGCACAGTTCAGTCCGGTCTGACCGCCCATGGTCGGCAGCAATGCGTCCGGCTGCTCCTTGGCGATGATCTTTGCCACGGTCTGCCACTGTACCGGCTCTATGTAAATGGCATCCGCCATCTCCGGGTCGGTCATGATGGTGGCGGGATTGGAATTCACGAGAATGACCCGGTACCCCTCCTCTTTCAGCGCTTTGCAGGCCTGGGCACCGGAATAATCAAACTCGCAGGCCTGACCTATGACGATTGGCCCGGCGCCGATAATCAGAACGCTTTCGATGTCGGTGCGCTTAGGCATGCTCACCACCGGCTGTTTGAGCAGTGGATGCGGCACGCCGTGCCTGCATCAGTGCCATGAATTGACCGAAGGTCTCACGCAGGTCATGCGGGCCTGGACTTGCTTCTGGGTGACCCTGTAAACCAAAGGCAGAACAATCAGTTCTAAAGATACCTTGAAGTGAATTATCAAATAAAGACCGATGTGTCGGGCGCAACGTGTCGGGCAGAGATTCTTCATCCACGGCAAAACCGTGGTTCTGGCTGGTAATCGACACGCGCCCGGTGTCGAGATTCAGTACCGGATGATTCGCGCCATGGTGGCCAAACTTCATCTTTATGGTTTTGGCGCCACTCGCCAATGCCAGCAGCTGGTGCCCCAGACAAATCCCGAACACCGGGATGCCGGACTTCAGAATATCGCGAATTGCGTCAATCGCATAAACACAGGGTTCCGGGTCACCCGGACCGTTAGACAAAAATACGCCATCCGGCGCAAGCGCCAATACCTGTTCGGCCGGCATCTGGGCCGGTACGACAATCACGCGACAATTCTGATCAACGAGAATGCGCAGAATATTCCGCTTGATGCCAAAATCGTAAGCCACCACGTTGTAACTCGGGATCCGTTTTCCGGGCAACACATTAGATGGCGGCCAATTTGCCCCGAGGCCCCATTGGTAAGCATCCGGCGTGGAAACAATCCTGGCAAGATCCATGCCGGCAAGGCCTGGAAAACGTTTTGCGTCCGCGATAGCAGTCTCTACATCAACTTTGCCGGTCATGATGCAGCCCGACAATGCACCCTTGGTGCGCACTATTCGGGTCAGTTTGCGCGTGTCGATTTCAGCAATCGCAACCAAATTCCCGCGGCGCAGGAATTCCGCAAAATCCAGTTCCGATCGCCAACTGCTTGACTCTACCGGCAGGTCTCTGATCACCAGGCCAGCAGCGTAGATCTGATCGCTTTCATTATCATCGCTGTTGATCGCGGTATTGCCGACATGCGGGTAGGTCAGGGTAATGATCTGTCGGCAATAAGACGGGTCCGTCAGAATTTCCTGGTAACCGGTCATGGCCGTATTAAAGACCACCTCACCGATAGTCTTTCCCGGCGCACCGATCGAAACGCCATGAAACAGCGTACCGTCTTCTAATGCCAAAACAGCCGGCTCGGTCACTGGCTAAACCTCAAATTTTCCGGCATCTGTTTTCTACGTGCGCATATACAAAACGGGAGGGACCCAGATCTGGGTCCCTCCCGCCGAAATTTAGAATTGGGACCCGGCGTAGTGTAAACGACCGGGCACCCCGAAGTCATCGCCCGTCGAGGCCCAGAACATCATTCATGGAATACAAGCCAACCGGTTGATCGACCACCCAGCGCACTGCGTGCAACGCACCGCGGGCAAAAGTCGCCCGGTCCAGGGCCCGGTGTTTAAGTTCAATGATCTCCTCATCGGCAGCCAACATCACGGTGTGATCGCCGACAATGCTGCCCGCACGAATAGACGTGAAACCGATACTGCCGGGCTGTCGTGGTGCGTTACTGCTATGACGATCATAAACCGCCGATATCTCCAGACTCGTGCCCCGTTCGCGGGCCACTGTCTCACCCAATTGCAGGGCCGTGCCGGAAGGCGCGTCCAGCTTATTGCCGTGATGCGCATCGGTTATTTCCACATCGTAATCCGTACCCAGCGCGCGACTGGCCACGCGGGCCAGTTCCGTTAAGACATTGATGCCGATGCTCATATTTCGGCCGTACACGATCGGGATACCGACCGCACCTTGTTCAAGCAGCAGCTGTTGCTCGGCGGACAGGCCGGTTGTCCCCATGACCAGGGCCGTCTTTGCCGCGACGCACGCCGCAACATTCTGTGAGACGGCGGCCGGTAGCGTAAAATCGATTGCCACCTGGCAGTTCGCGACGGCTACAGACGCATCATCCGTCACCACCACACCGAGCGATTGCGCACCCGCGATGCTACCGGCATCCAGACCGATGCTTGCATGACCGGATTCGGTGGCTGCACCCACGAGTTGCAGATCTTCGGCCTCGGCAATCAGCCGACACAGCGTCTGCCCCATTCGCCCGGTGGCGCCGAAAACGGCAACTCGAATCATGATCCGATATTCTCGAAAAAGCGGCGCACGCCATCTTTCCATGAGCTGGTGCGCGGCCGATGCCGATCGCCGCCGGCAGTCAATACATCGTTAAACTTTCTTAACAGGTCTTTTTGTTCCGTCGTCAATTTCACGGGCGTCTCCACTTCGACGCGACAAAAAAGGTCTCCGGTAGCCGAGCTGCGCACCGGCTTCACACCCTTGCCACGCACGCGGAAAACTTTGCCGGACTGAGTCTCCGCGGGAATCTTAAGGTTGACCTCACCGTCCAGCGTCGGCACCTGCACACTACCACCGAGTACCGCAGCTGAGAAACTGATTGGCACCAGGCAGGAAAGATCGGCGCCATCCCGCTGAAAAATCGGGTGCCCTCTGACTCGTATGTCGACATAGAGATCGCCAGGCGGCCCACCGTTCTCTCCCGCTTCGCCTTCACCCGAAAGGCGAATCCGATCACCATTGTCCACACCGGCCGGCACTTTTACGGCAAGCGTCTTATTGCGTTGCGTGCGTCCGCGGCCATGACAATGCGTGCACGGTTCCGCGATGACCTTGCCCGCGCCCTTGCAGTTCGGACATGTTTGCTGAACAGAAAAGAAACCCTGCTGTCGGCGAACCTGACCATGGCCTCCACAGGTGCTGCAGGATATCGGGCTGGTTCCCGGCTTGGCCCCGCTGCCCTTACAGGTTTCACAGCTCACGTGGGTTGGCAATGTAATATTTAAAGTGTCGCCGAATACCGCCTGCCGCAAATCCAGGTCGACTTCATAGCGCAGGTCCGCACCGCGAAAGACACTGCTGCGGCTGCGGCGTCCGCCGCCAAAAATATCGCCGAACACGTCACCGAAGATATCGCCGAATGCGTCCCCGGGATTAAATCCACCGGCGTTACCGTCAACACCGGCATGACCGAACTGGTCGTAGGCGGCGCGCTTCTCCTGACTGGAGAGGATTTCGTAAGCCTCTTTTGCCTCTTTGAACGAAGCCTCTGCCGCCGCATCGTCCGGATTCCGGTCCGGATGATGTTTCATCGCCATGCGCCGATAGCTTTTCTTGATGTCAGCTGCCGTGGCTGACCGGTCAACACCAAGAACCTCGTAGTAGTCACGCTGGGCCATTAATTCAGGAACCTAATTGCGCACGACAAAACAGTCAGGCACGAAAAAGCCGCGCCTTTGAGAGGCGTGGCACACATCGCTCTTACCGTCAGGATTTGCTTTCGTCTTCCTTAACCTCTTCAAATTCGGCATCGACCACACCGTCATCGGCCGCGCCGCCGCCATCCGCCGTCGCATCACCAGCTTCCTGCTGCGCCTGTTCATAAGTTTTCTGCGCCAGGCCCGCCGAGGCCTCGGCCAATGCCTTCATTTTGGTTTCAAGCAGTTCCTTGTCATCCGCCTTCAGGGCATCCCGGAGATCGGATACGGCTGCCTCCGCTTGCGCCCGCTCCTCTGGTGTCACTTTGTCACCAAGCTCCTCGAGCGATTTTTCGGTGGTGTGCACCAGGCCATCAGCCTGATTTCGCACATCGACCAGTTCGCGAAATTTCTGATCTTCTTCCGCATGCGCTTCAGCATCGGCAACCATGCGTTCGATTTCATCATCCGCTAAACCGCTGGAGGCCTTGATAATGATTTTCTGCTCTTTGCCGGTCGCCTTGTCTTTGGCCGACACATTCAGAATGCCGTTTGAATCAATATCGAAAGTGACTTCGATTTGCGGCATACCCCGCGGCGCCGACGGAATTTCAGCGAGGTCGAATCGCCCCAGTGATTTATTGTCCTGCGCACGTTGCCGCTCACCTTGCAGCACATGGATCGTCACCGCAGTCTGATTATCGTCCGCCGTGGAAAATGTCTGGGCGGCCTTCGTCGGAATCGTCGTATTCTTGTCGATCACGCGGGTCATGACCCCGCCCAGGGTTTCAATACCCAGGGACAGAGGCGTCACATCGAGCAACAATACATCTTTGACGTCGCCGGCCAGAACACCGGCCTGAATTGCAGCCCCAACCGCGACGGCCTCATCGGGATTCACGTCCTTACGCGGATCCTGGCCGAAGAAATTCTTGACCTCTTCCTCAACCTTCGGCATTCGCGTCTGACCACCGACCAGGATGATGTCATCGATCTCACTGACCTTCAGACCGGCATCCGACAATGCAATCTTACAGGGCTCAATGGTCCGACTGATCAACTCCTCAACCAGCGACTCCAGCTTGGCCCGCGTCAGCTTGATATTCAGATGCTTCGGACCACTTGCATCCGCCGTGATGTAAGGCAGGTTTATTTCCGTCTGCTGTGCCGAAGACAACTCGATTTTGGCCTTCTCACTGGCTTCTTTCAGGCGCTGCATGGCCAGCGGGTCTTTGCGAATGTCTACCCCGCTCTCTTTTTCAAATTCGCCGGCCAGGTAGTGAATAATGCGCAAATCGAAATCTTCACCGCCGAGGAACGTATCGCCATTGGTCGCCAACACTTCAAACTGGTGTTCGCCATCGATCTCGGCAATCTCGATGATGGATACATCGAAGGTACCGCCACCCAGATCGTAAACAGCGATTTTGCGATCGCCGCGCTGTTTATCCATCCCGTATGCCAGGGCGGCCGCAGTCGGCTCATTAATGATGCGCTTTACGTCGAGACCGGCGATTTTGCCGGCATCCTTGGTTGCCTGACGCTGTGAATCGTTGAAGTACGCCGGGACTGTGATGACCGCTTCCGTCACCGTCTCACCGAGATAATCCTCGGCAGTCTTTTTCATCTTCATGAGCACGCGGGCCGACACTTCGGGCGGAGCCATTTTTTTACCGTTGGCTTCGACCCAGGCATCACCATTGTCGGCCTTGACGATGTTGTACGAAACCATGTCCATGTCCCGCTGCACAACTTCATCTTCAAAGCGACGGCCGATCAGCCGTTTGACTGCAAACAGCGTATTGCCCGGATTGGTCACCGCCTGTCGCTTGGCAGCCTGGCCAACCAGGATTTCGTTATCTTTGGTGAACGCCACGATTGACGGCGTGGTTCGATCACCTTCGCTGTTTTCGATGACCTTGGCGTCTTTGCCATCGATTATCGCGACACAGGAATTCGTTGTTCCCAAGTCGATACCAATCACTCTTCCCATGGTTCTCTCCAAATACTGTCAGATAAATATAAATTCGTTGCTAACCGCGATGCTCAATTAAATGGGGGGCAAGACGATGCTTTTCAAGCATTTCCACGGCTTATTCCGCCGAATCATCCGGTTCCCGCGCCACCACGACCCGCGCCGGCCGCAGCAGTCTTTTGTTCAGCTGATAGCCCTTCTGCACGACCGCCAGCACCGAGCCCGGTTCAGCCGTGTCGGACGGTTGCATCGTCAACGCCTCGTGCATTTGCGGATCAAATGGCTCGCCCTCCGGATCGATGGCCTCAATGCCGGATTTTTCAATGGCCCCGAGTAACAATTTGTAGGTCGCCGTCTGACCTTCCAGCAGGCTGTCCATAGAAGCGGTCGGCGCTGCCTCCAAGCCCATTTCGAGGCTATCGATGACGGCCAGAATATCCGCGGCGAATTGCTCAACACCGAACTTACGCGCATGTTCCACATCGCGGACCGTGCGTTTGCGCAGGTTCTCCATCTCCGCCGCGAGGCGCAAATATTTATTGTGATTCTCTTCCGCAGCTTGCCGAGCGGCAGCCAGTTCGTCTACAGGTTCTGCCTCCGCATCAGTGGATTCCGGCTCCTTGCCCTGATCAGGCTCTTCCGGGACTGCTGTGACCGCGGTCTCCTTTTGCGGGGCGCGATCGCCGGCACGCGCGTCGATGTTCTCCGTCATTTGATTCCTCCGTGCACACCAAACCCGCCGGCGCGCACGCGCCAACCGGTGATTTCATTCGTATCTGGGGACTACTGGCTCGAATTCAAGGCCGCACCGACTAATTTGGCCGTAATGTCGACGATCGGAATGACCCGTTCGTAGGCCATGCGAGTTGGCCCAATCACCCCGAGCACGCCAACGATGTCGTCATCCACCCGGTATGGCGCCGAAATGACGCTGCACTCGTCGAGGATCTCAAAACCCGACTCTTCGCCGATAAAAATCTGTACCCCGTGCGCTGCGATGCTTCGATCCAGTAAGCGCAGAATCTCCTGTTGCTGGTTAAATGCCTCGAATAAGTGCTTCAGCGTATCGATATTCGACAGCTCATTAAACTCCATCAGCTTGGTTTCCCCGGACATCACATATTCAGTGCTTTCTTTATCCGAGCCGAACGCCATTTGAGCGATGCTGATCGTATCGATCATCATCTGATTCATCGTCTCCCGGGTATTCGATAGCTCATCAAGAATGCGCCTGCGAATATCCGGCAAATCACTTCCGCCGAAATTCTCGTTCAGATAGTTGGCAGCGCGACGCAATTCATCAGCGCCGTAATCCCGATCCATATGCATGATGCGATTCTCAACCTCACTGTCATTGGTCACAAGAATCGCCAACACACGTCGATCGGACAACGACAGAAATTCAACCTGACGCAAGATAACGTGGGTCTGACGCGGAATCGTGACGACGCCGGCCAGGCTGGTCAAAGCAGACAAGGCTGATGAGGCCGATTCGGCGATTGATTTCGAATTCAGCGGCACTTCGTCGACCAACTGATGCTGTAAACGGGCGACCTCCTCTCTCGCCGGTGGGCGTAACTTGATCAAGGTATCGACAAAAAAACGATACCCCTTGGCGGTTGGTACGCGCCCCGCAGAAGTATGCGGTGAGGCGACGAAACCCAGATCTTCGAGATCAGCCATGACATTGCGAATCGTGGCCGGACTGAGCTCGAGCCCTGATCTTTTGGACAACGTTCGCGACCCGACCGGACTACCCTCCCTTATATAGTGTTCGACAAGTACCCGGAGAATGCGCTGGGCGCGGTCGGAGGGTTCAAGGATTGTGCGGTCAGCGTTCATCAGACAACTCGTAATTTCATGGTAGCACCCCGTTAGTATCACCTTGGCGGAGTACCAGTACTCCGTCAAGCTAGCAATGCGGCTTCCGTGCCGTCAAGAGTCATGCGTCAAACACGGCATATTTCACGTGACAGCAATACAAAAGACCCCTAAGCGGCGCCCGGATATTAAGTAAAACCGTGCTGCGGCACTGCGCAAAATCGGATTCGGACGCGATTTTTCGACCGCACCGGCCAGGACACGGGAGCCGAAATTGACCTGTTCAGACCAGACCGGAGCAGCGTTAGCGGGGATCATTGCAAACACTACAAGCCGTCAGGAGGAACCCCGATGAACGAACGGATTCCGCATCAACGCTGGCTGAACAACCCCGAGCGCCGCGTCGGGCGCATACAACGGCTGCGAACCATGGCAGCAGCAGTGGGAACAAGCGACTCCCGCTATCGCGAATACAAGCAGCAGCTGGAGGCCGAACGTGGAGGCCCGGCCCGCAAAGCACCCAGGGCAATGAGCCAGCCGGCCTCCCAGAGACCGGGTACGCCGCCCAACTGAACGATTCCACAACCCGCTGGTGGGGTGAGAAGATAATTTCTCTTGCCTTGCAAAACCCGGCAGCGGTAATGTTGCCTATATGTCATCTCGCTTCAAGAACATTGCCCTGATGGGCAATTTCGAAGATCTCCAGGTTCTGGAGTCCATCCGGGTCCTGGCCGGCCATTTGCCTGCCAAGGGTGCGCGGATGCTGGTCGATGCGTCGGCAGCGGGCCGCGACCTGCCCGATACGGTGGACCGCGTGCCTGCGGAAAGCCTGGCCGAACAGGCCAACCTGATTATCGCGGTCGGCGGTGATGGCGCTATGCTCAGCGCGGCGCGCCTGGCAGCCAGGATCGGGATCCCCATGCTGGGCATTAACCGCGGACGGCTCGGCTTTCTGGCCGACGTCAGCCCCAAAAATCCGCTGGAACCACTCGATCGACTATTGGCGGACGACTTCGATAGCGAAAAACGCATGTTATTGCGCGCGGAAATTGTTACCGACAGTGGCACCACGGACTGTGGGCTGGCGCTCAACGATGTTGTCGTCAAGCGCCAGGAGACCGGTCGGATGCTGGAGTTTGAAAGCTACGTCGACGGTACCTACGTCAACACTCATGGCGGTGACGGTTTTATCATCGCCACACCCACCGGATCAACCGCTTACGCGTTGAGTTGCGGAGGACCAATCGTTGCCCCGAACCTCGATGCAATCGTGCTGGCGCCAATATGTCCCCATACGCTCAGTGACCGGCCGATCGTTATCCCGGCCGCCAGTATCACGGAAGTCAAGCTGGCCCAGGAGCACACTGATTCCGCGGAAGTCTGCTGCGACGGTGAAGTGGCCGGCAGAATTTCCGGAGGAGACCGTTTGCGGGTTGCCGCCGCCGAACAGCGAGTGGAACTCATTCATCCACGGGGATACGACTACTACGAAATTCTGCGCAGCAAACTTCATTGGGGCCGCGGTCATCGTAATAGCCGCGCCGACGATTGATTTCCAAGTGCTGGCACACCTGCATATTCACAATCTGGCGGTGGTCGATGAAGTCGAGCTGGAACTCAAGCCCGGGTTTAACGTATTAACCGGAGAAACCGGCGCCGGCAAATCGATATTGGTCGATGCGCTGGCGCTTGCCTTGGGAGAAAGAGCCGACAGTCGCGCCATCCGTACCGGCGCCGATCGTTGCGAGATCACCGCCAGATTCGACATCTGCGGCCGCCCGGAACTCCGCGACTGGCTCCGACGGAACGATCTGGACAACGATGATGAATGCATCCTGCGTCGTATCGTGACCTCCGAGGGACGCTCACGCGGTTACGTGAACGGGCATGCAGTGCCGATGCAGACGTTGAAGAACCTCGGCGAGCAACTCGTCGATATCTGCGGACAGCAATCACATCAATCCTTGCGCCACCCGCGCGTGCAGCGGGACATCATCGACCATACAGGTGGTCACGGAATATTGCTGGCGACCATGCGCGAGGCATACGAGCAATGGCAGGCAACGAAGGCCGAACTCGATGCGCTAACCGGCAACCAACAGGACCGCCTGGCACGGCAGGATTTGTTGCGCTACCAGTTCGGAGAACTGGAATCCCTGGGGCTGCAAACCGGGGATTTCGAAAAACTGGAAAAAGAACATTTGCTCGTCGCGAACAGCGGACGAATTGCCGAGGGCGTATCCATGGCCCTGAACCAACTCTACGAGGCCGACGCCGGCACGGCCCACGCCGCAATCAATAGCGCGAAACAGCAATTGGCGGAGCTGGCAGAGTTCGACGCGCATCTGGAAACCGCCGTGCAAATGCTTTCTGAAGCCGAAATTCTGGTCAGCGAAGCGGTGGCAGCATTGCGCGAACAGACCCAGCGGCTGGAACATGACCCCCAACGCCTGCAGGAACTCGAGCAACGCATTGCCAGTATTCACGAACTGGCGCGCAAACACCGGATCGATGCTGCCGCGTTGCCAGAACTTGCGGTCCGTCTCGCAACGGAGTTGGAACAGCTGAACGGCAGCGATGAACGCCTCGCAGAACTGACCGAAAAGACCGGGCAGGCAGAAGAGCGGGTACAGGCGACAGCGCGAAAACTTACCCGTGCGCGGCATAAGTCGGCTGTCGCGCTGGACGCAAGGGTCACAGAGAATATGCAGGGGCTTGGAATGCCCGGTGGTGAATTCAAAGTCGACCTGCAGACGGCCGGCATACCCGGCGCTGTCGGCGCTGACCGGATCGAGTTTGTCGTCTCCGCTAATCCCGGCCATACGCCCGGGCCGCTGGGACGGGTGGCTTCCGGTGGTGAACTGTCCCGTGTCAGCCTCGCCGTTCAGGTCGCGGCAATGACGACCGAGGCGATCCCGACATTAATATTTGACGAAATCGATGCGGGCGTCGGGGGCGGCGTGGCGGAAATTGTTGGCAATCGCCTGCAGGAGTTAAGCAGTCAGCGTCAGGTGCTGTGCGTCACCCATTTGCCACAGGTCGCGAGTCAGGCCGACCATCACCTGCGCGTCACTAAGATGAGCGACGGTGTAACCACCCGCACGTCAGTCAATGCCCTGACAGGCACCGGCCGGGTGGAAGAAATCGCACGGATGCTTGGCGGAGTTGAAATCACGAGCCGCACCCGGGCACACGCCAAAGAAATGCTGAACGCATCGCACGCCCGCAGATCAGTCAGTAAGGCGGGTTAAGAAAAGAAATTGGTGTTTGACACCAATTTCTTTCGTACAGCCTTCAGCTGCACATCAAGTCGTCGGTTTTTTCGGTCGCACATAAAGCACAAAACGGTGGTCCACGAGTTCATAGCCGTGAGATTCAGCGATACTCCGCTGCAACCGCTCCACGTCACCGTTGACAAACTCGATGACTTTGCCGGTCTCGAGGCAAACCATATGGTCGTGGTGCCTGCCCTGGTCCAGTTCGAAAACTGACCGACCACCCTCGAAATTGTGCCGCGTAACGAGGCCCGCATGCTCGAACTGCCCCAACACTCGATATACGGTTGCGAGGCCAACTTCTTCACCCGCCTCTATCAGCTGGCGATAGATATCTTCGGCAGCTAAATGGCGTTCCGGACTTTCCTCCAGAAGCTGAAGAATCTTCAATCGCGGACCCGTGGCCTTGAGACCCGCTTTTTTTAGATCGTTGCTTTCCAATGGGTCAGCCCGTTAGTGGATAAGCTTGTGAATGCATGAACCACAACCTGCAATCGGTTACTATGCGCAGCGATTATCTCCCAGTTGCCGGCAACGCATCAATCGAAAACCTGCGCATGCGAACCGTGATACACCCATTATGGCGCCTCTTGCTTGTCACGTTGATCAGCATCCTGATCCTGTCCTGCGTGTATCGCGTGGATGTCCAGCAGGGCAATTTGCTGGAAACTAAAGATATCGAAACGGTGCAGATCGGCATGACTCGCAGCCAGGTACGATTTCTGCTGGGCACCCCTGTGGTCGAAGATCCCTTTCACCACGATCGCTGGGACTACATCTACTACTTCCGCCAAGGTCGCCGCCGGGACGCCGATCGCAGCTGGTTAATCGTCTATTTCGAAGCCGACCGGGTAAAAAAGATCGACTACGATGTTCCAATTGAGCTGTCCTGACGGGAAATAACCCGATACACGGGATTATCCATCGCTTAGCCAGCGCGCTGTCCCGGAAACAAGTTTACTATTTCCGGGACAGGGCACCAGGGGGTCACATTGTCAGGCCGCGCGCCGCCAACTCCCGGCGCGCATCGCGCGGATCGCGCTCGAGAGGCCGGTATATTTCCAACCGATCGCCCGCCCGGATGACATAGTCGTCAGTTATTTCCCGGCCAAAAACACCGACCGGACAATGCGGAATATCGATTTCGGGAAACTCGTTGCCCAAGCCGGACTGAAATAGTGCCTGACGCACTGACGAACCCACGGGTACTTTTAGAGTCATGATTCGCTGCCGCTCCGGCCGCGCATAGGCGACTTCAATTTCGATCAGTTCCTGGTCAGGCATAAATCTCCCGGGCCCGATGCACGAACGCGTCAATCAACTGATTGCAGGTGCGTTCAAAAACCGCTCCAAGCAGCATGTCCTTCATGGAGTTCGAAAACGCAAATTGCATATCCAACATCAGTTTGCAACCGTCGTCACCCAGCGACTCGAGTCGCCATTCACCCGTTAACGCACTGAATGGCCCATCTTCGAGTTCCATCCTGATACTGTGCGGAGGTTCGACTCGATTACGTGTCGTAAACGTGTCTTTCAGCGGCCCCTGCGAAAGCCCTAATCGGGCGACCACGTCGTAAACGCCGGCGCCCTGCTGAGCCGGCTGCTTAGCCGTGGACAGGATCCGCGACTCGGTGCACCAGGGCAGAAAATCCGCATATGACTCGACATCCGCGACCAGGTCAAACATAGCTTCGCGGGAATATGGCAGAATCGCACTGCGATGCACTTTCCGCATCAAGTCAACCGAACAAGCCGATGGCGTCGATGACACCAATAGCATTCAAAAACACCACGATCACGCCTACCGGCGCAACATAGCGCGCCAAAAATCGCCAGGCCTGATATGACCAGCCGGCATCGTGACCCAATTCATCCGCACTGGAGTTCTGGCACATGACCCAGGAAGCGAACACGGTGATGCCGAGCCCGCCCAGCGGCAGCATGATATTCAGCGTCAGGTAATCCAGATTGTCGAAAAGGGTACCCCGCCAGAACCTGAAGTCTGAAAGCGAGCTGAACGACAAGACTGTCGCGAAACCCAGCAACCAGATGATAAACCCGACTCGCACGGCCGCCATCTTGCGGGTCATGTCGTAGCTTTCCACCATCCAGGCGACCGCCGGCTCGGTAAGGCTGATCGCCGATGTCAGGGCAGCGAAGGCCAGCAGCAGAAAAAACAGAACGCCAAAGAAAGTACCACCGGTCATTTGCCCGAAGGCCAGCGGTAACGTCTGGAATATGAGACCCGGGCCCTCAGCCGGATCGAGCCCGTTGGCAAATACGATCGGGAAAATGACCAGGCCGGCGAGTATCGCGATGCTGGTATCTGCGCATACCACGGCTATGGAGGTCTTCGTAATCGATGCATCCTGCGGCAGGTAGGCGCCGTAAGCCATTACGGCGCCCATACCGACGCTCAGGGTAAAAAACGCCTGACCCATCGCCGCGAGCACAGAGCTGCCAGTGAGCCTGGAAAAATCCGGATCAAACATGAACGCCAGACCTTCGGCAAAATGGCCCGAATTCATGGCATAACCCAGCAGCACAAACAACAGCAAAACCAATGCAGGCACCATGAACCGCACAGCTTTCTCAAGACCCTTCTCGACGCCCTTGGCGACCAGAAACACGGTAATACCCATGAAAAGCGTATGCCAGAATCCGATGACTAGCGGGTTCGCGACAAAGGCACCGAATTCAGCGCCGAGCGTCTCGGCACTCGCCCCGGCGAATGATCCGCTGGCGGCTTTAAAAATATACGCGACAGCCCAACCGGCGATCACACTGTAGAACGACAGAATAATGAATCCGCCGATCACCCCGATTAACCCCAGGTACCGCCAATTTGGATGGCCTGACTCTTCCTCGCCAAGAATTTGCATGGTCGCGACCGGATTCCGGCGTCCGCGTCGCCCCAGCAGAATTTCCGCCATCATGATAGGCAAGCCGATCCCGAATACGAACAACAGATACACCAGCACAAAAGCGCCGCCGCCATTCTCGCCGGCCAGATACGGAAACTTCCAGATATTACCGAGGCCTACGGCCGACCCCGTCACCGCCAGAATGAATGTGAACCGGGATGACCATTGCCCATGCAATGAGGTCCGACGCCCACTAACCCCTGTTGATTGCGCCATTCATGTTCCCACTGTGCGAAAATTGCGAGAATTGTGAAGGAATTGACGAACTCCGACAACAGGCAGACTACAGACCAGCATGGCGACCAAGCAGAAAAAAAAGCAGGCCCAGCGCAATATCGCGGAAAACAAAAAGGCGCGTTACAACTTTTTTATTGAGGAGACGCTGGAGGCCGGCATTGCCCTGCAGGGATGGGAGGTCAAAAGCCTGCGCCAGGGCCGTGCCAACCTGACCGAAAGTTATGCAATCCTCAAGGATGGCGAAGCCTGGTTGCTCGGGGCACACATCGCGCCGCTACCCTCCGCATCGACCCATATTCACCCCGACCCGATACGCACCAGGAAGCTATTGCTGCATCGGCGTGAGCTCGATCGACTGATCGGCGCCGTCGAGCGCAAGGGTTATACGCTCGTGCCGCTGTCGCTTTACTGGCAGCGCGGCCGCACGAAATTAAGCCTGGGTCTGGCAAAAGGTAAAAAACAGCACGATAAACGCGCGGCTGAGAAAGATCGTGACTGGCAGCGGCAGAAAGAAAGAATACTTAAACATTAAGTTATATCAATACGTTATTAACTATTATTAAGGTTATTTATGAATAATTCAAAAACCCCGCCCGCAAAAAATTTAGCAACGTGCCATTGTTTTTCCTGAGTCCGACCCTACACTGGTTACAGGACACTCATACGGGGGCGACATGGCTTCGACGTGGGTGGCGAAACCTGAAGTGCATGCCGAGGCGCAGATCACCTCGTTAATACAGCTGCAAACCTTATAGTTGCCAACGACGACAACTACGCTTTAGCTGCCTAAAAAACACGCTTTAGCCCTCCGACCGGTTCGTGCTTGTGCGTCCGACCCCGGGGGTAATCATCGCAAGATCGCGTCAAGGTATGTTTGGGACCTGAGCGTTAAAACCTAACTAAACTGGCTATCGGTTTTCCATGTTCGTCGGGTAGCTGATAGTGAGATTAAAGACGAAATAAGCATGTAGAGCTTTGGGCGGAGTGCTTACGGACGCGGGTTCGATTCCCGCCGCCT
>PVMK01121688.1_pt1 | contig 59893 bp, 62 predicted proteins | sample 1853481 | NCBI WGS metagenome assembly PVMK01 (sample SAMN08533507, study PRJNA380276) | Marine sediment metagenome, whole genome shotgun sequencing project.
AGGTGGCGCTCGGCCTCGGTCTGCCTTTTGCGGAGCTCGACTACAAGAGCGACAGTTTTGGCGACGGCGAGGAGAAGCTGGAGAGCTGGCTCAACTCGGTCTATGCGTGGGTCACGGAATGGGCGGACCAACTCGACATCGAGCTGGACCCGAAGGCACCACGGCCCAACCCGGAACTGGGCGACCCCGGCGAGGACTAGCGATAGCAAGGGGGTGGCATGCCTAGCAGGGGCGTCCACCTAGCGATTCGAACGTCACAGGAGCGCGTCAACCGGATCGACAGACTCCGCGACGAGCTCGGTAAAGACGTGGGCGTCAAGCTCACCCGGTCGCAAGCGATACGCATGCTGCTCGATGAGGCGCTACCCAAGGCCGAGAAGCGGCTAGGAATCTACACACCGCACGACGAGGCCGCGGCGTGAACGCCAATTCACAACCTAGAAAGAGACACTGATGGCAAAACCTAACTTCCCAACAACGAGGCGCTACGGCGAGGCGTTAGCCTTTGACGTCCCGCACCAGACCGCGGATGCCGCCGAGGACAGCCGGTTCCTCGCCGATGTCGCAAAAGGATTGCAGGACGCCGAAGACGAAACCGAATCGCGGGCAGAGTTGAAAGCGAAAATCCGCGCAGAGGTGATCGCCGAGCTCCACGAGAAGCTGGTCGTGGCACCGAGCATGCCCCCGCCGCCGGAGCGAGCGCAGTTCGTTCGCAACGAAGGTTTCAATCCGTTCTTTGAGAAGCTCGAGGAAGCGAGGCGTCGCCGTGGCAATTGAACTGCACGAAGACAAGGCGCTGACGGTGTTTCGTTTCGCCCGCTCTGGCGACCGGTGGAGGTTCGCGCTGCCACGGCTTCGAACCCAGCCCGTCGCGTTCGTGGTGTTTGAGTTGTGCGATGTTCAGCTGCTGTGGCAAGGCGGGAGGCATCGCGTTCCAGCTCCATGCCCCGCCTGTGGCGTGACGAGACTCACCCGAAGCGGCCACTACGTGCTGATTTTCACCGGTGGCGGCGTGTTCGATATTTCAGGCGGCCGGAACCAGCCGCACCGCGTTACGGGCTCAGCGTGCGACGCAGCGATCGACGTGCTCGCGCTTCTCGATGACCTCAACCTCTCGGCCAAGGAACGCGACGCGCTGCTCGACGGACCTTTTCGCAAGTTTGCGCCCACGATGAGCATGTGGATTGCCGCATCGGTAGGCGGCAAGCACTCGCTCGGCCGCACGGTTCCTCTGGCCCTGGAACCGCTTCTCGGGGCGACGTACGAAAACGAGCAAAGGCTGGTCCGCATCGAGTGCTTCAGCCTCGAGCAAGCGCAGCGTCTCGTTCAAGAGCATTCCAAGGACATGCCGTGGAAGACTGTTGAAATCGTTCCCGCTACCCTCGAAGCAAAAGACCCTCGGTGGCATGGCGGAGATTTGTTGCCTTGGGAGCTCCGCAAGATTGAAGACGGCAAGGTCGCCGCCCGAATAATTGAAACCAAAGCCCTCGACCGAGAGCTCTCCGAGATTCGGGAGCGGCGCCTTTCGGAGATGGCGTAAATGATTACGGGGGCGCACTGCCGCGGGACCTCTCCATGGGGTCCGCCCTAATTACGGTTTGTCTTGTTCGACCGTGGCGGCGTGCACCCTCGGAGAGCTGCTTACCCTTTCGCGGCTCGGCGGTCGAGCGTGGCCAACCGGTCGGTCGAGCCCAGCTGGGGCTGGCTGGTCACGCAGCCGTTTTTTCTTGGGGTGAGTAATGGGTAGCCGCTTCGTCCCTATCAAAAAGTTCATCGAGCTCGCCCCGTTTGGGCGCGACCGGTGTTATGACCTGGCCAAGACGGCGGGCTTTGGGATACGGGACAAAAATAAGTGGTTCGTTGACCTGCTGGCCTACGAGCAGTGGATGGAAGCGCGACGAGAAGGGAACACGGAATGGGCCATATCAAGCGACGGAGGCGGAAGGACGGAACCCTCCACAAGAACTACACCGCGTACTGGACTGGCGTCGATAAGGAGCGCAAACGCAAGTCAACCTTCACCGCCGACCGGGAAGCGGCGCGTGACCGGCTCCGAGAGTATGAGCGTGATGACAGCGTTTGGCGTCCGCCCGCCTTCACCGTCGCTCAAGCTTGTGGGTACGCGGGGAAAGCCCAGGTCGCCCGAGAAAACACCGAGCGGTGGAGGCAACGGTGCGCCGCGGTCGTAATCCAGCACCTCTTCCCATTGCTTGGGAAGGACACCGATTTGAACCAGGCGAACATCCCCAAGCTGGTGAGCGACTACATCGAGAAGCGCCGAGCGCAGAAAGGCCCGGAGGGCAAACCCATCAGCAAAAGCACCATCAAAAAGGAGCTGCTGATTGTCAGGCAGGGCTGCGAACAGGGCCAGATTTACGAGGAATTCTTCGGGAACCTGAAGCTGTTCGTCCCCAGGCATCTGAGCAAGAAAGGGCCACAGCGCGGGGTACGATTGACACTCGACCAAGCCAACAAGCTCATCGAAGTCGCGACGCCACACCGCCGACCGTGGCTCGTGTTCGGGGTTCACTCAGGCGTGGATATCGGTGCGCTGGCGCGCATCAAAAAGTCCGACGTCGATTTTACCAAAGGCCGGCATGGCGTGGTCTTCATCGCCGACACGAAGAACGAGCACCGGCCGAGAACCATTCCGCTGACCCGAGAGTCGCGCTGGGCGGTCGATGCTCGGATGAGGGAAGCGGACGGGGAGCTTCTTTTCGCGCCCACGTGGTCGAGCCAGCAGTTCAGGGTTTGCATGGACCGCTGGTGCCCTCGTGCGGGCATCCCCGACCGACTCCGGTGGAAGGATTTGAGGAGAACGGCGGCAAGCCTGGCGGGCGAACGAGGCGCCTCGGAGCTGGTGCTGGGAAAGTTCTTCGGGTGGAGCGGTTCGAGCGAGATGCTGAAGAAGGTCTACCTTCATCTCGACGACAGCGCCTTTCACGAGATGGTGGAAACGTTGCCAGCATTGCGTGTGCCGGAAATGTGCCAGACGGCCCCGGAGCCCGACAGGATATCACAGCACAATTCGGGAAACGCCGAAATTGGCCAGGTCACGAATCCCTTGGAAAAAGCAGGGTAAACTGCATCCGCGAAACGCTCAGTAGCCTTCTACCTTACTGATGATCTCGTTCATGATCTCGCGTGTGCCGCCGCCGATGGGGTAGAGGCGAGCGTCGCGGTAAAGGCGTTCGACAACGTATTCGCGCATGTAGCCGTAGCCGCCGTGAATTTGGACTGCCTGGTCGCAAACGAACGAGCACATGTCGGTCGCGGTGTTCTTGGCCATTGCTGCAAGCGAGGGGGTCTGCTCACCACTGAGGTAGCGAGTGACGCATTCACCGGTAAGCGCGCGGGCCGCGGCAATCCGTGTCGCCATGTCGGCGAGCTTGTGGCGGATGACTTGAAAGCCCGCCAGATTCTTCCCGAAGGCGTGCCGTTCTTTGGAGTAAGCCACCGACTCCCGATAGGCGAGCTCCGCTATCGCGACACACTGGCCGGCGATGAAGAGTCGTTCGGTCACGAAGTTCATCATTATCATCAGGAAGCCGCTTCCCTCCTGACCGATGAGGTTACGAGCGGGCACGCGGCAATCTTCGAAGACCAGCTCGGCGGTGTCACTCGCCCACCAGCCCATCTTCTTGAGCTTGTTGGAGACGCTGAATCCGGGGGTGTCGCTCTCGATCACGAGCATCGAGATTCCACCGTGGCCCTCCCCACCCGTACGCACGGCCGTCGTGATGAAATCCGCGCGACAACCGGAGGTGATGAAGGTCTTGGCGCCGTTGACGATGTAGTGGTCACCATCTCGCACCGCTTTGGTTCGGACGGCAGCTACGTCGCTTCCACCACCGGGCTCGGTAATGCCGAGGGCCGAGACCTTGTCTCCAGCGAGTGTAGGCCCGACGAAGCGCTCTTTCTGGTCATCGGTGCCAAACTTCATGATCGGCGGTAGCGCGATACCGAGGCTACCGAGACCCACCAGGGTGCCTACCGACTTGCCGGCCAGAACCATCTCTTCGGCAGCACACAGCACGTGAGTGAGGTCCCCGCCATTGCCACCGAGCTCCTCAGGATATCCGACGCCCAAGAACCCAGCCTTCGCTGCGCGCTGGTAGAGCTCCCGCGGGAATTCGTTCGCCTCCTCCCAGGCGTGGGCGTGCGGGGCGATCTCCGCAGCGGCGAATCGACGGATCTGCTCTCGGAGCGCCCGATGCTCATCGGCCTCGAACAGATAACCCTTCTTCGGAGCTTCCATCCACCAACTCTACACGGGCACACCCGAGTTGGTCACGCGTTTTACTCTTCGGAGGCCGCAGCCGCCACGGGCTCCGGCTCGAGAACGGCGGGTGCAGGCACGATGGGCTTCACCGCATCGTCCGCAACGACCATGTCGATCTTGTTGTAGGCGCCGAGGCCAGTTCCTGCCGGAAGCAGGCGGCCCATGATGACGTTCTCCTTGAGACCTCGGAGCTCATCGAGCTTGCCGCATATGGCAGCCTCGGTGAGCACCTTGGTGGTCTCCTGGAACGAGGACGCGCTGATGAACGAGTCGGTCGACAGAGACGCCTTTGTAATACCGAGTAAGAGCGGCTCCGCCACGGCAGGCTGCCCGCCCTTGGCAATGACGCGCTCGTTCTCACGTTCGAACGCCGTCTTCTCGACCTGCTCATCCGGAAGGAACCGAGTGTCACCCGTCTCCTTGATCCGCACGCGTCGCAGCATTTGTCGGACGATGACTTCGATGTGCTTGTCGTTGATCGCAACGCCCTGTAGTCGGTAGACCTGTTGGATCTCGTCGACCAACCAGGCTGCAAGCTCCTTCTCGCCCTTTACCTTGAGGATGTCGTGAGGGTTTGCAGGACCGTCCATCAAGGGCTCACCGGCACGCACGTGGTCACCATCTTTCGCGGTGAGGTGCTTGCCCTTGGCGATCAGATACTCCTTCGGCTCACCGACCTCCGGCGTGATGATGACCTTACGCTTGCCCTTGGTGTCCTTGCCAAAGGTGACGATGCCATCGATTTCGCTGATAATTGCGTGGTCCTTGGGCTTGCGCGCCTCGAAGAGCTCGGCGACACGCGGCAGACCGCCGGTGATGTCTTTGGTCTTCGTGGTCTCGCGAGGAATCTTGGCGATGATCTCACCCGCCTCGATGGTCGCACCATCCGTTGGGATGATGTTGGCGCCGACGGGCAGGAAGTACCGAGCCATGTTCTCGCCAACTCCAGTCGTCTGGGTCTCTCCCGTCTTTGGGTCCTTGATCGAAATACGAGGACGTGCACTCGGGTCACGGGATTCGATGATGACGCGTCGAGACAGACCGGTTACCTCGTCGAGCTTCTCGTCCATCGTGACCGCCTCGACGACGTCGCCGTATTTCACGATACCGGAGACCTCGGTGAGGATCGGAATGGCGTACGGGTCCCATTCGGCGAGCATCGTGCCTCGCTCGACCCGATCCCCTTCCTTCACCTTGACGAACGCGCCGTACGTCAAAGTGAAGTGCTCACGTTCTCGACCGGATTCGTCGACGACCGTCACTGCACCATGACGGTTCATGACCACGACCGACCCGTCGCCCTTGGTGATGAGCTTGGCATTGTCGAACTTCACGATGCCGGTCGATCGCGCCTCGATGGAGCTCTGCTCGATCTTGCCGCGCGCCGCCGCACCGCCGATGTGGAACGTCCGCATGGTGAGCTGTGTACCCGGCTCGCCGATCGACTGGGCACCGATGATGCCCACGGCCTCGCCGATGTTCACCTCGTAGCCGCGACCCAGATCTCGGCCGTAGCACATCACGCACACGCCCCGACGTGTCTGACAGGTCAACACGGAGCGGATCAACACGCGCTCGATGCCGGCCGCCTCGATACGGGCGACGCGAACCTCGTTGATCTCCTGGTTGGCCTCGACGAGTGCCTCGTCGGTGACCGGGTCGGTGATGTCTTCGAGCGCGATGCGACCGAGAACACGCTCGCCTAGTGGCGTGACGACCTCGCCACCCTCTTCGAGCTTGCTCACCCATATTCCGTCGAGGGTCTCGCAGTCGTAGTCGGTGATGACGCAGTCCTGCGCGACATCGACCAGTCGGCGCGTGAGGTAACCCGAGTTGGCCGTCTTCAAGGCGGTGTCCGCTAGACCCTTACGCGCACCATGTGTCGAAATGAAGTACTGCAACACGGTCAGCCCCTCACGAAAGTTCGCCGTGATGGGCGTCTCGATGATCTCGCCCGACGGCTTGGCCATCAGGCCTCGCATGCCGGCTAGCTGACGAATCTGCTGGTTCGAGCCACGAGCGCCGGAGTCGGCCATCATGAAGATCGAGTTGAAGCTCGGCTGCGTCGTCTTTTCGCCGGTCTCCGGGTTGACGACTTCGTCGGCGCCGATCGCGTCCATCAAGTCGCGGGCAACCTGGTCGGACGCTTCTGCCCAGATATCGACGACCTTGTTGTAGCGCTCACCATCCGTGATCAGACCTTCCTGGTACTGCTCGACGACGGTCGCCACGTCCTGCTGCGCTGCATCGAGTACTTCCTCCTTCGAGTCGGGGATGATCATGTCGTCCATGCAGATCGAAATCCCTGCACGGGTCGACATCTCGAAACCCATCGTACGAAGGCGGTCCGCCAAGAGAACGGTGTTCTTGTTGCGGCTCGCTCGATAGCACTCGTCGATCAGCGAACTCAACGACTTCTTGTCGAGCACCCTGTTCACCGAGGGGAACTCCATCCCGTCGGGAAGAATGTCGCTCACGAGAACGCGGCCGACCGTAGTGTCGTACATCTCGCCCCCGTAGCGGTACCGAATGCGCGAGTGCAGGCCGACCTCGCCCTGGTCGTAGGCCATGCGGACCTCATCGGATGACGCGAAGATCCCCGTGAAGATGCCGTCCTTCTCTTGGCCTTCACGGTAGGCGCCCTTCCCGAACTGCCTCTCGCGCGTCATGTAGTAGAGGCCGAGAACGATGTCCTGGGTGGGGTTGATGATTGGGCGACCGCTCGCGGGCGAGAGGATGTTGTTCGTGCTCATCATGAGCACGCGGGTCTCCATCTGGGCTTCGACCGAAAGCGGCACGTGGACCGCCATCTGGTCGCCGTCGAAGTCTGCGTTGAAAGCGGTGCAAACGAGCGGGTGAAGTCGGATCGCCTTCCCCTCGACCAGCACGGGCTCGAAGGCCTGAATGCCAAGTCGGTGGAGGGTCGGAGCGCGATTGAGCATCACTGGGTGCTCGGTGATGACCTCTTCGAGGATATCCCAAACCTCAGGCTTTTCCTTTTCGACGAGTTTCTTCGCGCTCTTGATGGTCGTGACGTAGCCGCGTTCTTCGAGCTTGTTGTAGATGAACGGCTTAAAGAGCTCGAGCGCCATCTTCTTCGGCAAGCCGCATTGGTGAAGACGGAGGGTGGGCCCAACGACGATGACCGAACGACCCGAGTAGTCGACTCGCTTGCCGAGCAGGTTCTGTCTGAAGCGCCCCTGCTTGCCCTTGAGCATGTCGGACAGTGATTTGAGCGGACGCTTGTTCGGACCAGTGATGGTCTTGCCGCGGCGGCCGTTGTCGAAGAGCGCATCTACGGCCTCTTGCAGCATGCGCCGCTCGTTGCGGATGATGATCTCGGGAGCGTTGAGCTCCATGAGCCGCTTCAGACGATTGTTTCGGTTGATGACACGACGATAGAGGTCGTTCAGATCCGACGTCGCAAAGCGTCCACCGTCGAGCGGAACCAGCGGACGAAGGTCCGGAGGCAGCACCGGAATCACCGAGAGCATCATCCACTCGGGGCGGTTACCCGAGTCGCGGAACGCCTCGACGACCTTGAGCCGCTTGGCGAGCTTCTTGCGCTTCGCCTCGCTGGTAGCCTCCTTGAGGTCCGAGCGAAGCTGCTCCGCCATCGCGTGCACGTCCAGATCGCGAAGCATCTCGAGCACCGCCTCGCCGCCCATTCTGGCATCGAAGGCGTCGTCGCCATACTCGTCGAGCATGTCGTGGTAGCGGTCCTCAGTGAGGATCTCGCCGCGCTCGAGTGGGGTCTCCCGAGGGTCGAGCACCACGTAGCTCTCACAATAGAGGACGCGCTCGAGGTCCTTGAGTGTGATATCGAGGATCGCGCCAATACGGCTAGGAAGGCTCTTCAAAAACCAGATGTGCGCGACGGGCGTCGCCAACGAGATGTGGCCCAAGCGCTCGCGACGCACCTTGCTTTGAATGACCTCGACGCCGCATTTTTCGCATACGATGCCGCGGTGCTTCATGCGCTTGTACTTGCCGCAGATGCACTCGTAGTCTTTGACGGGCCCGAAGATCTTCGCGCAAAAAAGGCCGTCCCGCTCGGGCTTGAACGTACGGTAGTTGATCGTCTCGGGTTTTTTTACCTCGCCGTGCGACCACTCGCGGATCTTTTCTGGCGACGCCAACGAAATCCGAATCGCTGAAAACGCCAGCGGATCTTTCGGTTTTTCGAAGAAGCTGAAGATATCCTTCATGACTTACTCTTCCTCCGCAGCAAGCACGTCATCTGACCTGCGCGCCAGTTGACTCGACTCCACCAGCTCGACGTTCAGGCAAAGCGCCTGAAGCTCCTTCATGAGGACGTTGAAGCTCTCTGGTAGACCAGCTTCGAGCGTGTAGTCCCCCTTCACAATCGATTCATACATGCGTGTGCGGCCCTGCACGTCGTCGGACTTGACGGTGAGGAACTCCTGCAGCGCGTACGCGGCGCCGTAAGCCTCCATCGCCCAGACCTCCATCTCACCGAGCCGCTGCCCGCCGAACTGCGCTTTACCGCCAAGCGGCTGCTGGGTGACCAGCGAGTACGGACCGATGCTTCGCGCATGGATCTTGTCGTCGACTAAGTGGTGCAGCTTGAGCATGTACATGATGCCCACTGTGACGTCCTGGTGGAACGCATCACCCGTGCGCCCATCGAACAGTACCGTCTGACCGTTGTCCTGCACGCCGGCGAGGTTCAGGAGCTCCTTGATCTCCGCCTCGCTCGCACCGTCGAAAACAGGCGTCGCGAGCTGGAGACCATGCTTCCAGGTCTTGGCGAGCTTCGCGACGTCGTCGTCTGGTAGAGAATCCAACAATTGCACGATGTCGCCCGTCTTGAAGATCGCTCGGATGCGCTCGCGCAGCTCCTCGGCCGACGCTTTCCGTTCGACCATCTCTTGGAGTTGTTTCCCCAGTAGATAGCCGGCCCATCCGAGATGAGTCTCGAGAATCTGGCCAACGTTCATTCGGCTCGGAACGCCAAGCGGGTTTAGGACGATGTCGACCGGCTCGCCATTCGGCAGGTACGGCATGTCTTCTTCCGGAAGGATCCGGCTGACGACACCCTTGTTCCCGTGACGGCCCGCCATCTTATCGCCGACCTGAAGCTTGCGCTTGATGGCAATATAGACCTTGACCATCTTGATGACGCCTGGAGGAAGCTCGTCACCCTTGCCGAGCTTGTCGATCTTCTCCTGGAAGAGCATCTTGACTGCGTCGACCTGATCGTCGACCTGCTCGAGAATCGCGTCGGTCTTGTCCTTGTCCTTGTCGACCTCGATGTGCGCCCAATACTTGTGCGGGATCTCGTCGAGGTCCGCGTTACCGATCTTCGCGCCCTTGGCGAGGAGCTCTTTGCCCTTGTCCTCCACGAGCTTGGCAGTTGTCGTGTTACCGACGAAGTACTTCCGAACGCGGTCATGCGCGGAATCGAGGACGATCTTGATCTCGACCGCCATGTCCTTTTCGAGCTTGGCCCGCTCGGCCTCCTCGATCTGGAGCGAACGCTCGTCCTTCTCGGTACCCTTTCGTGCAAACACGCGGGCATCGATGACGATGCCGGTCACCCCAGGCGGCACTTTGAGCGAGGTGTCGCGGACATCGCCGGCCTTCTCTCCGAAGATCGCACGGAGCAGCTTCTCCTCGGGGGAGAGCTGCGTCTCACCCTTCGGCGTGATCTTGCCGACTAGGATGTCGCTGGAGTTCACCTCTGCGCCAATGCGCACGATGCCGGATTCGTCGAGGTCCTTGAGAGCCTCCTCACCAACATTCGGGATGTCCCGAGTGATCTCTTCCTTGCCGAGCTTGGTATCACGCGCAACGCACTCGAACTCCTCGATGTGCACCGAGGTGTAGACGTCGTCCTTCGCGATTCGCTCAGAGAGCAGAATCGAGTCTTCGAAATTGTACCCGCCCCATGGCATGAACGCGACGACCACGTTCTGACCGAGTGCGAGCTCGCCCCGGTCCGTGCTCGGCCCGTCAGCAATGACGGCGCCCGCCTTCACACGGTCTCCAGGTCGGACGATCGGTGTCTGGTTGTACCCGGTGTTCTGGTTCGAACGCTGGAACTTCTTGAGGCGGTAGATGTCGGGGAACGCGCCCGCAACGCCCTCGGCCTTGACGACGATGCGCGTTGCATCAACCGACTCGACGACACCGTCCTGCTGCGCCACCACACAAACCCCCGAGTCGCGCGCGACTCGAGCCTCGATGCCGGTACCCACGATCGGAGTATCCGTACGCACACAGGGAACAGCCTGTCGCTGCATGTTCGAGCCCATCAAGGCACGGTTGGCGTCATCATGCTCGAGGAACGGAATCAACGATGCAGCAACCGAGACCAACTGGTTCGGCGACACGTCCATCAACTGCACACTGTCCGGCGAAACCATCAGGAACTCGCCGTTGAAGCGCGCGCTGATGAGCTGACCTTCGAGCTTGTGGGACACCTTGTCGATGATCGCATTCGCCTGCGCGATGTGGTGCCCTTCTTCCTCGAGGGCGGAATACCAACGCACCTGGTCGTCGAGGACGACGCCATTCTCGACCTTGCGGTAAGGTGTCTCGACGAACCCGTATTCGTTCACCCGCGCATACGTCGAAAGCGACGCAATTAGACCGATATTTGGGCCTTCCGGCGTCTCGATCGGGCAGATACGACCGTAGTGTGTCGTGTGAACGTCGCGAACCTCGAAACCCGCGCGCTCACGGGTCAAACCACCCGGGCCGAGCGCGGACAGACGCCGCTTGTGCGTTACCTCGCTCAACGGATTGGTCTGGTCCATGAACTGCGAGAGCTGGCTCGAGCCGAAGTATTCCTTGACGACGGCGCTCACCGGCTTCGCGTTGATCAAATCGTGCGGCATGAGCGTCTCGATCTCTTGAGACATGTTCATGCGCTCTTTGATCGCGCGCTCCATCCGGACGAGGCCGATGCGATACTGGTTCTCCATCAACTCGCCAACCGCGCGAACACGACGGTTGCCCAGGTGGTCGATGTCGTCGACCGAGCCACGCCCATTCTTGAGCTCGATGAGGTTCTTCACCGTGTCCAAGATGTCCGTATTGGTGAGCACCGTGTGGTCGAGTGCCGGCGTTTCGTCTTGGTCGACGTCTCGGTAGAACTTGTAGTTGAGCTTCAGACGGCCCACCTGGCTCAGGTCATAGCGCTCGGGATTGAAAAAGAGGTTATTGAAGAGGTTGCGCGCGGTATCGAGCGTGGGCGGATCGCCGGGGCGAAGGCGACGGTAGATCTCGAGGATCGCCTCATCTTTCGACTGGACCTTGTCAGCCAGGAGCGTGTCCCGAAGGTACGAGCCGACATTGAGACCGTCGATGAAGAGCACCTTGAACTCGTTGATGCCAGCCTCACGAAGCGCATCAATACGCGTCTCGGTGACCTCTTCGTTGACGGCGAGGAGGATCTCGCCCGTATCCTCGTCGATGACGTCTTCAGCGGCCACCTTGCCAATGACCTCGGAGAAGTCGATCGGCAGGTAGTCGAGGCCCGCGGCCTTGAGCTTGCGGATGGCGGCACGTGTAAACTTGCGGTTTTTACGGACCAAAACGTCCTCACCAACGGAGATATCGTGGGTAGCACGCTGGCCTGGTAGAAGGTCATACTCGATCGATTTGGCGTACTGGTCCTTCGACAGGATGTAGATCGTCTCGGTGTCATAGTAGTAATTGAGAAGCTCTTGGGTGTTGTACCCGAGAGCCTTCAACAGGACCGTCGCCGGCATCTTGCGACGCCTGTCGATCCTAACGTAGAGCAGATCCTTCGGGTCGAACTCGAAGTCGAGCCACGAGCCGCGGTAAGGAATGATGCGGGCTTGGTAAAGCAGCTTGCCCGACGAATGCGTCTTGCCTCGGTCGTGGTCGAAAAAGACACCCGGGCTACGGTGGAGCTGGCTGACGACGACGCGCTCGGTTCCGTTGATGATGAACGTCCCGTTGATGGTCATCAGAGGGATCTCGCCGAAGTAGACCTCTTGCTCTTTGATGTCGCGGACGGCACGCTCGGTGCTGTCGCCACCACTGTCGTAAATGATGAGCTGGATCGTCACCTTGATCGGCGCCGCGTAGGTCATCCCACGCTGCCGACACTCGTCGACGTCGTATTTCGGCCGTTCGAGCGTGTAACCGCTGAACACCAACTCACTCGTCCCATTGAAGTCGCGAATTGGGAACACGCTGTTGAACACACCTTGAAGACCGGTGCTGCTCCGGTCATCTCTCGGTGTGTCCGTCTGAAGGAATTTGTCGTACGACCGCTTTTGAATGTCGATCAAGTTCGGAACTTCGAGGATGTGCTCGATCTTCCCGAAAGAGTGTCGCATTCGAAAGTTCGTCTGAATCGTCGCCGCCATTAGTGAGACTCCTGCCGAACTGATATCCGGGACCCTAAAGCCAAATGTCTAAAGACAAAGAGGTGACAACGAGACCTTTCGGCCTCCCACCTCTTTGCGGAAAGTCGTGAATTGTTGTGCCGCGCGTACTGGGACCGCCCCGGCCGGGAGATTAACCCGGTCGGGCCCATGTGCCAAGTCCCGGCACGGGGCTCTGAATCGTACCTCCATTGGGCTACTTGACGGTAACCTTGGCGCCCGCATCCTCGAGCTTCTTCTTGATTTCCTCGGCCTCTTCCTTGGAAACGGCCTCTTTCACCACCTTGGGAGCTGCCTCCACCAGGCCCTTGGCGTCTGCCAGGCCAAGTTGGGTGATCTCGCGGATGGCCTTGATCACATTGATCTTCTTGCCACCTGTTTCGGTCAGCTCGACGTCGAACTCGGTCTGCTCCTCGACAGCCGCCGCCTCGCCGCCCGCTGCGGGACCGGCCATGGCCACTGCTGCCGGTGCAGCCGAAACGCCCCACTTTTCTTCGAGCTCTTTAACCAAAGTCGCAACTTCCATGACGGTCCAGGAGCTCAGTTCCTCGACCATCTTTTCTACATTCATGTTTGCCATCGTTGACTCTCCGCTAACCGTGCGTGCCACACGGCTAAATTGGGGTGTGGATTACTCGCTAGCTTCCTTGCGCCGGTAGGCGTCGAGAACCAGAGCGAGGTTTTGGGCCGGCGCATTGATCTGGCCGACCAGGTTCTGCATGGGGGCCATCAACTGCGCAAGCAGTGATGCGCGAATCTCGTCCTTGCCCGGAAGCGTCGCCAGCTCTTTCTCGACACGTTTGGCATCGAGAACCTGGCCTTCGAGGAGGCCGCATTTGACGACGAGCTTTTCGGGCTCGTCCTTCGGCTGAAGCTCATCGGAGAATTCTTTGCGGAAGTTCTTGATGACCTTCGCCGCAGCCGAGGGGTCCTCGAAGCTCCAGGCGATGGCGGTCGGGCCGACGAGGTTGGCCGCGAACTCTTCGTTGTCGGCTAGGTCCGAGCCCTCGAGCGCCTTGCGGACGACGTTGTTCTTGATGACCTTGTATTCGACACCCGCCTCGCGGAAACGCGCTCGGAGGTCCGTGGTCATCTCGACGTTGACGCCGCGGAAGTCGACCAGCACCGTTGCGGTGGCATTGGCAAAGCTCTCGCGAACCGAGTCGACCTGCGCCGCTTTTTCTTCTCGAGTAAGGCCCATGACTACGCCTCCACCTCTATAGTGCTGGGGTCAATCTTGATGCCTGGGCCCATGGTCGAGCTCAAGGTAATGCTGCGGAGATAGGTGCCTTTCGCTGCTGGGGGCTTGGCCTTCACCAAAGCGCCGACCAGCGACTGCACATTGCCGGCGAGCTCGGCCTGACCGAACGACTTCTTGCCGACCTGCGCATGCACAATACCCGCTTTTTCAACCCGAAACTCGACCTTACCGGCCTTGGCCTCGCGCACCGCCTTGCTGACATCGAAAGTGACCGTACCGACCTTTGGGTTTGGCATCAGGCCTCGTGGCCCCAGGACGCGACCGAGCCGTCCCACCTGACCCATCATGTCAGGAGTGGCGATGACGGTATCGAAGTCCAACCAGCCTTCGGTGATCTTGGCGACGAAGTCATCCCCACCAACGTAGTCCGCGCCGGCCGCTTCGGCTTCGGTAACTTTCTCACCCTTGGCGAACACCAGAACGCGGTTGGCCTTACCCGTGCCGTGCGGCAGGACGACCGCACCACGAACCATCTGGTCGGCGTGCTTCGGGTCCACTCCGAGTCGCACCGCCAAGTCTACCGACTCGTCAAAGTTGGCAAACGCCAGCTCTTTCACCAGCGAGACAGCTTCGCGCAAGTCGTAGCGGCGATTCTTGTCAGGCTTCTGAAGTGCGCCTGCGCGCTTTTTTCCGGGTTTCATGCTGACTCCTTGCGACGGCGCGAAACCGCCTACCACCGATTGGGGCCCCAGGTGGTCCGGGGGAGCGATCGAGCGAGAGCTAGTCGACTAGCTCAACTCCCATGGAACGCGCTGTGCCGATGATGCTCTGCATGCATGTCTCGATCGAGGCCGCGTTGGTGTCCTGTAACTTCGTTTGTGCGATTTCCTTGACCTGCGCCATCGTGATCTTACCGACCTTGTCTTTGTTCGGACGCGCAGAGCCCGACTTCAGATTGATGGCCTTCTTGATCAACACCGCGGCAGGCGGCGTCTTCATGATGAAGCTGAAGGAGCGGTCCTGGTAAACCGAGATCACCACGGGGATGATCAGACCCGCGTCCTTTTGGGTCTTCGCGTTGAACTCCTTGCAGAACCCCATGATGTTAACGCCGTGTTGGCCGAGCGCAGGCCCAACCGGCGGGGAGGGGTTTGCCTTCCCTGCGGGGAGCTGAAGCTTGATCTGTCCGATGACCTTTTTCATGGGCGCGGGGTTCTCCGGAGCGGCGAGTTCTGCCTCAAGGCACGAAAAATGCAACCCGATTTATTCGGGGACACGCTGCGCCTCAAAAAACCTCCTTTTTTCAGGCATTTACGAGGCACACCGCGCAAACCCGTTCAGCTGCGTGGCGGGCAAATAGAGTGTGTGACTCATTGGACCCGTCGAATGCTGATCCCGGTCGGGCCTCCGGCCCGGTAGTCTGTCCCGCCCCGCCGCTCCCACGCTATCACCTAGTTGGTTTTTTCGACCTGGGCATAGGCCAGTTCGACGGGGGTCGCGCGACCGAAGATCGACACCAGGACCCGGACCTTGTGCTTGTCGTGGTTCACTTCCTCGATGGCGCCAGTGAAGTTGGCGAAAGCGCCGTCGGTGACCCGGACGTGGTCGCCCTTCTCGAACTGGACGCGAGGCTTGGGTTTGGCTGCGCCCTCTTCAACCTGCTGCTCGATCGTTGCAATCTCGCGGGACGGAACCGGAGAGGGATGTCGGCCCCCCACGAAGCCATTGACCTTCGGTGTGTCCTTGATGAGGTGCCAGGTTTCGTCGCTCAAATCCATCTGTACGAAGATGTAACCCGGATAAAAAGTGCGAGTGCTCAGTCGAGGCTTGCCCCCGCGACTCTCCTGCACGTTTTCTTTCGGGATCAGGATGTTCCCGAAACTAGCTTCCATCCCGGCTTGCTTGATCCGCTCCTCGAGCGAGAGCTTTACCTTGTTTTCGTAGCCGGAATAGGCCTGGACGACGTACCACTTCATCGCGCTCACACGTTGTAGATCAGGTCCGTAATCGTAGACCAGATCGTATCGAATACCCCAAGAATCACCGCCGCAATCGCGGAGACGATCAAAACGACGATGGTCTGCGCCCAAGTCTCCTTGCGCGTAGGCCATGTAACCTTCGAAAGCTCGACGCACACCTCGGTGACGAACGTATGAACCTTCGCCGAGCGATACGCGATCACGGCTGCAACCAGGGACACGAGACCGGCCCCGAGAGCGATAAGTGTTCCGTTCGGCTCCGAGACCACGTTCACGGTGTCCGAAAGAAGGGTCCAAACCGCGGTGCTGCTCTTGATCAGAAACCAGGCCAGCGTGATGGCGATGCCAAAGTACGAGAACTGCACCCATCGCTCGATGCCGAGCGTTCCGCTTGGCCTCGCTTTCTCTTGTTCCTTGGTGATCGCCATCGTCTTCATTCCTCGTGGCAGGCCAGGAGGGATTCGAACCCACAACCCGCGGATTTGGAATCCGCTGCTCTACCAATTGGAGCTACTGGCCTGGGTTATTTCGATTCCTTGTGTTCCGTGTGTCGATTGCAGTTACGACAAAATTTTCTCAACGCAAGCCGCTCCCGTGAACCAACTCTCTTCGCCTTCGTCGTCTGATAGTTGCGGGCACCGCATTCCTCGCAGACGAGCGCAACTTTGAGCCTCTTGTCACTCAATGATCTTGGAAATGACGCCAGCGCCGATGGTGCGACCACCCTCGCGAATGGCGAAACGCTGCTTCTCTTCCATCGCAGCCGGAGTGATGAGATTGACCTTCATCTTCACGTTGTCGCCGGGCATCACCATCTTCACGTCGTCCGGGAGCTCGATCTTGCCCGTCACATCCAACGTCCGGATGTAGAACTGCGGCGTGTAGTTCGAGAAGAACGGCTTGTGCCGGCCCCCCTCTTCCTTCGTCAGGATGTACACCTCGCACTCGAACTGGTTGTGCGTGTTCACCGAACCCGGCGCCGCAAGCACCTGCCCGCGCTCCACCTGGTCCTTGTCGATGCCCCGAAGGAGACACCCCACGTTGTCCCCCGCCTGTCCCTGGTCCAGCAGCTTGCGGAACATCTCCACACCCGTGACCGTCGTCTTTTGCGGATCCCGAACTCCGAGAATCTCCACCTCGTCCCCCACGTTGATGATCCCGCGCTCGATTCGACCCGTCACCACCGTCCCACGGCCCTTGATCGAGAACACGTCTTCGACCGCCATCAGGAACGGCTTGTCGATCTCTCGCTTCGGCTCCGGGATGTACGTATCGACCGCTTCCATCAGCTCCACGATCGAGCTCACCCACTGCTCTTCCCCGTTGAGCGCCCCGAGCGCCGAGTTCTTGATCACCGGGACGTTGTCCCCGTCGTAGTCGTACTTCGACAACAACTCACGAACCTCCATCTCGACCAACTCGAGAAGGTCCGGGTCGTCCACCGCATCGCACTTGTTCATGGACACCACCATCGTCGGTACACCGACCTGGCGCGCCAAAAGCACGTGCTCTTTGGTCTGCGGCATCGGTCCGTCCACGCCGCTCACCACCAGGATCGCGCCGTCCATCTGCGCCGCACCCGTGATCATGTTCTTCACGTAGTCCGCGTGGCCCGGGCAATCGACGTGCGCATAGTGACGATTCCCCGTCTGGTATTCAACGTGGCTCGTCGCGATCGTGACCGTCTTGGTCTCGTCACGCTCGGTCCCACCCTTGGCGATGTCTTTGTAGCTTTTGACTTCGCCCCCATGCTTTTCGGCCATCACCTTCATGATCGCCGCCGTCAGCGTCGTCTTGCCGTGGTCGATGTGACCGATCGTTCCTACGTTGATGTGTGGTTTGTCTCGGACAAACTTTTCTTTAGCCATCGTTCGTTTCCTACTTCGTCGTTCTTCTGAGTGGGGGAGCCCAGGATGAGACTTGAACTCACGACCTCCCCCTTACCAAGGGGGTGCTCTACCACTGAGCTACCTGGGCATAGTCTGAATCGTGTCTCTTTTCACCTGTCTTGGGTCTGAGCCCTCGAGCCTTCTACCGGAGCGGGCGACCGGACTCGAACCGGCGACATTCAGTTTGGAAAACTGAGGCTCTACCAACTGAGCTACACCCGCAAATCCTCAGTTACTTTCCCTAAGGGTGGAGGGTGGTGGGTTCGAACCACCGTAGGCATAAGCCGGCAGATTTACAGTCTGCTCCCTTTGACCGCTCGGGCAACCCTCCATAGTCATTCCGTTTTCAGTAGAGCTGGCGATGAGACTCGAACTCATAACCGCCGGTTTACAAAACCGGTGCTCTACCAGTTGAGCTACGCCAGCATGATGGTTGTTTCCGCCATCATGTCCCGCGCCGACACACAGACCCACTTCCGGGGCACAGCCCACCACCACGGGGCGGCTGTACTACGGTCGGACCCCCTGGAAGTCAAGGGATTGGGCACTCAGTGTCCGCCGACGGGGGCTCGCAGGCCTTCCGGTCATTCCGTGGGTCCACGAAGGTGACGCTGCCCACACAGTTGGCTTCGCAGTTAGGACGATTGCGATTGCAGTCGGGTTTGTCCACGCAGGCCCGAAAACAGTAGTTCGTGCCATCGTCGTGCGTCACGCAGGCGGAGCCCTCCGGGCAATCGCCGTCCCCGGTGCAGCCCTCGAGCCCACAGTAGCCCCCCTTGAACTGCGTCAGGCATTCGAGCGGAATTTCCTCGTCCGGCGAATCACATTCTGCGCTGGCAGTGCATTCGGCCCCAACCCCGAGTCGGTCGGCCTCTGTAGTGCCGTCCCCACATCCGAGCACGAACAGACCCGTCCCAACCATCAGAAGCAGCTTGTGATGCATCATCACCTGAAAATTACATATCCGTCGGGGCGAGGCAACATTTCGGGGTCGACGATCGCTACCCCGGCTGCTTTGTCGCGTCGACGACACCCTGGCCTCGGGCGCGTCGTGCCAGGGAAAAGAGTCGTGTTCGGGCACGTTCGAGGTCGGCGTGTATTCGTTCGGTCCACTCGGAACGGACACCGGTGCGCCTCACCATGGCGAGCGTGAGCTCCCAGTACCTGATCGCATGTCGCACCAACGGTCGCGCAAGCTCTGCCAGCCGAAGACGGTACTCCGTTCGGTAGATCTCCAGCTCCGCCGCCGTCATCTCCGTCTTGGGCGGAGGGACTGGCGCCGTCATGATCGCGTTCCAAAAGCGATCGTACATAGCGCCGATGCGGTAGCCTGAAGCCGACGCCCAATATGCATCGGTCAATCGAATCGTGTCGAAGTACGTGCGTTGGGCTTGCAATAACAACTCGGCTCGCCGTTCCAGCACTTCATGCTGCTCTTCGACCCCGCCCGCGGGGATCACGATGAGCTCCGAGCGCAGGCGAAGGGTCTCCGCAAGCGTGTGGCTGGCAGAAGCGACGAAAAATGGATCGTGGACGCGCTCATCCTCGGCGCGAGTGCGATAGAAAAGAAGGGCTTCGTGCGCGGCGGCCGCTGCGGCGTCGAGCTTTCGTCGCCCGAGCAACGCTTCGGCGCGGCGGGCCATGGCCTCGGACCGTTCGTCGCTGCTCAGCCCCGTGTGGCCGAGGAGGAGCTCTGCCGTTTCGAACGCCTCGTCAAAGCGTCGAGTCTCGACGTACAAGAACGCGAGCTGAAAGCGGGCATGCTTCGTGTCGCGGGAGCCCGGACGCACCTCGAGCAGACGTTCGTATCGCTCTGCCGATTCAGACCAGCGTTCCAGGCGCTGCAAGCAGAGGCCGGCGTTGTAAAGCGATGCGGAAACATACCGGCTCTCGGGAAACCCTTCGGCCACCCGATCGAACTCCCCCACCGCCTGCTCGCACTCGCTCGCTTTCATCTGCACGAGCGCATCCGTGAAAACGCCGCGGGCTTCGGCGGTCTGAGCACGCGCACGCGTCGGCACCGTGGCTTGCTGTCCGCGAGCCGCGCACCCCATCTCGAGCACCATGCCCAAAGCTATGATCACCACCGCTCGCATACGTTCCTATCAGGATACCAGCTGAGGAGCGGCCGCGTGATTGATCCCGGTCGGGCCCACGGCCCGTCAATTGGTCCCGCCCCACCGCCACCACGCTATTGCCTATCTACGCCGCGTCGTGAATGCCGAGGGGCCGTGCGGTGAGCATCAATTCGCGCACGCGCACCCAACGCCGGAGCGCGCGCCAATGCGCATTCGCCATGCAAAGGAATCGAACCGCGGTGTCGTTGAACAGCAGTCCGCGTTCGTCCCGAATGACCTCTGCGCCAATCCACAACGGATCCGGCTCACCCGGGAGGGTGAGCTGCAACTGAAGACGATCCATTCGACGATTGCCTAGGATGGCAAGCGAATCGAGGTGCAGTCCGTGCTCGCTGAGACTGGTCACGAACGCCGGCAGCACCTCCTCGTCGGCAGCAAGCTCGGCGTAGAGCGCCACCGGAACGTACGTTTCGCGGTGGGCACTGAACAACATAGTAGTCCCGAAACTACGGGCGCAGGCCGGCAGGGGCAAGAAAGTCGCGGTGTCCCTTCCGTCAGCGAGCGCTGTATGATGCGCTCGTGGTCGGCCCCGCCCTCACGATCGCCGCATACCTGTTCGGCTCGATATCGTTCGGGCTGATCCTCGCCAAACGACGTGGCATCGATTTGAGGAGCATCGGGAGCGGGAACATTGGCGCCACCAATGTCGGCCGAGCCCTGGGCAAGCAGACCGGGCGCCTGGTCCTCGTCCTGGACATGCTCAAAGGATTCGTGCCCGTTGCCCTCGCCCGGTGGGCGTTCGATCTGCCCTGGCCCTGGATCACCGCGGTCGGCCTCGCAGCAGCCCTGGGCCACGTATTTCCAATCTGGTACGGCTTTCGAGGCGGCAAGGGAGCGGCAACCTCTGGCGGCATCCTACTGGCAGCGCTCCCTCCGATCGGAGCCCTCACTCTGCTCACGTTCGTCGTCGTAAAGAAGTGGACACGCTTGGCGAGCGTCGGCTCGCTGTCGGCCGCCACCGTTGGAGCCGCGCTGACCCTGGTGCTCGACGGCGGCGAATGGCCGGTGCTCTTGGCGACAGGCCTGTGGTTTCTCGTGGTCCTGCGCCACTGGGGCAACCTCATTCGGCTGCTTCGTGGAGAGGAACGGGTCGGTTAGCGGGCGACCCGTTGACGCGCAGGCTCGGGGTGTGATACCGAAAACTGAATGGCGATTCATTCAGCAGCCAACAAACGCAAGGGCGCGGCTCCCGACAAACGCGATCGCATCCTCAACGCGGCGATCAAGGTCTTCGCCAAGAATGGCTTCTATGCGACCCGCGTGAGCGAGATCGCGAAGGCGGCCGGCGTCGCCGACGGAACCATCTACCTCTACTTCAAGAACAAAGACGACGTGCTGATCTCGATCTTCGAGGATGGGATTCGGCGCCTGCTCACGATCCTTCGGAAGGTAGCCGCTTCTGATGACCCAGTCGAACAACGGATCACGCGCATCATCGAGCTCCAGCTCGGGCTCCTCGAAGATCAGCGCGACCTCGCCGAGGTCATCACCGTCAACCTACGCCAGTCGTCACGGCTGCTCAAGCAGTACGGCGCGCCATTGTTCATGGAATACATCGAGGTCCTCGCCGGTGTGGTCGACGAGGGTCAAAAGCAAGGCACCTTTCGAAGCGACCTCAACTCACGCGTGGTCGCTCGTGCGCTCTTCGGAGCACTCGATGGCATCCTGTTGACCTGGGCGCTCGGCGAGGCCGATCCGCAGGCCCTTCGCAAAGCCGCAAGCCACTGTGCGAGCTTGTTCCTCGAAGGGCTTCGAGACCGATGACGTCCCCAATCGAAAAACAAGGCTGGCAAGAAGCGTATGACACCCATGGGTACGTCATTCTCGAAGGGCTGCTGAGCGACGCCGAGCTGAGCGAGATCCGCACCGAGCTGGCCCGGCTCTTCGACCAAGGCCCGTCTGGCCGCAACGACTTCGAAGGAAAGCGAACCCGGCGTGTCTACACCCTGGTGGGCCGAGGAAGGGTATTCGAACGGCTCGTCGAGCACCCGGCGATCCTCGCCGTTGCCGACGCGTTGCTGCTGCCGAACTACTTGCTCACCGCGAGCCAAGCGATCGCAATTGCGCCGGGCGAAACCCCTCAACCCGCGCATACCGACGACTCGTTCTACACCATCCCCAGGCCGCGCCCCGCGATTAGCGTGTCGACCATGTGGGCGATCGACGACTTCACGGAGCAGAACGGCGCGACCGAAGTGATCGCCCAAAGCCACCGGTGGGACGATGATGAGCTGGTGAACATGTACGTTGGCGACGACTCGGTCACGCTGGCCGCGCAGTACCAGCCCCATCTTCAACAGTTGGTCATGCCCGCAGGCTCTTGCGCAGTGTTCGCGGGGACGCTCGTGCACCGCGGAGGCCAGAATCGTTCCAGCAGTGTGCGCACGGCGATCAGCAATCAGTACTGCGAGCCCTGGGCGCGCCAACAAGAGAACTTCTTTCTGTCGATCCCCAAGGAGAAGGTCGCGCAGATGTCACCCCGTCTTCAGAGCATGTTGGGCTACTCGGTCCACCCTCCTTTCATGGGCCAAGTCACCGCACGTCACCCTCGTAAGGTGCTGGACCCCGAGTTCGTGAACCCTCTCAAACGGCGTCGACCAGCTGCTGACTGACTTCCCAAAATCGCTTCCCGGCTGCTTCGTCACTGCCCGCGGGGTTGGACCGCACTTCCTTGGCCTTGTCGAAGTACCGTCCGGTCACGCCTTCCAGCTCGGGCGCCGTAGCGACGTGAATCGACGTCTTGGCGCCGTCCGCCTCGGACAGCATCAAGACGCGCGCGATCGGAGATCGATGCAACAAGTTGAGAAAAGCGTTGTTCCGCGTGATTCGGCTTCGCACATTGCCGGGGTTCAGTGCATTCGAGGTGACACCGAGGCTCTTCCAACGTCGCGCAAGCTCGTTTGAGAAGAGGACGTTGGCAAGCTTGGAATGCGAATAGGCCCAGAAGCCTCGCCATTTCTTCTCGAACATCAAGTCGTCCCATTTGATCGACTTCGGTCGCTGGTGCATCGAGGAGGACACGTTGACGACACGCGAAGGCGCACCCGCAACGAGCAGATCTTCTAGCTCATTGGTAAGAAGGAAGTGTGCCAGATGATTGACGGCGAACGTTTCTTCGTATCCGTCTTTGCTGGAAGTGCGCTTCTTGTGCCAAACGCCGGCATTGTTGACGAGGACGCTCAGCGACGGGAACTTTTCTTTGATGTCGGCGGCAAGCCGCCGTACGTCGGCGAGCGACGAGAAGTCCGCCTGGAAGATTTCAATGCGCGCGTCGGTCGACGCCAAGTCCTTGGCCGCCTCTGCGAGGCGCTCTCGGTTCCGAGCGACGATCCCCACGACGTCGAAATGCGGAGCAAGACCTCGAGCGGTTTCGAGCCCGATGCCACTGCTACCCCCGGTCACCAGAGCGTACCGAGTGACACTTGCGTCTCCCACCATGGCGCGCTTCTATTTCACACGTAACGCCCGAAAGCCAGAGGTCGCTGCCGATCTGGGCCGCGCTCCTTGACAGCGGTGCCAAACACGCCTAGACCGCCTGCGTTTTTCAGCCCTTTGTGAGCCTGAGTGGCTCTTCAATCTGAGGAGGAAGCGTGAAGATCCTCGTATCCATCAAGCGCGTTGCTGACCCGGACAATGCAAGCAAGCTCAAGGTGAGTGGCGACGGCACGGCTGTCACATCGGAAGGTCTCGAATGGAAGATGAATCCGTTCGACGACTGGGCCCTCGAAGCCGCCCTTCGACTGACCGAAAACGCCGCGGAGAAGAACGCGCGCATTGGAGAGGTCGTGTTGGTTTCGATCGGACCGAACGACGAGCACACCCAGCGAATCATCCGTGAGGGGCTCGCGAAGGGCGCCGAGCGTGGCATCCTCGTCGAGGCGGAAGACGCCAACCTCGACTCCAACGTCGTCTCGCAGATTCTCAAGGCGGTCGCCGACAAAGAAAGCCCCGACCTGGTGGTCATGGGCAAGCAGGCTGCCGACGGCGATTCGAACGTCGTGGGCACGAAGCTCGCCGAACGCCTCGGGTGGCCGATCATCAACTATGCGATGAAGATCAGCACCGACGACGGTGGCAAGACCTTCGAGATAGAGCGTGAGCTCGACACGGGCGTCGCGACGATAAAGGTGACCGGCCCCGCCGTCCTCACCACGTCCGACCGTATCCTTCATCCGGAGTCGGTGAAAAACGGCGTCACCCCTGCCGACCATCAATACGCGAAGCTCGAGGTCGGGGGCCGCTACGCCTCGCTGAAAGGCATCATGCAGGCCAAGAAGAAGCCGATCGACCGAACCTCGATCAGCGATCTCGGCGTCGAGCCCCAAAAGGCGCTCAACTACACGAAGTTCGAGCTGCCCCCAGCGCGCTCGGGCGAAACGACGTTCGTCGAATCGGTCGAAGAGCTCGTCGATAAGCTCCACAACACGGCCAAGGTCATCTAACGCCCCTCGAGAGACGGAAAGGAAACACCAGATATGGCTAACGTTCTCGTTGTTGCGGAGTTGCTTGAGGGCAAGGCACGCAAAACCACGCTTTGTGCGGTCACCGCCGCAAAGCAGATCGCCGAAGGTACCGGCGGTTCGTTCGACATTCTTTCGATCGGGGAAGGCGCCGGCGCAGCCGCCGCGGAGCTCACCGGATTCGGTGCGGGCAGAGTGCTCAAGGCCGAGATCGCCGGTGGCTATGTTTGCGAGAAGTACGGGCCGACGGTCGCCGAGGTAGGCAAGGGCTACGACGCGATCGTGGCTTGCGCGAGCGCCTTCGGGAAAGACCTTCTCCCGTGGGTGGCAGCTAGGCTCGATGCCGGCATGGCGTCCGAGATTTCGGCCGTCCACGCCGAGGGCGGAAAGCTTTCCTACACGCGTCCGATGTATGCCGGTAACGTCTCGGGCACCGTCGAAATCCTGACCGACAAGCAGGTCCTCACGGTCCGGCAGTCAGAGTTCGAAGCGGCCGAGGCGGGTGGTGGATCGAGCCCCGTCGAAGACGTGGCGGTCGCGACCGACCCAGCTGCCGACAAGGTAGAGTTCATCGGGGTCGAAGTCGTGAAGAGCGAGCGCCCCGAGCTTACGGATGCCGACATCGTCGTGTCCGGCGGACGAGGGGTCAAGAGCGCAGAGAACTTCACCAACGTCATCGAGCCGCTCGTGGATGCTCTCGGAGCCGCGATGGGCGCCTCGCGTGCAGCGTGCGATGCAGGTTACGTATCGCCCGAGCTCCAGGTCGGTCAAACCGGCAAGGTCGTCGCGCCGAAGCTCTACGTGGCGATCGGGATCTCCGGAGCGATCCAGCACTTGGCCGGCATGAAAGGCAGCAAGACGATCGTAGCGATCAACAAGGACAAAGAAGCCCCGATCGCGCAGATCGCGGACTACTTCTTGGTGTCCGACCTGTTCGATGCTGTGCCCGCGCTCACCGAGGAGGTGAAAAAGCTCTGAGGTTTGATCACCTCACGGCGCAAGGAGCCCGGGACGGCCTCGCCTCCTGGGCCTTTTTGTGGGCTCCGTTGGCTGAGTTGTGCACAATTCATGGATGATCTTCGGATTGGTGGGCTTGGTGGGCGCTGTCGTGCTGCTGGGGAGCTTGTGGTTACTCGCGCGACGACGGCGAAGGGCCCGGATGTCGGCGGATGCTAGGCCCCCCGAGGAGGCCGTGAGCAAGCCTGCTCCATCGGTGACGAGGGAAGCTTCGGGGGAAACGCCCCTAGCCGTGAAGAGCTGCCCCGTGTGCCTCGTGGAGTATCCCCCACGAAACCATTTCTGCGTGAGAGACGGCGCCGAGCTGATGGATGGGCCGCCCCCCGGCCCGTTTTCGCTGGGGATGATCTGCCCCACGTGCCGTCGAGGCTACCCCCACGATGCCAGCTTTTGCCCCGACGACTCGGACGAGCTGGTGCCGTATGGGTTGTATGGGGCTGCGAGCTCGACGCGTCCCCCTCAAAGCCTAGATTCTAGGAAGATCTGCCCGGAATGCGGCGAGCGACACACCTCCGCGCACACCTTCTGCGGCCAGGATGGGACCGAGCTGGTGGTGGTCAACTGAAGAGTCTCGAAAGGGACCCAAGGATTCGGGGGGGTTCGGGTCCAAGCACGCGGGGAGATGATTCGTGGACTTCTTGCTCGGAAACCAACGGGACGGCTATGATCCCGGTCCTAAAGGGGAATCTTCGATCCAAGAGGCGGCAGCCGAGACTCTGGGGGGAGACGGGGGCGACAGATGAAGATCGTTTGCGATAGTTGTGGCGCGAAATACTCCATCGCCGACGAGAAGGTGGCGGGGAAGATCTTCAAGATCCGATGCAAGAAGTGCTCATCGGTTCTCGAAGTTCGAGGCGACCAGACCGGCGCCCAGGCGCTCGACGGCACCGCGATGGGGCAGGATCAGACCCTTGGCGCCGGCTGGTATATCGTCGTCGATGGCGAGCAGCGTGGGCCATTGCCCCCGATCGAGCTCAGTCACCTGTTTGCCAAGGGTAGCGTCGGCCTCGACTCCTACGTTTGGAAAGAGGGCTTCGATGATTGGAAGGTCGCCGGCGAAGTGCCCGAGTTGGTGCAGATCCTCGGCGGCGCGGGATCGGCTCCACGAAGCGAGACGGCCAAGATCGCGACGGACTCGACTACGTCGATCGGCGCGGGCGGCGATCTCTTCAGCGACGGCAATGGGCGCGAGCCAACGGGCCAGATCGAAACCCACGACAACATGTTCACCGGGCTCGACGAAAGCCCGGCCGGCGCAGACAACCCCGAAGCCGCACCGCTCGCGGCTTCGCAAGAAGGCGACCCGGGGGCCCTCGGCGGCATGGGCGGTGGGGTCGGCGGCGGAGCAATGGGCGCTGCGCCCGCTCGCATGACCGGTCAGCGCAACGAGAACTCGGTACTCTTTTCCTTGAGCAACCTTCAGCAGCTCGCGTCTCGCGGCGGCTCTCGCGGCGAGGCATCGGCCCAGCCGGCGCGCGCACAAGCCGCGGCCGACTCGCAAGCCAGCGGTGAGGGGTCAGGATTGATCGACATTCGCGCGCTCGCGAAGTCGACGACGCCAGGAACCAAGGCAGCTCCTTCGCAGGTGGTCGACGACCTTCTATCGATCGGGGCTAGCGCGGGCGGCGGTACGCTCGGCGCACCGCTGCTGGGACCGGCACCCATGGAGACCTCGGACGATAATCGCTGGCTTTGGATTGCGGGCGCTGCCGTTGGCGCGATCGCGATCGTGGTTGCAGGAATCGGCGTTGGAATGGCGCTCGGTGGCCCCGACGACGACGGCCTCGAGGTCGCCCGGCAGGCCCCGGGTCAGGAGGCCCCGGTCACCGGTTCGAATGCCGTCGCGACCGCGGTGCGAGCGCCGACACGCGCGACAGAGGAAACGGCCGAGCTCGAGGCACAGGAGCCCGAAGAAGCTCCAGTGCAGCCGCTCGAGGCACCTGAGCTCGAAGAGCCCGTCGCAAAGAAGTCGACCTCTTCGAGCAGGCAACGCTCGAGCTCCACGAAGCGGCGCCGAGCTCGAGGCAGCACAGCCACCTCGGCACCGAAGGCGGAGCCCACCCCAGCCAAGAAGCGCAACAGCACCAATCTCGATGCCCTCATGGACGAGGTCGTCGGCGGCTCGTCCTCGAAGAAGACCACGACGACCCGTTCGAAGTCGAGCACGAGCGGCTCTAGCCTCGCGGCTGCTCCCTCACGAAACGACGTCAAGACCGCCCTTCAAGGAGTAAGTGGCGGGGTGAAGGCTTGCAGTAAAGGTGCGGGCGGCACGGCGGTTGTCGATGTGACCTTCGGTGGCAGCACCGGTCGAGTCACGCGAGCCAAGGTCGCAAGTGGGCCATTCAAGGGAACGCCCGTCGGTGGATGCATCGAAAAGGCCGTGAAGCGAGCAAGGGTCCCGCGCTTCAAGCAGTCATCATTCAAGGTGAAGTTCCCGTACCGCCTATAGGTTCTCGAGAAATCTCACGCCTGTCGCTACACCGAATCCGGTGCCGCCCTTGGGAAGGCGGCCGTGTGCGCGGTCGACGAACGCGGGTCCCGCGATGTCGAGGTGCATCCACTTCATCTCTTCGGTGAACTCCTCGAGGAAAAGCGCGGCGGTGATCGAGCCACCGTAGCGCCCACCGATATGCTTGAGGTCGGCGATCGGGCTCTTGAGCGCGGACCTCAGATCTTCGTCGAGGGGCATCCGCCAAAACGCTTCGCCTTCGTCATCGGCCGCAGCGAGGTAGCTCTTGGCGAGGTCATCATGATCGGTATAGAGGGCAGCGCGCCACGGACCGAGCGCCACCATGCAGGCCCCCGTGAGCGTCGCATGATCGATCATCACGTCGGGCTTGAGTTTGCGCGCCGTCCACGTCAGCACGTCCGCGAGCACCAACCTGCCCTCTGCATCCGTGTTGATGACCTCGACCGTCTTGCCCTGAAGGGACTTGTAGATGTCGCCAGGCCGGTAGGCGTGCGCGCCGGTCATGTTCTCGGTCGATCCGACGATGGCATGGATCTCGACCGGAAGCTTGAGCCTAGCCGCCGCAAAAACGATGCCGAGTGTGGCCGCGGCTCCGGCCATGTCGCACTTCATGTCGATCATCGATCCCGCGGGCTTGATGCACAAACCGCCCGAGTCGAAGGTGAGGCCTTTACCGACGAAAGCTACCTTCTTCTTGGCGTTGCGGGGCTTGTACGTCACGTGGATCACGCGCGGCTCGATCGCGCTGCCGGCGTTGACGGCCAGCAGGAGATTCAGCCCCTCCTTCTTGATCCGCGCCTTGTTCCAAATGCTACAGGTCAGACCAAGCTTGCGCGATTCGGAGGACGCGGCGCGAGCCAACGTGATTGGGTTTAGGTCGTTCGGAGGTCGATTGACCAAATCGCGCGCAAAGTTGATGCTCTCTGCGAGCGAGCGCCCGGTCTTGATCGCGGCGGCGAGCCCGCGCCGACTCGTGGGAGCTGTAAGGATGACAGCGCTCGCCAACCCACCCGAAGACTTCTTGTCGCTCTTGTATTCGGTGTAGCGATACGCGCCAGCGGCCAGGCCTTGAGACGACGCCCGAACGGACGCCACGGTGACCTTGGGAAGCTTGACGGCGGCGGTCTTTTGAGCGCGGGAGGTCGAAGCCAGCGTATGTCCCAAGGTCCACGCGATCTTCTCTGCGTCGGTTTCGTCGCCGATCCCTACGAGAAGCAACCATCGGGCCTTGGCGCCGCCCACGGCAACGACTTTGAGCGTCTGAGTGGCCTTCCCTTCGAAACGCTCGTCGGAAGCAAGGGGCTTGATGCTTCCTTTGCCGGTAACCGCCTCGATCTGGCGAATCGCCTTGTTGAACTTCGTCTTGGCCGAGGGAATGGCCAGAGCCACGACGTCTGCGGCGCACTTGTCCCACGTAGCGGCGGAAAGTGAAATCTTCATCTCGCGGATACTGACAGGAAGATCGAGACGCAACAAACGGAACTGAGGTCCGATACACCTCCAACAGGAGGATCCATGTTCGAAGACAACGACGCGATGCCAGTCGACGACCAGCTACACAACCGCGACTACCAACCATCGGAACATCGTGACAGCGCTCCCCAAGAGGAAGCTCCATGATTCGCGGGATCGTTGCGCTAGCGATCCTGCTGGGTACCCTACATGCAGCTCACGCTCTGGCCGCTGGCACAGGGGCGGGTCCCCCAGCCGAGCACGAGCCGGCCGCTTCCGAGGACACGCGGATCAACATCAACACGGCAGGCCCTGCGGAGCTCGTGCGGCTCTCGGGGATCGGCCCCACACGCGCCCAGGCAATCGTCGACGAGCGCGAGAGGCGACGCTTTAGGCGGGTCGAAGACATTCTCCGGGTCCCCGGCATCGGGCGAAAAATCTTCGGGCGGATACGCGAGTCGATCCGAGTCCAGTAGAGAAAGCGATCCGAGACGGCTACCACCACTGTAGTGCTAGGGTGGGCACCATGAGCACGCCGATCGAGGTCCGCGAAGCAGGCGAAGACGACCGAGAGACCCTACTCGGGTTTCACCAGAGTCTTTACCAATCGCACCGCGACGAAGTGGTCACCGCCGACGTTCTGCCGCTGATCGAGTACACGGACTATGCGAAGGTGATCGAAGACGACCTGAAAGCCCTGCTCGCCGACCCGAACAGCCACGTCCTCATCGCCGAGTCGAAGGGGGTGGCGGTCGGCTACATCACGGGCCGAACGAGGGTCGAGCCACACCGTGTGCGGACGCAGCGGGGCATCATAGAGGACTGGTTCGTGGACCCCGCATATAGGGGCCAAGGGATCGGCGCCGCTCTACTCACGAAGATCGAAGAGCGATTCCGTTCGGTGGGGTGCGAGGTGATCGAGTCGGGAACTTGGTCGACAAACGAAGGGGCACGAAGGGCACACGACTCGCTAGGGTTCCAGGAGATCCGGATCGTGTACCGCAAAGGGCTGTAGGGTTCTTCGTTTTCGTGGTCGTGATCGTAGTCGTGCACGAGCACGATCACGAAAACGACCACGACCACGAAGACGAAGACGAGGAGGAACGCTGGCGCTGTTAGTGCACCGCCGGGCGCAGCGGGAGTCTATCTACGATCTTCGCTTCCTCTTCCAGCAACTCGTCCAACCGGGCTTCGACGGTCTCGGCGGGGAAGTACTCGCGGGCGAGGCGGACGAAGATCCCGTGGTGCCGAGCTTCGGATCGGGTGATGTCGAGGTAGAAGTCCTTGAGGGGCCCCGGCTCGAGGGCCTCGGCGACCAGACCAAAACGCTCGCATCCGCGCGCTTCGATGACCCCTAGAACCAAGAGCCGATCGAGGAAGTATTGTTCGGGACCATGCTTGATCAGCTGCATGAGTGCACCGACGTAGGGGTCTTTGTCGTCAGGCCGCGTCGCAAGCCCGCGGTCTAGGATGATCGCCATCACACGGGCGAAATGATCGAGCTCCTCTTGCGCAAACGGGATGAGCTCTCGGACTAGCACGGAGCGATCCGAATAGTGCGACACGAGCTTCAACGCCGTCGCTGAAGCCTTCCGCTCGCACGCCGCGTGGTCGAGCAAGAAGGCATCGAAGTCCGCCTTTACCACGTCGATCCAAGCAGGGTCGGTGCTTTTCCGAAGTCGAAGCATCGCAGTGAGCGAGCGAGTCTAGTATGTAGCCCCCATGAGCGCATCCTCCTCATCCTCTCCGCCCGGGCCTAAGCAATCGAGCACGAGAGCGCGCGTCTTCTACGGCCTGCTCGATCTGGTCAGCGCTGCCGCGGTGGCAACGATGGTTCGCGTGTTGTGGAGCGGAAGCTGGTTTTGGCCCGTGGCGATGGGCGTGTGGGCTGGTTTGCTGTTGGCATCGGCGGTCGGTCTCTTTAGTGGAAGCCGAGCTGGCCGTTTCGCTGCTCGTCTGGCGGCGGTCTATCAACTGGGCTTCTTGGGGGTGCTGATCGCTGGTCTCCTTTCGAGCGCAGCCTATCTTTGGGGTCTGTACGGCGAAGTGGGGATCGGCATCGCCGTGGTGTTGTTGATGATCCTCGCGCTGCTGATCGAAGTCGTTGGATTGCTCCCCATATTCAAGCTGCGCAGCATCGGCGTGTTCGAGCAACAGCCCCGCGCGTTCCGCAAGATCTGGCCAACCACGACAGTGGCGCTGATCCTAGGGGTCGCCCTCTACTGCATGACGGTCTATGCGCGCGCAAGCTTTGAGCCCTGGGAGCCGACACCCGCGACAGCGCGGGATGCGATGTCGCGTCATCTCTTGGCCGTGGTCAGTAACGAAGCTGCGCCTCCATTGCCGCCCGATTTGGGCGATGCTGACGATCACTGGGTGATTCGTGTGTACCGGGACGGGAAGATCGAAAAACGAGTTGAGGTCGGTGGCGACCTGGTAGCGGCGACCAAAGCGGCCGCGTCGGCGCTCAGCCGCGAGAGCTACGCTCCGGGACGTCGGAAAGCTATCGCGATCGACCGCATCGTGGCGGACACCGACATAGACGAGAGCATCGCCATTCTGGCGGCACTGTCCATCGTGCCCGGTCTCGATGGGATCACCGGCAAGATAGACGGCCGGCAGTTTACCATCACACCTCACGAACTAGTGCTTCGTCGGATGCTGAGTGAATTCACCCCAATTCCGTTCATCTCGGACTTCACGGCTGGCGTCCGGCTGGACACCGCTCGACGGGTTCTATGTTCGAACGCCGGACAACCCCCAGACTGCGAGGTCACCGACCTGCACCGCGTGCGGACCGAATCGTGGGTTCACTACGATGACGAGACCTTTGATGTCTTCCGCGGCAGGCCGGTGGAAGAACGCGCTCCCACCGCGGCGGATGCTCGGGCAGGTGCTCTGGCGGGGGGAAACTATGTCCTGAGGGCTTTGAAGAGAGACGGCCGATTTCAATACAAGCTCTACCCCGAGACCGGCAAGACCAGCATGGACCCTTACGGCGTTCCCCGTCATGCCGGAACAACATGGTTCTTGCTCGAGCTCGGCGAAGCGACGGGCAAGACCCATTTTCTTCAGGGCGCCCAAAGAGCACTCGATTGGCTGGAGCAGCGGCTAAGCGACTGTGGTGATCGACTACGCTGTGTCGTCGAGGGAGGGTCCGCCAAGCTCGGCTCACAGGCGTTGCCGTTGATCGCGTTCTCCACCCACGCGCGCATCACAGGATCCGATCGCTACGCGACGACCATCGATCAGCTCGCCGAGGTTGTGATGAGGTTGCAGCAGGACAACGGCGACTTTGACTTCGTGCTGGACTTGGCGACGGGACGTCCTGTACCGGGTCCCCGAATGTTGTACGCGGCCGGCCAGGCAGCGTTGGCGTTGGCGATCAGCGGCCAGGTGACCAACGATTCGCGTCACCTGCAGGGCGCGCGAAAAGCTCTCGACTTCATGGCTGGCCCCTATTGGGACTTCTTCGTGTCGGATTTGTTCTTCATCGCCGAACACTGGACGTGCCTAGCTGCCGATGAGGTTCATCGTCTCTATGGTGACCCTGCTCATGCCCGGCTATGCCGCCAGATCGCCGGCTTTGATCAGCATCTGCAGCATGTGGAGGGCGAAACCACGTTCCCCGACTATGTCGGGGGCGTAGGCTTCAGTCCGTTTTTTCCACCCTACACGACGTCGACGGCGGCTCGCACCGAGTCGCTGATCGCGGCGTATCGTATCTCCGAGCGCCAGGGACACCCTGACCCGAAGCTTCGACGGGGTATCGCGGCGTCCATTGCGTTTCTTCTACACAACCAATATGGCCCGCGTGATACGTATCCGTTCCCAAGCTCTTGGGCGGCGCTCGGCGGCGTGCCATGGAACTACCTCGATCCCGTCATACGAATCGACACCGTCCAGCACTCGGGCGCGGTGATGCTACGTGGTGGAGACCTCCTTCCGTAGAAACCGAGCGAGGCGTTCGGTACGGAAGAAGGGCGCGAATGCAATGAAGGTAACGGGGTACAGGAATAGAATCGCCATGAGGGCGAGCACCCCGACATGGAAACTCCACATCGCGATCGACCAGAGCTTGGCGGCCCTTCGGTTGAGCATGACGAGCGGCGCGCCTAGCTCCAACCCTAAGCTCGCGACTGCGAAAAGTTGGAATGCCGCGGGATACGCCAAGAACAACGCCGCGAAAGGTGAATGAGGGCTGCCCAGCTCGATCTTGCGCACGTTGTCCATGGCGACGTAGTTGCGCAAGGAATCCCCTTCGATGAAGCCCCAACCACTGTTCTTGAGCTTCGCCAACCCGGCCAAGAAGTACGCGCATACGCAGACCCAACACATCAAGCGAATCGCCCATCCGTACTTGAAATGCGGGAAACTCGAGCGCGTTGCCCCTTTCGCATCGAGAGAGATGACATCGGCCGCAGGAGCAAGCGCCAAAATCACGACGTGGAGCAACCAGAGGTTGTCCGTGTGCAACAGGCCACCCCAAGAGTTCGCGTAGGTCAACACGAAAAACAGGCACGCTGCAAATACCGGAGCCACCACCCGGTACCAAAACCCGAGGAGGAACAACACGCTACCAACGAATGTGAGCAGGACGAGGGCTTGGTAAACCGCCGGATCGATCGGACCGTCCAACGGCGACAGCACGCCGACGGGTTGAAACTGGACGGCGCGATGCTTGGCGAAGCTCAACCAATGCGGAAGTCGAACGCCAAAGTAGATCACGCTATATGTACCAACCAAAATGCGCAGCATGGCCAGTCGTTCCGCGGGAACCTGCGGGAACCACCACCTCAGCCACCTTGGCGCCGCGGCCTCATTCATCGCTCGACCGGACATCGCTGAAGCGTTCGTCGGCTGAGGGGCACCGACGCTTTCTCAAAATAGGCCACGGTGTCGAAATGACTGCGGGCGATTTCTACTGCGATCGCGTCCTTCCAACGGGGATTAGAGCCACGTTGGATCCGATCGGCGATATCACGACAGAAACTCTTTGCGCGTTCTTCTCCGGCGTAGGTTTCGCCGACAATCATGCGCATGGCTTGAATGACCTCCTCATTGCCGGTGGCCAGCTTGGGTGGCAGGGGTTCGCGGTCCCCGTTCGGGAACACGGCCAACGCTTGCGTGAGGACCAGATCGGGGTTGGGCTTTCCATGCGAAAACATCGGGTACGTCGACAGCGGGAAGCTGTCCTCGTTCGGGTTCACAAAGGCGGGTGACAGGACTAACACCGTGATGACGAGGCTGACCGCTGTTCCCATCCACAAATGGCGGGGCGGGTTCATGCACTCGAGTGCGGTATCAGACATCGCGGCTCACCTAGCGCAAGGCGTTTAGGATCGGCTCGATCGCTTCTCGGCGGAGCTTCAACCCTACGCGGTTGGCGATGACCACCGAGCTGATGTCCGCGATTCGCTCGAACTCGACTAGGCCGTTCTGGCGAAGCGTCTCGCCCGTCTCGACGAGGTCCACGATGACGTCGGCGAGGCCGGTGAGTGGGGCAAGCTCGACGGAGCCCTGACAAAAGATGAGCTCGACGGGGATTCCCTTCGAGCGAAAGTACTGCTCAGTAATGTGGGGGAACTTGGTGGCGACGCGCAGGGGGCGCTCGCCCCGTCCGGTGATCGGTTCGTTGGGTAGGCCGCAGACCATCATGCGGCACCGACCAATGCCCAGATCAACCGGCGCAAAGACGTCGTAGTCACGCTCCATGAGCACGTCACGACCGACTACGCCAAGATCGGCGGCCCCGTACTCCACGTAGGTGGGAACGTCGTCGGGCTTGAGTAGGAGGAAGCTCAGCCCAGCGGCCTTGTCTTCGCGGACGAGCTTGCGGCTCTTGGCGGTGAGCGCGCCTGTGGGGATCCCGGCTTTGTCAAAACGCGCACCCAGCTGCTCGAGGACGCGGCCCTTGGGGACCGCGATGACGACGGAATCTCGGTTTCGTTTACGCATTGCCGGCTACTCGCTCGATGGTGGCGCCCAGTGGCGCTAGCTTCTTTTCGATCTGCTCATAGCCTCGATCGAGATGATACACCCGTCGAACGTGAGTCGTGCCCTCGGCGACCAGACCCGCGACGACCAGTGAAGCGCTCGCGCGGAGGTCGGTCGCCATGACTTCGGCGCCCTCTAACCGCTTGACACCGTGGACCGTGGCGGTACGCGCGTTGACCTGAATGTTGGCGCCCATGCGGTTGAGCTCGGAAACGTGCATGAATCGGTTCTCGAAGACCGTTTCGGTGATGCGACTGGTGCCCTCGGCCAAGGACATCAGAACCATGAACTGTGCCTGCATGTCAGTGGGAAACCCGGGGTGCGGCTGGGTGATGACGTTCGTAGGGTAGATTGGACGCGCACCGACGACGCGAATCCCGTTTCCCTCGCGATCGACCGTGGCGCCGGCCTCGCGGAGCTTGCCAATCACGGCCTCGAGCGGCTCGAACCCGATGCCCTCGAGAAGCAGGTTACCGGCGGTCGCCGCAGCAGCAACCATGAACGTCCCTGCTTCGATCCGGTCGGGAATGATCGCATGGTCGATCGGATGGAGGGCCTCGACGCCTTCAATGGCGATCACGGAGGTGCCTGCACCTTCGATGCGCGCGCCCATTTTGTTCAGCACGCGAGCAAGCTCTTCCACCTCGGGCTCACGCGCGGCATTTGTAATCGTCGTACGGCCCTTGGCAAGAACGGCCGCACACATCAGGTTCTCAGTACCTGTGTGAGTCGGGAAATCGAGCGCGATGTCGGAGCCACGAAGACGACCCCCGGGGACCGTGACCTCGACGTAACCGTGCTTCAGCTCGACCTCCGCTCCCATCGCGGAGAGGCCCTTGAGGTGCTGGTCGATCGGACGAGCGCCGATGGCACAGCCGCCAGGCAGCGAAACGATCGCGCGACCGCAACGCGCAACCAACGGCCCCAACACGAGCACCGACGCCCGCATCTGCTTGACCAGGTCGTACGGCGCAGTGGGATCGAGCGGCCCCGAGAGATTCACCTCTACCCTGCCCTCTCGGTACGCTGCCTTCGCCCCGAGGCGCCCGAGCAACTTGGTCATTGTGTGCACGTCGCGCAGGTCGGGAACATTTCGAAACACGTGCTCCCCGTCAGCCAGCAGAGCGGCCGTCAGAATTGGCAGCGCTGCATTCTTCGCGCCGCTGATCTGCACCTTCCCTGCAAGGGTTGCCCCGCCAACGATTCGGATGTTATCCACGCCGCTCCTGTTACCCCGAAACGAAGCTCAGGCGAAGAACATTCCCAGGACGAATGCAACGAACCCCGCCAGGGCGCCCGATACCGGTGCCCGAGCCGTTGCCCAATGGAAGCGTCCGGTCGCGTCGAAGCCCCGCGATGCGGTGACGACGAGGCCACCCACCCAAGCGGCCAAGCCGATGAGTAGAAGGGTTCCCCAGAACGGATCAGGTGAAGCGTCCTCCTTCAAAAGCGCCCGATGCTGGGCAGCAAGCTCCTCCGCATCGGTCCCAACGTCGATCCCCGCCCCCTGGTGAGCAGCGACGAGACGAGAGATCTCGTCGTATGCCTCCTCTTGCACGGGATTCGTGGCGCTGTAGAGGAAGCGCGTAGCGGCCGAGCTCCCCGCGATCGACCGCCAGGCCAGAAGCGCGTCATCGATGCGTCCTTCATCTTCGAGCTCCTTGGCCGTGCTCCGAAGGGAACTGGCGGCGCGTGCCGGGTACGGATTGAGCGGAAACGACCAGCGCATGGCGCGCCGGTAGTGTTCGAGCGCTCGCATTGTGCTGCCGTTCTGGTCGTAAGTGTGCGCGGTCACTAGCTCCGAGTGTGATTCGGAGACCGTTCGCGTACCGACCAAGACGACGAAGATCAGGACGACGAAGGCACCGAAGATCCGCGGCCGGCCTCGAAGCCACCTCACAATAAATCTCTGCGGCGAAAGACGAACGCCGCGATGAAGAGCGTGACTGTCGCGTAGAGCACAGCATATCCCATCGACGCCGCCACGTAGGCGAGCGGAGGACCGTACTCGGTTCCCTGCGTCACTAGCGCCGTCCGCCCAGGAACGAATAGATTGAAGTTCGGCACGATCTCGGCCAGCCAGGTGAGCAGCGTCTTGACGCCGGGACTCAACACATGCGTCTTCATGGCGACCATGTCATGGGCCGCGCGGCCCACCAGCCAGACGCCAAAAGTGAACGCACCGGTCAGGAACGGCGTCGAAAACGACGAAAAGAAAAGCGCAACTGCCGCGAGGATCATGACTTCTCCAAGGCTCAAAACCAGCGACGCCAGGAGCCGAAACAACTCGACATCCACGCTCAAGCAGATCGAGGCACAAGCAGCGAGAGCGATCGCCGACCAAATCGGAATTACGGTCGTGCGGTCCTTCGCGACGACTAACCCGACACCCAAAACCAACAGAAGGGCGACCGGCACGGCCACGATGAGCGCGGTGGACGCGCCAGCTTGAATCGCGGTCACCAACATCTGGAGCGCGCCCATGATGGCGATGAACACAGCGCAGGTCATCACGATCCCGAAGTACTTTCCGAGCAGAAACTCCCATCGTGCAATCGGCTTTGGAAGGATGACGTAGAGTGTCTTTCGTTCGATCTCCTTGTAGAGAAGCGACGACCCGAGAAAGATCGCAACGACCACCGAGAACAAGGAGATCGATGCCAGTCCGAGATCGGTCACCACGCGCATCTGCTGGTCGAGGGAAAGCTCTGCCAGCGCGAGCGTCAGCGCAAGGAGGCCGGCTGCAAGGATGATCACCCCGAGGAGGATGCGATCTCTGACGGCCTCGCGATAGGTGTTGAGGGCGATCGCGTAGATTCGTCCAATGCTCATTTCGGGGGGCTTCCGTCCGCGCCGCTCGTCGGCGGCGATGAGCTCATCCAATAGGCTCGCCCCGTAGTGAAATGGCTCAGTACGTTGATCGCCATCAGCAACATGACTGCGGACAGTAAGGTACAACCGACTTCGAGCCATCGCGAACTTTCGGCCCTCTCGGCAAAGCCCCAGGCCCGGACCGAGGCGGCGATTCCTTGCGACAAGTAGACGCCAAGGGCGCCAAGCCCCACGACGTAGAGACCGAGAGCGATCGGAGTGGAGAGAATTCCACGCAAGAGCTCGTAGTGACTGAGCGACACGGGGCCCACCGATATGAACATGAACCACTCGAGACCGAGGTGGCCGAGCACGAGTGACCACGCCAGGGCGCCAGCCCACCACTGAAGCCGTCGACAGCCTTCCGACCGGTACGGCCCTGGCCCTTCGGGCGCTTCACGGCGGAGCGTGGCCCACCCGCGTACGTAGGCCAACAGAAACGCGATGACCACGGCAGTGCATGCCGCTTGGGAGAGCCAACTCACGGGCGACGCCGCCGCAAACACGCTTGCCCCTTGGAGCGCCGGCCAGAGGTGCGCCAGCTCGAACGCGAAAAGCGCCGTGATCGGCCAAACCGTCAATGCGAGATGACTTCGATGCCGAGGCACGGACACTACCTAACGCTCGGATCTTCGCGTGGTCAATTTACTTTTGGAGCGCGGTCGCGACGCTGCCGCCGTTCGAATGTCGTCTGAGGCCAAGAAGGGTGAGTGGCTCATCCGAGAGGCTCAGGCGAATCTGCTGGCCGATGGAGACGGAGTGCACCTTCTGAGTCCCGTCGAGAAAGATCCGTCCCTTGGTCATCCGACTCGTGATCTTGAGATCTTCCCCCCGGCCCACCAGTCCTTTCACGAGATGATACTTGTTGTCGACGCCGCGATAGGGCTCACGAACCACGAACTGGATCTTTTGCGACCCGCTGGGAAGCACTTTTCCGCCGGCCGACCGAATGGCGGCCGTCGAGCCGGCGGCGGGGCCTACCCAAACGCCGCTCGACATCTGCCGCTCCTGGTCGCCGCCATACTCGAGCACGTACCGCGAGGTCGCGGCGGGGCTCTCATGACAATAGAGCGCGTCGTTGAGAACGCGGGTCGAAATGATCCGGTCGTCCAGCTCTACCCGCATCCGGTGAAGCCGATGTGATTTCAGGCGCCCTGCCAAGGCCGCCGCGAGCACCTCATCGACGTCGTGGCCGTCGCCTGCGCAGAAATAGCCGACGCTGGTATCTGGTGCGCTGTTGATCGCAAGCATCGGCGTACCGACCCCCGCGAGGTGCGACGCCCAGAGCAGGGTTCCGTCTCCCCCGAGGGTTACGATCAGATCCCACGGCTCCTCAGGCATCGGCTCGGGGCGGTATCGAAGGACCGCTCGCGCTCCGAGGTCGCGAAGTGTTTCTTTGGCTCGTCGGAGGGTTTCTTGGTGGACCTCATGCTCGTGGAGAAGGCCGGCAACCGAGACATCGCCGTTTTCGATGAGCTCCTGGAACCGCTCCTGGTCGCGCCCCGCGTACCTTTGGTACGTGCTCTTCTTGTATACGACGAGGACTCGGGGACGCATTCGTTGCTCTCGACCGCGTACGCGGGTGTCAGCGCCTAGCTTGCGGGAATCTTCTTGGCGTCCGCCAGGAACCGCTCGAGCCCGATATCCGTGAGCGGATGTTTCAAGAGTTGGTGGATGACCTTGTGCGGAAGGGTCGCGACGTGAGCGCCAATGAGCGAAGCTTGAACCACATGCACCGGGTGGCGGATGCTCGCAGCCAAGACCTGTGTCTCGAGGCCGTAGTTTTGATAGATGGTGACCAGCTGCTCGACGATTTCCATCCCGTTGCCGCCGATGTCATCGATCCGACCGATGAATGGGCTGACGTACGTTGCGCCGGCTTTCGCGGCCAACAGCCCTTGGGTCGGGCTGAAGCAAAGAGTCACGTTCGTGCGGATGCCTTCACCGGTGAGAGTACGCACCGCTTTGAGCCCCTCGGCGATCAAAGGCACCTTGACGACGATGTTCTCGTGCATCTTGGCGAGCACGCGCGCTTCGCCGAGGATCCCATCGTAGTCGGTCGAGACGACTTCTGCGCTTATGGGACCGTCGACCACCTCACAAATATCGACGAGCACGTCCTTGAAGGGCCGCCCGGTTTTCACCACGAGGGACGGATTCGTCGTCACTCCGTCGACGACGCCCATGGCGGCGGCGTCGCGAATCTCCTCGATGTCTGCGGAGTCGATGAAAATCTGCATGGCTCTAAGTAAAGGGCGGCGGGCAGGCGGGGTCAAGCGGAGCGTCGACTAGCCGGCCAACCGCGCGATCACTCGATGGTTTCGACCTCGAACTCGACCTCGGCGGGCATCTCCGGTCGCGCGTCCGGCGGCGCTGCTTGACTACAGACTACCAGGGTCGCGATGATCGCAGCGATGAGCCACAATACGATCCCCGAAGGGGTCCATTTGGTGTTGATGCGCATGACTCGGTCCCGTCGGGTTCTTTTGCATCGGGTTTGAAGATCGGGCAACCGAGGTCGTCCAACGATTATGCCTAGATTCCTCATTATTTTCGTCTTGTTGACTGCGTGGAGCGCCACAGCGCTCGCCGAGAGCCGAACTGACCGAGTTGACGCCTCACGGGCGCGGCTAGGCACGTTGAACGAGCAAGAAAGGGAGCTGCTCGCGCCTCACCTCGACAGGGGCCCCGTACTTCTCACCGAGTTTCAGAATCGGCAGACCGATCTCCCCGCGGTCATCTACGCCACGCGCGTCGAGGCGTCTGCAAGGAAGGTCGCTAGTGTGATCGCCCATCCGCAAGAGTATCCAAGCTTCATGCAGGCGTTGGAATCGGTGAGTGTCAAGGCCGTACACGGTCAGATGATGGCATTCGATTGGACCTGGGGTGTGACCTTGTTCTCGCTGACCGGTCACAACGTGCTGACCGCGTTTCCTGGTGACCCGAAACGAGGATACCGCTACGAGATTCGCACCACGGGCGGCGAGCTCGGGATTGGCCGGGTGGTCTGGCGCGTCTACCCAGACGGCCCAAAGCGATCACTGGTCGTGTTCTCCTCGCGCCTCGATATGCGCAACGCGAACTACATCACTCGTCAGTTGGCATCCGAAGGAAACGCGGTGAACCGAACGATCAACGTCGCCGTCGCCGCGGTAACCCTACTCGATGTCAAAGCCGAGGCCGAACGACGTGCGGGGACGTACAGCACGAAGAAGCCGAAACCGCGGCCGCTCACACGACCTGACGTCGACATGCGCGCGCTCGCGAATCTACTTCGCAGAGGCGATCTGGTATTGATGGATCTCGACGGAGACACCCTCCAGCAGGTGACGGTCGTGGGGCGCGCGGGGGCGAGCATCGCTCGCGTCCGGCGTGTGATGCTCGATCCCGAAGAATTTGGTCAATCGATACTCCACGGAAGCTGCGCGGAGGTCGTCGAGCGCAGTGACGAGGGCCTTCGCTTCGAGTGGGAGATTCCGATTCCACTGCTTCACGTCGGCGGCGAAATGATCCTCCGGCCCAGCCCGACCGTCATCACCGTCGACGGCATTTCGGGCACTCTGTCGGAGGGGCGATGGCGCTTCGATACGTACCGGTATCCGAATGGTGAGGCCGGCGTCATCGGTTGGGCAAGCTTCGACCCGGCGGATTCTCCAAAGCTCATCCGAAAGCTGATCGCCGGCAACACGCAGTTCTCTCACGGATTCGTGGCGGCAACCCAGCTGGCGGTGATGCGGTCGCTGCGGGGGCGGGCACACCAGCTGCGGCGTTAACCGCCGCCCGACCCACCGGCGCCGTCAGTTCCTCCGAATCCTCCGGAGCCGCCGACACCCCCGTCGCTTCCAACGTCTTCCCCAGCATCTGTGCCGGCATCGACCAACAGGGATCGATCGAAGTCCACGACCAGCTGGCAACTCGTCGCAACAACGCACACCACGAAGGCAAGCAGAAGCAGGCTCCGCACGGATGACCGTTCAGAATCGGAACGTCGCCGTCGCATTCGATCCTCGTGTTTCGAAGTCTAGACGGGCAGTGGCCCGTTCACGCCTCTTTTTCTTGTTTTTGGTCGTCAGGAACAGCGTCAACGCGGTGATCGCGGAAAGCGCAGCTATGCCGAAGGACACGTCCGCGAACAATGCCAGCCTCTCGCCTTTGTTGGCCGTCTCAAGGTCCGGGTTGTTGCGGTAGTCCTGTTCTCGCTTGAGCGCGGTAAACCCTAGGACCGTTCCCGTTAGAAGAGATGCCGCGGCTACACCGGATAGAGCCCATACAGCGCGTCGCGCAGTGAGCTCTTCCTGCTCGAAGTCGTCCAGCTCAGCTTCCTCGACCACCACCTCGCTCGGTGTGGTCGCGATAAAGACGAGCTCCTTCCGCTCGCCGTAGCCGACTTGAATGCTTTTCTCGCCGACCTGGTGCCCATCGCCAACGACGATCAGCGTGTGCGCTCCGGGTTCGAGCTCGATCTCCGCCGGCGTCTTCTTGTCGATGGGCTTGCCATCGACGAGGATCGCATGGCCCTCTCTCTCAGACCGCACGACCACCGTAGCTGGGGTTTCTAAGAGCGTTGCAATTCGCGCCTCCACCGAAAGCCTGTCCGGCGCATCGGGTCGCTCGGTCAGATACCGTTCGAGCATGGCTACGGTCCCCGGTTCGTCCCCGCGGCGTTGACGGGTGTCGGCGATGGCAATCAGGAGCGCCGGGTTGGGGTCCAACGCATTTGAGCGCATCCATGCACGCTCGGCGCTCTCGTAGCGCTTCGCCTCGAACAAGCGAACGCCGAGCTCGTACGCGTCGGCCGCTGTCATCGTCGAGATTTCGAGAAGCGTGGTCAGCTCGTCGTCCGACGGGAGCGAGCTGGCCTCGGCCGGCTCCGTCGGTGCCTGTGCTCGCGCCGCGCCAGTAAGACAAAGAATCACCGCCGCCAGCGCGAAGGGCTTCATGTGGTCGATCCGCCTCCGCCACCCATGCCGGCCTGACCACCCGAGCCGCCAGCACCACCAGCACCGCCAGCACCACCAGCACCGCCAGCACCACCAGCACCGCCCATGCCGCCTGCGCCACCAGCTCCGCCGGTGCCACCAATGCCGCCCGTACCCCCAGTACCATCCGCACCGCCAGTACCACCGGTGCCGCCAGTGCCTTGCATGTCGTCACATTCCTGTACGGTCTGGCACGAGCCTTGGGTGAACGAGCTCCCGATGTGGCAGCAGATCAACGGGTCGTCGCACTCATCGTTTTGAAAGCAGGTCGTGCCGACTCCTCCCACACAGCCCGACAACGACAAGCCCCCGAACAACAAGCACGGCAAGAGACAAATCAAGGCAAAACCAAGGTGGGATGAAACGATATGGCGCATGAGCGCGGCGAGCATAGCTCAGAGGTCCATCGGGGGCCATGCTTCCGGCTCGATCGAAGGTCCGCCCCCGCTACACTCCGGCCCGCATGTCGGAAGGCGAAAATCAGGACCAGCAACCCCGCGCTGGTCGTTGCGCGATCGTGGGCCGTCCGAACGTTGGAAAGTCCACGCTTCTCAACTCGCTTCTTGGTCAGAAGCTGGTGATCGCGACGCCGCGACCGGGCACAACCCGATCGTGTGTCCTCGGCGTGTATGCGACCGACGATCCACCAACCCAGATCGCATTCGTCGACACGCCGGGCTTGGAGAGGCCAAAGGGTGCACTGGGTCGCGTGCTCGGCGACAGCGCAAGGCGCGGTTTGACCGATTCCGACGTGGTGGTGTTGGTCACCGAGGCCCCCAAAGCTACGGGCACCGCCGAGATCGACGACAAGGATCGCATGGTGCTGCAGACGCTCGAAACCTCCAAGACCCCAGTGATCCTCGCGATTAACAAAGTCGATCGGCTGAAGGACAAAGACAAGTTGTTGCCGTTCATCGACGCATACCAAAAGGCCCGCGTGTTCGACGCCGTGGTCCCGATCTCGGCGACACGAAAGGTCAATCTGGACGCGTTGGTGGGCGAAATCCGGAACAATCTTCCCGAGGGCCTACTCTACGACGCCGACTTTCTCACCGACCGCCCCGAACGCTTCTTCGTGAGCGAGCTGATTCGGGAGGCAGCGATGCTCAACACGAGACAAGAAATTCCATACGGAATCGCGTGTGAGCTGGAGAGCTATCAAGAAGAGCCCAACATCGTGCGGATCGAAGGCACCCTGATCGTAGAGAAGGCGAGCCACAAAGCGATCGTCATCGGGAGCCAAGGGGAGGCGATCAAGCGGATCAGCACCGCAGCTAGGGAGCAGATCGAAGCGCTCCTCGGCCGCAAGGTGTACCTTCGGCTGTGGGTGAAATCGGTCCCCGGTTGGACCCGGGATCCGGTCAAGGCCCGGCAGCTCGCGATCAAGGAGGGCGACGCGTGATCGACCGTCGAAATCAAGTGCGTCGACCGGCCGGTTCTGTTCGCGGTAAACCTCTAGTGGCCATCGTGGGGCGACCCAACGTCGGTAAGAGCACGCTCTTCAACCGCCTAGCGGGCCAACGCATCGCGATCGTCGAAGACATTCCCGGAGTGACGAGAGACCGCCACTATGCCGACGCCTTCGTACTCGGCCGGGAGTTCGTTTTGATCGATACGGGCGGGTTCGATCCCGACAGCGACGACCCGATGAAGGCGGGAATTACTTCGCACGTCCTGTTGGCCCTGGAGGAATGTGACCTGGTGATCTGTGTCGTGGACGCAGTCGTCGATCCGCTCCCGGCGGACCGAGAGGCGGTGGCGCTACTCCGCGATGCCGGCAAGCCCGTGATCTTCGTCGCCAACAAGGCCGACTCACAGCAGAAGTCGCACGAAGCGGTCTCGTACTACGAGCTCGGTCTGAACAAGATCATGCCGATCTCGGCGCTCCACGGCAGAGGTATCGGAGATTTAGAAGAGGCGATCGCCAACCAGCTTCCGGAGGTAGTCGAAGAATCCGGCCCAGACCTCGACGTTCCGCGGGTGGCGATCATCGGTCGGCCGAACGCCGGAAAGTCGTCTCTGGTGAATCAATTCTGTGGTGAAGAACGTCAGATCGTCGACGATCGTCCCGGAACGACCGTGGACAGCGTCGACACGCTCATCGAGCGCGACGGCAAGCGGCTAATCTTGATCGACACGGCCGGCATCCGTCGCAAGCGCAGTGTGCAGAGACGGGGGATCGAGGCGCTGAGCGTGTTGCACGCGATTCGATCGATTGAGCGCAGCGACGTCGTCGTGTTGATGATCGATGCCGAGGCGGGCGTGGGCGAGCAAGACGCCAAGATCGCCGGCCTTGCCCATGATCGAGGGCGCGCCTTGATCTTGGCGCTGAACAAGGTCGATCTCCTTTCGCGCGAGGCACGAAAGAAAGCCATGGACCGTACACGCGAAATCCTAGCCTTCGTGCCCTGGGCGCCGCTGGTGACGGTGAGCGCCTTAAAGGGAAGCGGGGTGAGCGCCCTACTCGGCCGCATCGAGGACGCCGTCACCGAGCACAGCAAGCGAATCACCACCGCAGAGCTCAATCGTTTCTTCGAGGAAGTGCTCGAACGCCACCCGCCGCCGACGATGCATCATCGAGCGGTGCGCCTCTACTACATCACTCAGGTTACCGCGGCCCCGCCGACCTTCGTCATCATGACCAACGAGCCCAAGGGCGTGCACTTCAGCTACCAGCGTTATGTCGTCAACCAGATCCGGAAACGCTTTGGCTTCCGAGGAACACCAATCCGTGTTCGTTACCGCGGAAAGAAAAAACGCGGTAGATGATTAGAGTAGCGGACGACGATCCGCGCGCGCCGAAGGGTTGCCGAGCTGACCGCACGCAGCCATGACGCTCCGACCCTTGATCGCGCGCTGACGGACGGGCAGCCCCTCTTCGCGTATCCAACCAATGAACTGTTCGACTTCTTGCTCGCTGGGTGCCCGGGCAATGGGCATCGAACCGGGGTTATAAGGGATGACGTTCACCAACACGCGACCTAATGGTTCGCAGAAGTCGACGATGGCGCGCACGTCTGCGCGCGCATCGTTCAGACCGGGCAAGAGACAATAGTTGACCCCGAACGCGAAGTTCTGACGGGGTCGATAGGCCACCAGCGCACGTTGCAGCGTTCGAAGATCGGTGCGCCGATTGATCGGCATCAGCTCGCTTCGGAGTGAATCCGTAGCGGCGTTGAGACTGATCGAAAGATTGAGCCTTCGCATCCCTTCTTGATGGAGGCGCTCGATTCCTCGTGCGTGCCCGACCGTGCAAATCGTGATGCGCTCCTGCCCGATCGCAAGGCTTCCGGGATCGTTCAAGACGCGCAGCGCTTGGAGGACGTTGTCCGTATTGTCGAGGGCCTCACCCATTCCCATGAAAACGATGTTGCGGATCGGCCACCCGAGACGGTGCTTTGCGACGAGTAGCTGCCCGATGATCTCGTCGGTGGAAAGGTGGCGCAGCAAACCCATGCGACCGGTCTCGCAAAACCCGCAGGCCATTTTGCAGCCGACTTGGCTCGAAACGCACAACGTGTAGCGTCCCCTGCCCATCGGAATGCTCACCGACTCAGCTTCGAGACCGTCGTGCAATCGAAGGATGACCTTCGATGTGGTTCCGTGGGGCCCTTCGTCGGTGCTGAGGGTGACGACTTCTGGAAGCTCGAACGAAAACTCGGACCGCCACGCTTCACAGGCGGCCAGGCCCAAACCAAGGGCCTCGGGCTCGAAGCGCCCCTCGAGCATGACCATTCGATGCACGTGGCGAGCAAACCCATGCCCTCGTGCCAGACTTCGCCGGGCATGGTCCATCAACTCGGTGTTGGTGAGGCCGTGGATCGCTCGCTTCTGCATCGGAGCCGCTCAATCTGGCACGAGGAGGAAGTGTGCGGTAGCCACCGCAACCGGCCGCTCCGAATCACTCTGCCAGGCGAACACGCGAACGTTCGCGACGCGGCGCCCATGGCGCGTGAACTCCGCCCGCGCGAGAACGTCCTCAGGGTCGGCGCCGCGCAGGTACTCGACCGTGATGTTGATCGTCTTGGGCACGGCGTTGGTTTCACCGTGCCACAACAACTTGAAGATCGCGGTTGACTCCATCAGAGCACCCAGCGTCCCACCGTGGAGCTTCTGCACGACGGTGTTGCCGATCAAATGGTCGGAGTAGCGCATGGTCGCTAGCACGTCGTCGTCGACCACCTTCGCGGTGATCCCCATAAAGCGCGCGTAGGGAATCATTTCCTGCAAAGCCGTGAAATCCCCGGTGGACCGAAGCTTGGCGACCGCGTCACGGGTCTTCATCACGACTCCCCCCCGGACTCGGGGCCTTTGCCAAACACGACGAACGTGCCCGATGCGGTAGCGATCGGACTCAGTTTGTCGCCGTGATGTGCGGTGGCGCGAACGAAAGCCACATCCCGGGTGATCTTGTAGCAGTGAGCATCGCAGATCACCTCCTGCTCAGGAACCGCGGGTCGTACGTAGTCGATCCGAAGGTCGAGGGTCGCAACCCGGCGCGGGGCCGCCAACGACAGGATCACCGCCCCGCCGCAGGTCGCATCGATCAGGCTCGTAATGCAGCCTCCATGGAGCACCCGTGTCTCCGGATTGCCCACGAGGTCTTCCTGGTAGGGGAGACACAGAGAGAGGTGCTCCGGACGATAGTCGGCCAAGCGCAGGTTCAGCGCTCGATTATGCGGGACGGCGTCGACGTAGCGTTCTTCCAGGCGTCGCCTGATCTCATCTTGCTGTGGAAGAAACGAGTCCGACATCGGGCAAGCTTCAAAGGGGCGGCGGCGGTGGGGTCGCCTGCTCCACCAGCCAATTGTCCGAGGAGACGAACTCCACGCCCTGACGGGGCCCGTTCGCCAAGAGATCGGGGTGGTCGGTCAGCACGCGACTCACGCCTGCTGCCTTGGCCAGCGCAACTAGCGCCTTGCCCCAATCCTCGATGAAGAACTCGTCGGTTTGGACGACCTCCACCAAACCCCGGATCGTGGTCATCTGTCGAGCGACCGCGTCGTCTTTGAAGTCGGGAAGCGCGCCGAGCATCGACTCGACTCGCTCCAAAACCCACTCGGAGACTTTGGCGCGGGCAAGCCCTCCGAGAGCTCGACGAACGACATGCTCGGGTGGAGAGCCGAGAGAGATCGAGGCGTTCACGTAGATGTCCGGGGCCAGAACGACGTCCATGTGATCAGTCTAACACGTCCACAGGGCCCTTGACATCGAAGGGTGTAGCGGTACGGCTCCACCTAGACATGCCGGTCCGCGTTTGCTTCGTTTGTCTCGGTAACATTTGCCGCTCTCCGACGGCGGAAGCCACGATGCGTCGGTTGGTCGAGGCCAAACGCCTGTCCCACGAGATCGAGATCGACAGCGCTGGAACCGGTGACTGGCACGTGGGCGAGCCACCGGACCGGCGGGCAAGAGCTGCCGGAAAACGTCGAGGCGTGGACCTGAACGGCCGAGCTTGGCGTTTCACCCCAAAAGACTTCACGCGTTTCGAGTATGTCGTAGCGATGGATCAACACAACCGCAGCGACCTACTTCGCCTCGCGCCGGACGACAGCGGTCGACGCAAAGTCTTGCTCTTTCGAGATTACGATCCCGACGGGCCGCACAATGCGGACGTGCCCGACCCATATTACGGAGAGGGAGACGGCTTCGAGGCGGTGCTCGATATCTGCGATGCTGCCTGCCGAGGATTGCTGCGCCACATCCGGAAAAACCACCGGCTATGAACCCCGGCCTACGCGCGGCCATCGAGCAATGCTCGGGCACCGCGGTGCAGAGCACACGGCCGCTTAGCGGTGGGGACATCAACGACGCGTTCGAAGTTGCGTTGGAAAACGGCGACAAGATTTTCGTCAAAACGCATCCGAACCCTCCGAACGGAATGTTCGAAGCGGAGGCCCACGGACTTCGTTGGTTGAAGGAGACCGAGACTGTCCGTGTGCCAGAGGTGCTTGCGGTCTCGGACGATCGCCCTGCGTATCTCGCCCTCGAGCTGCTCACGCCGGCCAAGCGAGTGCACAACTTCGACGAGGAGCTCGGACGGGCGCTCGCCGCATTGCACGCGCACGGAGCTCCGTCGTTCGGACTCGATCGCGACAACTTCATCGGAAGACTTCCGCAGAGCAACACACAGTCCGGCGATTGGGCTGCGTTCTACTGGCGCGAACGCCTCGAGGCCCAATTACGGCTGGCAACCGACCGTGGATCGATCGACTCCGGGACACGGCGACAATTCCAAGCGCTGCAACGGGTGCTCCCCGACCGCGTTGGGTCAGCCGAGCCACCCTCGCGGTTGCACGGCGATCTCTGGGGCGGGAACCTGCACGTGGACGACGGGGGACGCCCATGTCTCATCGATCCGGCGGTGTATGGCGGACACCGTGAAGTCGATCTCGCGATGATGCGACTTTTCGGTGGCTTCGGCTCGCACGTGTTTGCAGCCTACGAGGAAGCATGGCCGCTCGCGCCTGGGGCCGAGGAGCGCATTCCCCTCTATCAACTCTACCCGCTGCTCGTGCACGTGAATCTGTTCGGCGGTAGCTACGTCAGCTCAGTCAAACGGGCTCTATCGGAGTGTCTATAGGCACTGGCCGTTCTTGACACACGAGTGTCGGAGTCCCACATCTCGTCCGTGGGCCGACGGTACGCACTTCTGTTGATCGACCATGGCAGCCGACGCGCCGAGGCGAACGAGCTGATCGAGCAGGTCGCCGAGATGGTGAAGTCCCAAGTGGACGCCGATCGCATCGTCGAGGTCGCTCACATGGAGCTCGCAGAACCGTCGATTGAGCGTGGCTTTGCGCGATGCGTCGAGCAGGGCGCCACGGTGGTAGTCGCACATCCCTTCATGCTGGCTCCCGGTAGACACGTCTCCGACGATCTCCCATGTTTGATCGCCGAGGCCGCGGCCTCTCACCCAGGCACGAAGTACATCATCGCGAAGCCCTTGGGTGCGCATCCAGGGCATTGCGGAGGCCGTGGTTGATCGGTGTACGAGGGCGCTCGACGAGAGCGCCCTCAAGCAGGGCTAGGTCTTCGTAGACGTAGCGGTGATCGTGATCGTGGTCGTGGTCGTAGTCGAAAAGACGATCCGGTGAACACGACCACGATCACGACCACGACTACAGAGGGCAGAGCGCTTCAGACGCCTAAGGCACCAGCACGATCTTCCCAGTCGTCTTACGCGAACCAAGCGCTGCGAGCGCTGATTTGGCGTCTTTGAGCGGGAAGGTCTCGGAAACGACGGGCTTGATCTTCCCTTCTGCATACAACCGTGAAAGCGCCACCTGGGACTCATGAAGCACCTCGGGGTCCTCGTCGAAGTAGAGGCCCCAGTGGACGCCCACGAGTGAGAAGTTCTTGAGGAGCACGCGGTTCATCGCGGCGGTTGGGATTCGCCCGCTCGCGAAACCCACGATGAGGAGGCGGCCTTCGAACGCGATGCACTTAGTCGATGCATCGAAGGTATCTCCTCCGACGGGATCGTAGATGACATCGGCGCCGCGCCCATCTGTGAGCTCCTTGACGCGAGAAACCCAGTCTCCCTCGCGATAGTTGACGACGAAGTCTGCGCCGTTCTCCGCAACGAGCTCGAGCTTTTCTTTCGTTCCGGCAGTACCGATGACACGCGCACCCAGAGCGGCGCCAATCTGAACGGCCGCGAGGCCGACCCCGCCCGCGGCCGCATGCACCAACAGAGTCTCGTCTGCGCGGAGATTCGCTCGGTGGACGAGGGCAACATAAGAAGTCTGGTACACGAGACCCGCCGCTGCCGCATCCTCGAACGACATGGCGGAAGGTATCGGGAACACACGGTCCGCGGGCGCGGCGAGGGTTGACGCGTAGCCCCCATACGTCAGGAGTGCGCTCACCCGGTCCCCACGAGAGAATTGGTTTACGTCTTTCCCGACCTCGGTGACGACTCCCGCCACTTCAGCACCTGGGGCGAACGGCAGTTCGGGGCGAACCTGGTACTTGCCTTGCGTGATTAGGATGTCGAAGAAGTTGCAGCCTATGACTTTTACGTCGATGCCGACTTCACCCGGGCCGACGGAAAGGTTCTCCAACTCTTCGACTTCGAGAGCCGGGGGGCCGCCGAGCGCGCGCACGATCATCCGATACATGGGCGAGGAGTTTGCACGCGAAAACGCCCGCCGACTAGGTGATCGCCCAAAACGCTTCGCCTCCTGGTATAAGCGTGGGGTGGACGGGCGCAAGCGACGGTACTCACTCCCAGCAGGGGTACTGCCTACGGAGACCCCTGACAGCGCAGAGGATCGGGGATCACACGTTCGAGCCAAGGCACCGCCCGCCAAACCCGGGCTCACAGACAGCGTGGCCCCGCCGCCGCCTGCGCGTCGTGCGCGGTTGCTGGTGGACGAGCTAGTCACGCTTGGCCCTCGAGAGATAGCATCGGTGCTGAGACGACTGCTTCCCCTCGGCAACTTCGCACTCGAGGAGCTGGTCAAGAGCTTCCCCGGCCCATTGTGGCGCCCTTCCCTCGCGACGGACTCTCGCTTGCCTCGTCCGGACGAAATCTCCGCGTCGGCCGCCGCGCTCGTGGCCTTCGAGGGCGAAGCAGTCCCGTACCTTGCTCGCCTCATGCGCCACCCGAGCGGGCAGGTACGCTATTACGCGATCGTGATCTGCGGCGCGTACGCGAACACCGACCTCATCGAACCATTGGCCCTGGCCGCACTCGACGAGGACCGGGACTGTCGACGGGTCGCGCTTCACATCCTCAGCGCCTACCAGCACGAGCCCGCTTACCGTGGAGCCCTTGCTGGCCTGCGGCACTCGGCAGCCGACGACGCTCAAGCTCTCCCGGTGCGACGTCGCGCGATCTCGGCGCTCACGCAGCTGAGAGATGCAGCGTCTGCATCGCTCTTCGCGGATTCGTTGGGCGATCCGGATAGGGGCATCGCGACTGCATGTCGCGTGGGCCTGCGTGTCCTAACCGCCCACGATTTCGGTTTCGTGCGGGAGCCATGGCTTCGATGGCTAGCGGAATGCGGCCAGGAGAACCGCATACAGTGGCTGATCGAAGGACTCGGCGATGCCCGTGCGAACATTCGTCTTCTCGCATCACGGGAGCTGTGGCGCTTCACGCGCTTCCTCCAACCGTTACCGGAAAGTGCAGATCGCGAAGAGTTTCTGACCGCGCAGCGCAACTATGAGCGGTGGTGGTCGAAGCGGCACCCGTAAGAGGGTTGACTCAAAGCACTCCACTCTCCGATAGATACACGCGCAGGGAGTCAACACCTTCGAACCTCACCGCGTCGATACCGCCCTGCCGCGCGGCCTGACAGTTGCTCTCCCTATCATCGATGAACACGAGTTGCTCCACGGAAGCCCCGAGCTCATCGATGACACGAAGGTACGCATCCGGATTTGGTTTTCGTAGCCCTGTACGGCACGAGACGAACGTCCATTCGAGGAAACGGGACACCCCGAGGCGCTGTTCGATCAGCTCGTACCACACCGGATAGTTCGAGAAGGCGTGCATGCTGCAGCCGCTTCCCCGCAGATCCTCCAGCAACTCTTCCATACCCGGCAGCCACCGATACGCCGCGCGCACCGCCTCAACGAAACCCCGATGGTCAAAGTCGCGATGGTCCGCGAAAAAATCGTTGAGAAATTCACCCTCGGTACGCCGACCCACCTCGAACTCGACCCACGCCCTCGGGTGCTTCTCGGCGAGCATCGCATCGAAGCTCATTCCGAAGAACTCGGGCATCTCCAGAAAGAATGGGTCGTGGACCAGCGTCCCCATTACATCCCAAAGCAAAACCGGGCCCACCGCCTTACCCTACCGCAGAGCCCGCGGGCCAAGCCAAGGGCGGAAGATCCGCGAGGCAGATCGACTTGCCTTGCACGCGTGACACGGCCAATTCCACGATGAATTCCAACTCGGCGACATCGCCGGGCCAGTCGTGCGCGACCAGAGCGGCCATGGCCGTTTGCTCGATCCCCACGGACTCTAAGGCCAACACGCGGCAAGCCCGATCGATCGCGAGAAGCACCAAGGAAGGCACATCCTCCCGCCTCCTTCGGAGAGATGGAATTGTGAGCTCGGTCCCCGAAAACACATCCGCCAGAGCGGGGTCGATCGCACCGCGCCTCTGAAGCTCCTTCAGCGGCGCGCGCGCGGTCGCGATGATCCGAACGTCTGTGGAATCGACGCTTTGCTCCGCGAGCGCGGCGGCAAGCCGAGCCTGGGCCGGAGGCGGAAGCGCCGGCAAGTCTCGGAGCAACAAGGTCCCGCCGGGAGCAGACCGTAACCAGCCCTTGCGATGGCTTTCTTCGGAAGCAGACGAACAGTCGATCACCACAAAGGGCGCTTCCCATCGCGGCCCCCGATCATGAATGAACCGCGATATCGGGAGAACCGGGGCGCCCGCCGTAACGATCAGCAAAATCGGCTTGCTGCTCGACGCAAGCTCAATCGCTCGCGTCTGCACGCGCCGCATCGACGAACTGTAAGCCACGTGCAGTGTCTGATCTTCCGCGTAGCTGCGACCCAGCGCGTCATACTGTCCACGAAGTTCGTCGAGCTCGTCCTCTAGCAGCACGACCCGATCTTCGGCATCTCGGCGAAGCGCCGACAGCTCGTGGATATGGCTCTCGGCACGACGTTGTGCGAGCGCCGATGAGAGCGCTCCCCCCAGAGACTCGCCCAAATGCGCGAGCGCCTCGATCTCGATTCGTGAGAGAGGCTCTGTGCGGTCCCCGATCGGCAGGAGGAGCAACGCCTCGACGTGGTCAAGGTGCGCACACGGCACGACAGCCCCGGTCTCACCTCTCTCGATCGTGTCGACCAGCTCGCGAATCGCCGGCTCGCGCACCATCCGGCTCCGCAGGTTCAGGACGTCGAGCACCCCGCTCTCCCCGTCGACGAACACGGCATGAACGATCGCAGGAGGGGCGTCCGCAGACCGAATACTGGGGCGCTTGCCCGCGTCGAGCCGGATTCGAAGTGGTGGCTGCAGTGTAAAAAGCTCCGGATAGCTATCGCCTTGCTGAAAAGCTTCCCCCAACGGAGCAAGCGATCCGCTCGCGATCTCCTCTAGCGTTGCGCCCGCTGCGAAGCCATGCCGCGCGGCCTGCACCCCCTCCGCGAGCCGACCCGAGGTGCCCCACACGACACGCTTTCCAAGCCTCTTCGCCCCGGCAAACGTGAGCCACCAAAGAACGCCGACACCCGCAGCTCCGACCCCGAGCGTCCAAGGTCCATTGGCGAATCGTGGCGCGAAGAAAAATCCGGCTACGAATGACGCCGCACAGGCCGCGAGAAACGGAACACCAAGGCGCCGCAATGATCTCCAATGCGGATCGATCCAGGCCAAGTGCCCTAGCCATAACAGCGCAGCAACGGTGAACTCGACGCAGATCCCCAACGCACCGACGAGCGGTCCAAACCACGCGTAGGCCAGCGCGACCGCAAGGCTGGCCAACGCAATTCCAGAGAGCCCGCCTTCGAGTGCATGGCCACGCTCCGCCAAAACGACCTGGTGAAGCGCTCCGGTCGCGATGATCCCGGCAACGACGACGACGCCGAAGGTCGCGTCAGGCAAAAGATCCGCGCGGGCAAACGCAGCCGCGGCGAAAGCGGCACTGGCGAAGGCAGCCAGAATCGCGTACCGAACGCCGGGTCTGAGCGATCTCGGCAGGACGAGGTCGAGCATGACGATGGCGGCGCTCAGCCAGGCGATCCCATGGGTCCACATGATCGCGGCCGAAGGCGCACCGGCAGTCGCCACCGCGAGCGCGAGTGATGCGCCCATCCAAGCCAAGCGCGAAGTGCCGCGCATTGGAGGAGCCGTCAGCAGCAGAAGAGGCGTCAACGATAAAGCGATCGAAAGAACCGCAATGACACCTTCATACGACGACGAGATACGGAGGGATGCCCTCGCCGCGAGGACGTAGAGAACGGCCGCAGGGCCCAAAATGCTGAGGAGCCTCTGGATTCGCACGATGTGAGCTCGTCTAGACGACGCGGCAGTCTATCACTGGCCGCGGGCCTGACCAGAGCCGTTCCGTTCGGGTTGGACGAACATACGACTCCCGACCTGCTGCCACCAACGACGATACTTCTGCTGCGCCGCGTCTCGTTCGCGTTTCGGAAGGCCCGGATGATACCCGAAATACTCTTGTGTGAGATGCTTGAGCTCATCGCTCGCTCGTCGACGAAGGCGCTCATCTGAGTGCATGAGCGCGTCGATCAACCATTCGACACGGTGGACGGAGTCGTTCTTGTCGAACCAGGCGCGCCACTTTTTCTTTGAGGTCCCAAAGTCTTGACACCCCAGTCGCACGAGGCTCGCGTGCGCCGCGCGAATGACCTCCACCTCGGGACTATCGAGGAGGGACACCAAAAATTCGAAGGATTCCGCGTCCCGCAGTCGGCCTAGTGCCTCGATGGTGGTCACCTGGGTTTGCAACTTTCGGCCGTCACGCGCGGCGGCCCGGAGACGTTCGACCAATTGCGTGAACTCTGTTTGGCAGGCGTAAAGAACGCTCAGTGCGCGGTACGCCCCGCTCCGAACCCCCGGATCCGAATCGTAGAGCCGCCGTCCGATCGGCTGAACCAGGTTCGGGTCGACGAATTCCGATGCAAGAAGGGTTGCGTAGTAGCGAACGTCTGGATCCGCGTGGTCGAGCAAGGGAATCAAATAGGGCACGGAGCGCTGACCGAACGCGACCAAAGTCCGCGCGACCGGCGACACGTCCCTGCCGGGCGGAATCTGCGCGTGCGGCTCGTTGCGATCGAACCACAGCCTCCCAGGAAACTCGCGCGCCAGCGCGGGAAGAGCGCCTTCCCCAACCGCTAGCAGCGGCAAGATCACCATTTCGTCTTCAGGGCCGGCCACGCGCAGCGCCTCGATGAGCTGCTCCACGTCGTCCCCAACATCAATTATAACGCTCGGGAGTGCCCCTTCCGAAGTGGTTGGGGGAGGCGCTGGCACCCATTCTCGCGACTTGGCGGCGGGCTCGGCTTGCTCACTGGGAGGCGCGGAGCTCGGTGCATTCGGGCCCAGAGAAACCACGTCGTGGGTGATCGCGCTCCCGTCGTTGTCGCGCCGGGGGTCGGGAGGCATGGATCGTCGGGGTGTTCCGGAAGGCTCTAAGTCGTGAGAGGTAGGCGGCGGCGCGGGCTTCCACCCTGAGGGCGACTCGACGTGTGGCACTGACGATCGGGCACTTTGTGGAGGGCCTGGGCGCGAGGGGCTCGGACGCACCGTCGGTCTTCCGAGGACCTCCGGTGGACGGGGCGGTAAGCTGTAACGACTCGCGTCGATGAAACCGGACTTGACCTTCGAGCGTTTGCGCTCTCGCGAGGTGGGATCCGATTCTCGAAAGGTCCCCGCGGGCACCGAGGAACCGATTTGAGGGATGATCGCCGGCGGAGGCTCGGTGTCGGCGATGCCGACCGGAGCTGGAATCGAAGACTCCATCGTCGGATAGGAACCGGAGATCTTCTTGCGCGGTGGCAGAGAGCTACGCTTCCCTACGCCTTCGAAGGGTGCAACGAATGGAACGGCCTCGTCCTCCGCGCAATCCAGCTCAGTGGCGAGCTTGCGCATGCGGGTGGTCATCTCGATGTCGTAGTGCTTGGCCAACCCGGCTTCGACACGAACGGAGCACACCACACGCTGGACGGGATCGACGCCGAGCTCGAGCGCGATCTCGCGCAAAATAGCGTCGGGCAACGAGCGGTCGACCGCGAGTACGATCGTATCTTCGGTGCTATCTAACGGGATCAAACGATGTCGAACCGCAAACTCTCGGGGGAGCATGCGAATCGTCGCGAGCTGGGCCTGCATGACCTCTGCTCGCGTGGCGGGCATGAGCCCGTAAACGGCTGCGCAGTAGGCGTTCATCTGATTCTCGCTGAGGCACCCGAGCTCGAGCAGCACGGTGTCCAGGTTACCACCCCGAATGACTTGCTGCTGGATCGCTTCCTGGACACGATCGACCGCAACGAGTTGGTCGCGGACTAATAGCGAGGCGAGAACCGACATCCCAAGCCCCATGTTGGCTTCGGGGCGGTCGAAGTGTCAACGAGGTTGTAAGAGATCCGCCACGCGATCTCGCACCAATGCTATCGCGGCCGGAACCGCCGTTTCGACGCGCAACACCAGGTGCCCCAGGCTAACGACGGCGAAACCGGCGCCTCGAAACGCCTCGAGCTCCGGATCGGTAAAGCCCCCCTCGGGCCCGATCGCACACCATACCTGTTCGGGCACCTCGGCCAGCGCATCGAGACGAGCATCGGCCCGCGCGCCAAAGACGACCCCCAACGCGTTGGCGGGAACCCGATCGAGCCAAGCCTGACATGGCTCGGGGGGATGAATGATGGGCACATCGCTCCGCTCAGACTGTGCGGCGGCCTCGCTCGCGATTCGGGTCAAGCGATCGATCCTCGATTGAGCGCGGCCCGGGTCCCAACGTGGAACCGTATGTTCGGTTTGCATGAGAGCCACTTCGTCGACTCCGAGTTCGGTGGCCATGCGAACGCAGTCGTCGACCTTCGATCCTTTGGGGACTGCGAGCATCAACACGAGGCGAGTCTGTCGAGTCCCAGCTTCTCTGGACGGATCTGCCTGGCAGACGACTACATCAGGGCCCACGGTTTGAATGCGCGCCGACGCCTCCCTGCCCCGTCCGTCGAAGAGCATCACCTCGTCCCCAACCTTCAAGCGAAGGACGCGCACGTGTCGACTTGGCGCTTCGGACAACGCGACCGTACCCCCAGTTTCAGGAAGCGACGGCGCGTACAGTCTCCGCTCCGTCATGGGACCGGGGGCTCCATCACGCGCGTGCTCACGAAGGGATGGTGTTTCGATCTCGACATCAGACCTCGACCATGCGCGCGGAAACATAGATGACCAGGAATAGGACCCAAGTGATCGGGCCGAGGCGATTGCCTCCACGCCAGGCGACCAGCGGGGTCGCAAAAGGAATCAGGAGGCCCAAATAGCGCCAGGGTGCGGCAAGCGGGCCCGTCAGCACGCGCCAGGCCATCAGGAGGTGCGTGAACAGAAGCGCGGCACCGGAGGCGGACCAAAGCGCAAGCAACCAGAGTTCCACACCCCACTTCTAGCCCATTGTCACGAGTCTCCCAACGGAACTGTCGGGGCACGAGCGGCGTGAATCGGGTCGTCAGTCTCTACCGTAGGCCCCGCAAAGGAGGTTCGCTTGTCTTCGAAAACAATTCGCATCGGGGTCGTGGGCTGCGGCGTGATTGGCACCGGGGCGTTGGAGATCTTGCTTAGTAACTACGTGCTGACCGAGATGGCGGAGCGTGGTCTCGACTTCGCGGCGACCGTCGTCATGCTCACCCACGAGGCTCAGGAGGGGGCGGTCCGAGAGGCCCTCCAGCTTATCGATGCGCTCCCGCATACATTGGCCCCCACGCGCCTCCTTCGCTTCCTGAGGTGAAAAGAAGGATAGTTCCCCTTTTCAAGGCCCAAGCGGGCTATTGAATTGTGCTTTCCCCAACAATTTGGGCGTTCTGTGTTTACCGGCCACCCGAGTCCGGGGTAGTCTCAGCGTTCTTGCCCTCGCCCGGGCGTGTTGGATTTGTACGGAAGGACCGATCGTGCCGAACCGCAAACTGACTTTGTCGTTGATGCTTGGAGTCGCCTTGCTCACGGCTGGATGCGGAAACGACTCATCGCAAGCGGGTGAGTGTACTTCTGCGCTCCAAATCGAAATCAATGTCGTGAACACCGTGATCGGCGTCGAGAATCCGGAGCTCGTGATCAACGAGGTGCTCTACAAGATCAGCGGCAACGGGCTAGACCCCGCCATCACCGGAACAATCGACACGAGCGACCCGCACTTCTCCATCGCGCTTTTGCTTCCCGCAGGTGAGGATTACTTGGTCGAGCTCGAAGCCACCTCGGAAGACGGGGAAACCACCTGTCGTGGCTACAAGCAGTTCGATGTGATTGTCGGCGAACCACCCAGGTTGATGTTCCTCTCCATTGCCCCCTTGGACAGCGGTTCGGCGCCGTTCTAGCGGATGGTTGGTTCAACATCTGTGCCGAGGTGACCGATCGCGTCGTCGCCCCGCTCGAGACTACCGTTGGACACACCATCATCGTCACTTCCGCGGCGGAGGACGACGACGGCGACAACGACGACATCCAGTACAGCTGGACCGCGATAACCGGAAGCTTCGGCGACCCCTCTGCAGAGTCGACCTTCTACACCTGTGAGCAAGAGGGGACCGACGAGATTACGCTCACGGTGTCAGACGACCACTTCGAATACTGCAACGATAGCTGGAGCGTCCCTGTCGAGTGCGTCGATGGGGGCGGAACCGGTGGCACGGGCGGCGCTGGTGGAGTGGGGGGTGCCGGGGGAAGCGGCGCGACAGGCGGTGCGGGCGGTGCGGGCGGCGGCACAGGCGGTGTCGGTGGCGGCACGGGCGGTGGTAGCGGCTCTGGCGGCGGTATCGGTGGCGGCTCAGGCACAGGCGGCACGGGCAACGGCTCAGGTACCGGCGGCACGGGCGCCTCCGGCGGCAACCCCGAGTGCTTAGTCTCCCTGTCCGTCAACTAGGTCTAGCCTTATCATCGAGCTCAAGCAGGTCTCCAAGACGTTCGGGACCACCCGAGCGCTCGCGGGGATCGACCTCCGCGTAGAGCCTGCTCGAACGACGGTCTTGATCGGGCCGAGCGGTTGCGGAAAGTCGACTCTATTGCGCTTGGTGGTTGGACTGATCGGGCGCGACGCGGGAACGGCGTCCTTCGAGGGCAGCGACATC
>PVMK01189105.1_pt2 | contig 59864 bp, 51 predicted proteins | sample 1853481 | NCBI WGS metagenome assembly PVMK01 (sample SAMN08533507, study PRJNA380276) | Marine sediment metagenome, whole genome shotgun sequencing project.
CAGGCGTTCCTGTTCGGCGCTGCGAAACGTACAGAATTCCTGATAGGCACTAATTTCATGTTCCAGATCGCGGACCACCAGTTCCACCATGATCGCGTCGTCCAGAAACCCAATGCCCGGAATCCGATCCGCAATCAGGTCTTCTGGTTCGGCGAAATAGGCCATCGCGTGAATGACTCGATCGAGGTCTTCGCCCTCCAGCTGCCATTCCTGGTCCTCCAGCATCTGCACCAGCAGATCCAGCTTTTCCAGCCGGCTTGCAATAAACTCTGGCGGGTTGCTGTCCTGTGCCGCCGCCAACAGCTTGCGCGTCGCGGCCGCAATTTTACCGACATCAGCGGCGGACTCGACTGATCCCTGAGCCGCACGCGCCAGCGCGGCAAAATGCTGAATGTCGTCTTCGCTTAATTCGAAGGTAATTTCGATGGACACGTCGGGACCTCTGTTCGTTAGTTATTTCGGCCGACCAGACCGGATCATACTCCAGAACAACCGTTGAATATAAGCATCAGGCGTTGGAAGGCGGGCCGCTCTCGTCCATCCCTGGCCTAGTCGCTACCGGACATCCATGTCCTTCGCGACATTAGTGCGTCCATGCACGTCATGCGGCACTTGTGCGTCCGTGTGCATCGCGGGCCGGTCTTTGGTGGACATTCGATTCTTGTCGAGGGCCTGCGAACCGGTAATGACGGCTTCGAGCTGGTCGTCCGGAACCAGGGTCAGATCGGCCGCGGCGCTTTTGACATCCTGGTGTTCGACGGCTTGCGATAGCAGCTCGGCTCGGGTTGCTCCCGTCTTTTTGCCGAGGAAAGGCTTCGCGATCAGATAGAACACATCCTTGATCGGCATGTAGCGGGCAAAGCGCCGCAGCAGCCGGAAGCTCTGGAGCGGATAGCGAAGCAGTTTGTAGGCAATGAGTCGCTGCAACTCTTCGCCCCGAATTTTGTGGATCTGTTCGCCCGAAAGTACCGTTGGGTCGATGGACGAGCACTTGAAGTACTTGAACCAATCCTTCTCCTCGTCAACCAGGCCTCGATGGGCATACTCGGTCCACAGTGGTGTACCGCGATAGACGCAAAGGCGGTTGAAACCGAAGCTGTCGATCCGTAGCTTCGAAGCGAAGCGGAAAGTCTGCCGCATTTCTTCCTCGGTCTCGCCCGGACTGCCGAGCACAAAGAAACCGTGGACGATCTCGATTCCGCCCTTTTTCGCGTTGTTGACGGCGAGTTCGATTTGTTCGACCGTCTGGTCCTTCTTGAGCCGGTCCAGGGTTTTCTGGTTGCCACTCTCCAGGCCGAACATCAGCGATCGGCACTGCGACTTTGCCATTAACGGGAAAAGTTTCATGCAGACGGAATCGACCCGCCCCTCACAACCCCACTTGATGGTGTTGCCGCCGTCGATCAGGGCCTGGCACATCGTCTCGATGCGCTTGGGCTGCAACAGGAAATGATCGTCGACGAAATACACGCCGCCGTACCCATTCTCCTGGAGATACTCCATCTCGGCAACGACGTGCTCGGGGCTGCGCGCGCGCCATTTCCCGCCTCCGTTGAAGATCGGGATGTCGCAGAAAATACATTCCCACGGACAGCCACGCGAAGTCTGCATGGTCGTGTAGCGGTCCATCGAAAGCACCGCCGGGACGTCGAAAGGCATCGTTTCGACGAAGTCGAGCGGCAGGTTCTCGCGATCGGGGAACGGCCATTGATCGAGGTCTCGCTCCAGCGGACGCTCGAGGTTGTTCTGGATCGTGCCGTCTCCGTCCGCCCAGGTCACGCTCTTGACGTCGGATGGATTCTCGAGATTGTCCAGCAGATCGAGAATGACCTGCTCACCGTCGCCGCGACAGACGTAATCGATCTCGGTGCATTGCTCTTTGACACGGATCGCATTGAGCGTGGCGAACACTCCACCGAAGGCAATCTTGACCTTGGCGTTCGCGGCCCGGATTTGGCGGGCGAGGATCTTCGCGTATGGATAGCTTGTGCTCGAAAGAAAGCTGAGCCCTACCAGATCCGGTTGCAGTCGTTGGATCTCGTCGACGATGACGTCGTTCGGCGTCTCGGGGTTTGCCTGATCGAACATGGTGCATTCGTGGCCCTCGCGCTTGAGCACTGCCGAGAGCGACATGATTCCGATCGGAGGAAAGCCGATGATTTGGATGTGACCCCGTTTCGAACGCTCCTCAATGGGGTAGGCGTAAAACTGGGGATCGCGAACGTGAATCAGAATGACGCGCATTGATCAAGCTCCAGGCGAATAATCGGCAGGCACAGAAGGCTCGACCGTAGAACACGCGTGGTAACGGGTCAACCGTACTCGGTCCATATACGCCGGCAATGACCTATAAACGAACCACCAATGAGAAAAACCCGGCTAAAAGCCGGGTTTTGTTTGTGGTGGAGGCGGCGGGAATCGAACCCGCGTCCGTAAGTTCTCCGCCCTGCGATCTACATGCTTGTTCCGCCTTTAATCTTGCTGACGGTAACCCGACGGGCAGGGTAGGCCGGCAGCCAGTCCGGAAAAGTTTTGACGCTCAGACCCCGAACGTGTCGTCACGCGAGCTTGCGATAGGTTACCCCCGAGTCGGACGCACAAGCACGAACCTGTCGGAGGGCTATAGGCTGGTTTTTAAGCAGCTAAAGCGTAGTTGTCGTCGTTGGCAACTATAGGGTTTGCAGCTGGTTTTACGAGGTGATCTGCGCCTCGGCATGCACTCAGGGTTTCGCAACCCACGTCGAAACCATGTCGCCCCCAATCTGGTGGACCTCTGGCCGAACACCCAGTTTAGGGTCACGGGCTGGAAAGACAATGGCCGATTCCGCAAATTGGCCGGCTCAGGGGCCCGTTTGGCGCAACCCGCGGCCACAGTGGGGTATAGAAAAATATAAGAATAATCTATAAATAATTGATATATAGACATAATTCATACATCTTTTTTCAACAATCGTTGCCGCTGCCGCTGCCAGTCGCGATCTTTTTCCACGGCCCGTTTGTCGTGCTGCTTCTTGCCCTTGGCCAGGCCGAGTTTCAGTTTGACCTTGCCCCGGCTCCAATACAGTGACAATGGCACCAGCGCGTAGCCGCGCCGCTCCACGGCGCCGGTCAAACGATCAATCTGGCGACGATGCAACAACAGTTTGCGCGTTCGTACCGGATCCGGTTTGACGTGCGTTGACGCCGATACCAGCGGTGAGATATGTGCGCCGAGCAACCATGCCTCGCCGTCTTTTACGATCGCGTAACTCTCTTTAATATTCGCTCGCCCGGCGCGCAGACTCTTGACTTCCCAGCCTTCCAGGCTCAACCCGGCCTCGAGATCCTCCTCGATGAAATAGTCGTGGCGCGCCTTACGATTGTCAGCAATCGTGCGGCCGGCTGCCGTAGTTGAAGATTTTTTGCTGCTCATGGGTGGAGGCTGTTGTTCACAATTGCGCTTTGCTTCACAATCCTGCCAATTTTCCGTCACCGGGGAAAGCCCGCATGCCTGAGCAATCGGCTTCTTCTACCCGCCGTGATTCCCTTCATGGCCTGTGGTCGTCACGCTTTGCATTTATTCTGGCCGTGACCGGGTCCGCCGTCGGCCTGGGCAATATCTGGAGATTTCCCTATGTCGCCGGCGCAAACGGTGGAGGCGCTTTCGTGGCGGTTTATCTGCTGTGCGTGTTTGCGATCGGCCTACCAATCATGATGGCCGAAGTGCTGATTGGCCGTCGCGGGCGCCGCAACCCGGTCGCAACCATGACCTTGCTCGGCGAGGAAGAAGCCGGTCATCCAAGCTGGGGTCTGGTCGGCCTCCTGGGTGTGGTCACCGGGTTCCTGATCTTATCTTTCTATAGTGTCATTGCCGGCTGGACCGGCGCCTACATCGTCAAGAGCGCCATCGGTGAATTCGTTGGAGCCGAACCGGCAACCATCGCCGGGTCGTTTGCCGCGTTAACGGGCAGTGTTCTCAACTCCGGGTTCTGGCATACCGTCTTCATGGCGGTGACCATGTTTGTGGTTGCGCGTGGCGTGGAGCGCGGCCTGGAGCAGGCGGTGCGATTCATGGTACCCGCGCTGGTGGTGATTCTGCTGATTCTGCTGGGTTACGCGATGAATACCGGGGCGTTTCAGCAGGGCTTTGTATTTTTGTTCAAGCCCGATTTCGCGGCGCTGACAGGCAACGGAGTTTTGGCCGCGATGGGCCAGGCGTTTTTTTCGCTAAGCATTGGCATGGCAGCCGTCATGGCCTACGGGGCGTATCTGCCACAGCAAACTTCCATCATCGGCACGTCGGTTGCGGTCGTCTGCGCCGATACTGCAATCGCGATTCTGGCCGGGCTGGTTATATTTCCGATCGTCTTTGCCAACGGCCTGGACCCCAATGCAGGCCCCGGCCTGATATTCGAGACTCTGCCGCTGGCTTTCGGGCAATTGCCCGGCGGCGCGATCTTCGGTGCGTTGTTTTTCCTGCTGCTGGCTTTTGCCGCTTTGACGTCAGGAATCAGCCTGATGGAACCGGCCGTCGCGTGGATCATGGAAAATCATGGCCTGGGCCGCGCGCAGGCTACAACATTGGTCGGCACAATTATCTGGGTTCTCGGCTTCACGACAGTTTTGTCGTTCAACCGGCTCAGCGACTTCCGGTTCTGGAACGGGACAATCTTCGACAACATCGGATTTCTGACTAGCAATATCATGCTGCCGGTCGGTGGCCTGCTGATTACAGTGTTTGCCGGCTGGGTCATGTGCCAGAACTCCAGTGCAGACGAGCTCGACGAAACGGCCGGAACGCTGTACCGCCTGTGGCGGTTCCTGGCGCGCTATGTCGCACCGGTCGCCGTACTCCTTATTTTTCTGAATGCGACTGGCCTGCTGGCACCGGTATTTGACGCCCTGATGCCGCAGGGATAGTCGTAGTTGTGGGAATGGGCATAACGATGTCAGACAACAGCCGTCGACCGTGCCTGTTTACGTCACCCCTGACCGCGCCCGGCGAATTCCATGCGCTCAGTTGAGCGCCAGGCGATCGTTCCCTTTGCGCCGGCCGCAATGTATGCGCTGGTAGCTGATATTGAACACTACCCCGATTTCCTGCCTTGGTGCGAGGCTTCCCGCATCGTGTCTCGTTCGGAGGACGAAGTCGTTGCAAGCCTGACCATTGGTTTGGGCGCATTGCGTACATCATTCACGACCGCGAATACGCTGGATGGGCCGCAGGCGCTGATCATGACACTGGTGGACGGGCCATTCTCGTCTCTTGAAGGGCGTTGGCGGTTCGATGCGCTGGGGGATTCGGGTTGCAAAGTGTCTCTGGATATAGAATTCGAGTTTGCAGGCTCGACGCAGGATCTGTTGTTTGGGCGTATCTTCGAATCACTATGCAATGATTTGATTGACGCGTTCACGCTGCGGGCCCGATCGCTTTACGATGAACCCCAGTAACATTGAAATTGAAGTTGCATATGCGCGCCCGGACGTGCAGCGCATTATCGCGCTGCGCGTTCCGCCCGGAACAACGGCGCGGGCGGCATTGCGCCTGTCCGGGCTGGTCGAAATTTTTCCGGAGATCGATGCCGATCGCTGCGCCCTTGGAATATTCGGGCAGCTGATCCCCGATAAGGACACGGAGCTGGAAAATGGCGACCGCGTCGAGGTCTATCGGCAGCTGGCACGTGACCCGAAAGAAGCACGGCGCGAACGCGCCGCGCTTGGCGCGAATGAGGAGGGCGACAAGCGGTCTTAGGCCGTCGCTACTGAGCTGCGTCAAGTGGGCTTAAGCGGGACGTCGCGTTGGACTTCACGGACCACATCACTATCGAAATACACGATTATCCACCGCCGCTCCGCTTTTCGACTGCGGCCCTGCCGGAAGTAATACACATAGTCCCACCGGTCGTTGTGGAACGCGTCCGGGGCCACCGGTGTTCCGAGTAAAAACCGCACCTGATTGCGCGTCATGCCGGCCTTGACCGCGTCAATGTCATCCTGTTCCAGTAAATTCCCCTGCTGCACATCCACACGATATACACAAGCGCCGAGCCAGATGGCGGCGGCGGCAAGCAATGCTATGCGATACCGTTTTGCTGATACGCTGGTCAAGACGTTGATGGCTCGGGGTTGTTGGTGGGGCGCTGGTCGCCGTGGTTGAACTGGTGGATAATTTGCAGACGATAATAACGCAGATTGGCCTGGGCGAATAACGCGAGGGACGGGGTTGGAAAACAGGCACCTTAAGGAAGCTGGGTTACGGGTTACCTCGCCTCGAGTCCTGATCCTGCAACTGCTCGAGTTGAGCAAGGAGCGCCATCTGAGCGCCGAGGAGATCTATAGATCCCTCGTCGATGCAGGCGAAGCAATTGGTCTCGCAACCGTGTACCGCGTGTTATCGCAATTCGAATCGGCCGGGTTGGTCACGCGGCACCACTTCGAGGAAGGCCATTCGGTGTTTGAAAGGAACAGGGGGAAACACCACGACCATATGGTCTGCATCGAAACCGGCGATGTCGTTGAATTTGTCAATGAGGATATCGAGAAGTTACAGCGCGAAACAGCTGAAGCGCACGGCTACGAGATTGTCGATCATGATCTCGTATTATTCGTGCGGCCAAAAAACTAAGCGTTCAAACTTAACTCAGCCGGCAGTTTTTTTGTCGCCATGGGATAGCATTTCAGCGGCGTGGGCCCGGGTGCGGTCCGTGATTTCGACGCCACCCAGCATTCGAGCCAGTTCTTCGATACGTTCCGCTGGCGCTAACGGTCGAAGCGTCGTCCGGGTCGTGTTGCCATCCGACAGCTTGTTGATTCGCAGGTGCTGATGACCCTGGCTGGCAACCTGGGCCAGGTGGGTGACGCACAAGACTTGCGTGCGTAACCCGAGTTCACGTAGCCGGCTGCCAACGATTTCGGCGACGCTACCCCCGACGCCGGCATCCACTTCGTCAAATATATGCGTCTCGGTCGTATCCGCATCGGCTGCGGCGACTTGCAAGGCGAGGCTGACCCGTGACAATTCGCCGCCCGAGGCAACCTTGGCAAGGGCACCGGGCGGGTGTCCGGGGTTCAGTGCCACGTTGAATTCGATGCGATCGTATCCCGTCGGGCCGTCGTTGGGCGCTTGATCGGGTGGCGGATCCAGCGCTACAAAAAAGCGGCCGGCCGGCATGCCGAGCTGCTGAATATTGTCATTGATTTCAGCCTCAAGTGATGCCGCAGCTGTGTGGCGGGCAGCGCTGAGTTCTGTCGCCGCTTCACGATATGCTGACTGCAAGGTCTCGGTTTGCTGAGCAAGCACCTGCAGGCGTTCGTCGGAATGCTGCAATTGCTCGAGTTCGTGTTGCAGGCGTTCGAATGTTGCCGGCAGGTCGCCGGCAGCCACACGGTGTTTACGGGCAAGCTCGTGGACGGCTGCCAGGCGGGCCTCGAGTTCCTGCAACCGGCCGGGATCGGACTCCAGCCCGCTGAGATATGCTCGCAGGCTTTCCGCCGCCTCGGTCACCTGAATCTCTGCTTCAGCGAGCAGGGCGGTGATGGCAGACAGTCGCGGGTCCAGCGTTGCCAGTTCATCCAGTTTCTGCTGCGAACGACTAATAGCGGCCTGCGCTGAGAACTGATCGTCTTCGTAGATTGTGCGCAGCGCATCGTTGGCCCCATCTGCGATCCGGGCCTGGTTCGCGGTCAGCCGATGTGTCTGCTCAAGTGCCTCGGGTTCGCCGGGCTCCAGGCCCAACGCCCGAAGTTCCTCCACCTGATAGCTCAACAGTTCCAGCCGCGCCTGCCTGTCCTGCTGGGCTTGATCGAGTGCGGCGCGTTCGGACTCGGCATCCCGCCAGACCCGATACGCATTCGCCACGGCTTCGAGTAGCTCAACGTATCCACCATGTTGATCCAGCACCTGCCGTTGCACGTTACGCCGGAGTAGCGACTGATGTGCTTGCTGTCCGCAAATGTCCACCAGCTCAGCACCGAGTTCCCGCAACATCTGCATGGACACGGGGTTGCCGTTGATGTAGCCGCGGGATCGGCCCTCGGCCGTAACGACGCGGCGAATCAGGCAATGTTCTTCCTCATCAAGGTCGTTTGCGGCCAGCCATCCCGCCGCCGGAGAGGTCGCATCGATTTCAAAGCTGGCGGCGATTTCGGCGCGTTCGGTCCCGGGCCGCACCGCGTCGGCGTCCGCGCGTGCACCAAGTGCCAGGCCGAGCGCATCGACCAGGATGGATTTGCCGGCTCCCGTTTCGCCGGTCAGAACCGTCAGTCCGGGTTCAAGCTCGACGTCGATTTCGTCAATAACCGCCAGATTGCGAATGTGCAGGTGAGTCAGCACCGGGGGGCCATCAGTCAATCGGCCGGCGGTTGCGATTTCTTGTATCGCGACCCCAGTAGAGCTTGCTTCTCAATGTTCCGAAGTAGTCGTATCCCTGTGGATGAATCAAGTCGACCTTCTGCTCGGCGGCAACAATGTTCAGCCGCTCGCCGGCCGTCAATTCACCGACAAACTTGCCATCGGCATTGACTTCGCCACGGGTGCCGTCGTCTTGTGTCAACGTGACCTCGATAGTCGTCTGACTGGATATGACGATTGGGCGATCGCTGAGTGTATGGGGGCAAATCGGAGCCAATACGATCGCTTCCATACCGGGTTCCACGATCGGACCCCCGCAGCTGAGCGCGTAGGCTGTTGACCCGGTCGGCGTGGCTGCAATGAATCCATCGCCACCGTGAGTATTGACATATTGACCGTCGACGATTGTTTGGAACTCCAGCATGCGGCCGGTTTCCCTGTTTTTTAACACGATATCGTTCATCGCGAGTCCATCGGCCGTTGCGGCATCGCCAGAATAAATTTCGGCGCGTAGCAGCATCCTCCGTTCCTTCGTGAACTGGCCCGTTAATATCTGCTCAAAGCTTTCCTGCATTTGCTCCGGGCTGACGTCGGCGAGGAATCCCAGGCGTCCGCGATTGATCCCCAGCAGCGGCACACCGTGCAGGGCCGCGTGCCGGGCTGCACGGAGCATGGTGCCGTCGCCGCCGACAGCAACCAGCAGGTCAGCGCCATCCAGCAGCAAGTCGTCCGTCCGTTGCGGAGTGTTGCCGGGTAGCGCGTTGGTCGGCAGCGATTCCGACACCGCTACCGTAAGGCCCAGGCTGTTGAGGTGCTCGAGCAATGACCGCACGGAATCCAGGGCCTGTTGGTCCTCGTGGTTGCCCATAACGGCTATTGTTGAAAAATGCTTGCTCATATATCGCTCGGCCAGCGGCCGGCTCCAGTGTGCGGCAACAGCTTGCGATGACAACATAACAAGGTGGCAGATTCAAAGCGCATATCCAAGAATACGGCGGTTCATCAGGAGAACGAGCTGACCCCTTGACACGTCTGTCAGCCCGTGGCTAGCTTTCCGACATGAAAAGACAAATCCAGCACGTTCCGGCAGGCTGAATCGCGTATGCCAGCTGAAATGCAATACACCGTTCCGAGCAACCGCGCCCGGCAGATACTGCGGGCGTTGGTCGAGAGTTTCATTCGGGATGGCCATCCGGTCGGCTCGCGCAGGCTCGCGAAGGCCAGCGGCATCGATCTGAGTCCGGCGACCATACGTAATGTCATGGCCGATCTCGAAGAACTGGGGTTTATCGCATCGCCGCACACGTCCGCTGGCCGCATTCCGACAGCAAAAGGCTACCGCGTGTTTGTCGACACACTGGTCAAACTGCGGCCCCCTGCGTCACGCGACGTTGCGGCGCTGCAAGATCAGATAGTTGACGATGCCAGTGCGGACGTGAAGGGCCTTGCCGCTGCCGCATCGGCAGCGCTGTCGTCGCTGACCAGCCTGGCCGGCCTGGTGACGATTCCGCGTCAGCAGCACCTGACATTGCGACAGGTCGAATTTCTGCCGATTTCCGATCGTCGCGTACTTGCAATTCTGGTCATCAACGACTCCGAGGTACAGAACCGGGTACTGACGATGGAGCGCGATTATTCGAGCGCCGAATTACAGCGGGCCGCGAACTTCCTGAATGAGCATTACGCCGGCAAGGAAATCGGTGACGTTCGCAGCCTGGTACTCGATGAACTTCGTCACACGCGCGAGACCATGAATCAACTGATGATCGATACCATCAGCATTGCCCAAAAAGCGTTTGATGTGGACGATAACCGGCCCGAATACATCATCGCCGGCGAAACCAAGTTGATGGGATTCGACGAACTATCCGACATCGACAAATTGCGGCAGCTTTTTGAAGCGTTCAATCGGCAGCGGGATATCCTGAGGCTGTTGGATCGGAGTATCGCCGCCGACGGCGTGCAGATATTTATCGGTGAGGAATCGGGGTATCAATTGTTGGACGATTGCAGCGTAGTTACAGCGCCATATCGAGTGGATGACGAGATCGTGGGTGTATTGGGTGTCATCGGGCCCACTCGAATGGCTTATGAGCGTGTTATTCCGATCGTCGATATAACAGCCAAGTTGGTCGGTGCAGCCTTGAATTCCAGCCATTGACCCCCAAAAACGCTTCTTGGGACCAGCGACAGCCCGTGGCGCTGATTCCAACGCGCACGGAGGATTCAAATGAGCAACCAGCCCGAGGGCCGGCCTTCAAGCAAGACGGAAGCTGAGTCCGTCAATCCGGCACCGAGTCCTGATGGCGATACGCCGTCGGGTGCGGATGTGCCCGAAGATCCGCTTCGCGAAGCGTTGGCAAAAGCCGATGACAACTGGAATCGGTACTTAAGAACAGCGGCCGAGCTCGAAAACGTCCGCAAACGCGCTGCCCGGGACCAGGAAAATGCGCGGAAATACGGAGTCGAGAAGTTGGCCGGTGACTTGCTGACTGTGCTGGACAGCCTCGAGGCGGGCCTGGAAGCAGGCGCCAATGCCGCTGTCGAAGACCTGCTCGCCGGCAAAGCAGCGACTCTGAATCTGCTGCGATCAGCCCTGGAACAGCATGGTGTTTCGGAGGTCGACCCGGAGGGCGAACAATTCAACCCTGAATTGCACGAAGCCATGAGCATGCAGCCATCGACCACCGCCGAGCCGGGTTCGGTCCTGACGGTGGTGCAGAAGGGCTATGAGCTCAATGGTCGCTTGCTGAGGCCGGCACGTGTGATCGTCGCGATGGAGCCCGGGGAGCCGGCAGGCGAGTAGTTCACCGGCTGAAAGGTACCAAAAATAGGCTGCGGAGCCTTGAAACTAGCCGATCAGAGCCCCAGATAGGGGCCTAGCGTTCAACCTGATTTTGGAGAGGGTAATGGGTAAGGTTATCGGTATTGATCTGGGCACGACGAATTCCTGCGTCGCCGTCATGGATGGCGATCAGGCCAAGGTCGTCGAAAACAGCGAAGGCGATCGTACGACCCCCTCGGTGGTCGCATTCACGAAAGATGACGAGGTCTTGGTCGGGCAGTCTGCCAAGCGCCAGGCGGTTACCAACCCGACGAATACACTGTTTGCGGTCAAGCGGCTGATCGGACGCCGATTTGAAGATGACGTGGTACAGCGCGACATCGACATGGTGCCCTACGCGATTGTGAAAGCCGACAACGGTGATGCCTGGGTGGAAGCGCAGGGCAAGAAAATGGCGGCACCAGAAATCTCCGCCCGGGTCCTGATGAAGATGAAATCAACCGCCGAAGATTACCTCGGTGAGCCGGTTACCGAAGCCGTCATCACCGTACCGGCATATTTTAACGACTCGCAACGCCAGGCGACCAAGGATGCCGGAAAAATTGCCGGCTTGAACGTTCAGCGAATTATCAATGAGCCGACTGCTGCTGCGTTGGCGTACGGCATGGATAAGCAGCGCGGCGACCGCAAGATCGCGGTTTTCGATCTGGGTGGCGGTACATTCGATATTTCCATCATCGAGATTGCCGAAATCGATGGCGAGCATCAATTCGAGGTGTTGGCAACGAATGGCGATACGTTTTTGGGAGGCGAGGACTTCGATAACCGCATCATCAATTATCTGGCGAGCGAATTTGAAAAAGAAAGCGGTGTGGATATTCGGAAGGATCCGCTGGCCATGCAGCGTCTGAAAGAGTCGGGAGAGAAAGCCAAGATTGAGCTGTCAACCGCCCAGCAGACCGAAATCAATTTGCCGTACATTACCGCGGACGCCAGTGGGCCCAAGCACCTGAAAATCAAATTGACCCGGGCCAAGCTGGAATCGCTGGTCCATGATTTGATTTCGAAAACGATTGAGCCGTGCAAGATCGCGTTGACCGATGCCGGCCTGAAGGTTGACGACATTGACGACGTCATCCTGGTCGGCGGCCAGACGCGGATGCCCAAGGTTCAGGAAGAGGTGTCCAACTTTTTCGGCAAGGACCCGCGAAAAGATGTCAACCCGGACGAAGCCGTGGCCGTGGGTGCGGCAATCCAGGGCGGGGTTTTGGCCGGGGACGTCAAGGACGTGTTGCTGCTCGATGTAACGCCGCTGTCGCTGGGCATTGAAACCATGGGTGGTGTCAGGACCAAGCTCATCGACAAGAACACCACGATTCCAACCAAAGCGAATGAAGTATTTTCGACGGCTGCTGATAACCAAACCGCGGTGACCATTCATGTGCTCCAGGGCGAACGGGACCGTGCATCCGACAACAAGTCGCTTGGACAGTTCGATCTGACGGACATTCCGCCAGCGTCGCGCGGCGTACCGCAAGTCGACGTGACTTTCGATATCGATGCGAATGGCATTCTCAATGTCTCGGCAAAAGACAAGGGCACCGGCAAGGAGCAGAAGATCGTAATCAAGGCTTCCAGCGGCCTGTCGGAGGATGAGGTTGAGCGCATGGTGACCGATGCTGAGGCTCACGCCGAGGAAGACCAGAAATTCCGCGAGTTGGTTGAGGTGCGCAACCAGGGTGATGCGCTGGTGCACGCCACGGAAAAATCCCTCGAAGATCTTGGTGAAAAGGTCGAGCCCGATGAACGGGCACGTATCGAATCGGCCGCCGGTGAGCTCAAGGAGGCGCTGAAGGGCGATGACAGAGACGTCATCGAAACCAAGACCAAGGCGCTGGCGGAGGCGTCGGCGAGCCTGGCACAGCGCGTCTACGAAGAGCAGGCTGGAACCAGGCAGGCCGGTGATGACGCGCCCACGACACCGGAAGATGACAGCGTTGTCGACGCAGAGTTCGAGGAAGTCAAAGACGACTCGGACAAGTCATAAGCCAACTCCCGTTGCCCACTGCTGCTGCGGACTGGTATAACACCGGCCGCAGCAGTTCCACGGTATCCGCCACCATATGGCCAAGCGTGATTATTATGAGGTCCTTGGCGCCGACAAGGGCGCCACAGAGGAGGATCTGAAAAAATCCTTTCGCCGCCTGGCGATGAAATATCACCCGGATCGCAATCCGGGCGATGCCGATGCGGAGCATAAGTTCAAGGAGGCCAAAGAAGCCTACGAGGTACTTACCGACGCGGGCAAGCGTGCTACCTACGATCAGTTCGGACATGCCGGCCTTGACGCAACAGCCGGTCCGGGCGGAGCTGGTTTCGGCGCCGGTGCAGCATTCAGCGATATGTTCGGCGACGTATTCGGCGATATTTTCGGTGGCGGGCGCCGCAGTCGGACCAGCGTCTATCGAGGCGCGGATCTGCGTTACGAATTGCGCCTCGATCTCGAGCAGGCGGTGCTTGGCGAATCGACCAATATTACCTTTCCGACCCTGGTGGCCTGTGATACTTGCCACGGCAGTGGCGCAAAACCGGGGACATCATCAAAAGAATGCGGAACCTGCGGTGGAGCGGGACAGGTTCGTATGCAGCAGGGCTTTTTCTCTGTGCAACAGACCTGCCCAACCTGCAGAGGAGCCGGCACGGTCATCGCGGATCCGTGCGGCAACTGCCGTGGGATTGGCAGGGTGCAGCAGAAAAAGACACTTGCGGTTAAAGTGCCGGCAGGCGTGGATAATGGGGATCGAATAAGGCTGACGGGTGAGGGCGAGGCAGGTCAGAATGGTGGTCCATCCGGCGATCTCTATGTCGAGATTAGTGTCAACTCCCACCCAATCTTCGAACGGGATGGCGCCGATCTTCGCTGTGAGGTACCGATTAATTTTTCCGTTGCAGCGCTGGGTGGCAACGTTCCGGTGCCAACGCTACAAGGCGAAGTGAGTCTGAAGATCCCTGCTGAAACGCAGTCCGGACGAGTTTTTCGATTGCGAGGCAAGGGAGTTCGCCCGGTTCGGGGAGGTATGCAGGGCGATTTGCATTGCCTTGTCGAGGTGGAAACCCCGGTCAAAATGACGACGAAGCAGAAAAAGTTATTGCGTTCTTTCACCGAGGCCATTGAGGCAGGCGGTGATCGGCACCGGCCGCGAAACCAATCCTGGCACGCAAGTGTCCGGTCATTTTTCGATAAAATCGGCTCATAGTTAGAGGCTTGGGAATAGATATGCTGCGTATTGCCGTACTCGGTGCCACCGGCCGCATGGGCATCAATGTCACGAGGGCCGTGGCCTCCAGCGACGATGCCGCGGTGAGCGGCGCATTGGTGGAACCCGGCCATGACCTGATCGGCGCGGATGTCGCCGAGGTGGCGGGCCTCGCACCAATCGGGGTCACGGTCGTTGATGACCCGCAGCAGGCGGTCCGCGACGCTGACGTCGCGATTGATTTCACACTACCCGATGCCGCGATCATCAATTTGGATGCCTGCGTGAAGCAGGGCTGCAGCATCGTTATGGGGACGACCGGGCTCAATGATGCTCAGCAGCAGGCACTGCACCAGGCTGGCCAGACTATCGGTGTGGTGTATGGGCGCAATATGAGCGTAGGCGTCAACGTTTTTACCGAACTGGCCCGCCGGGCTGCACGGCTGCTGGGGCCGGACTGGGAAGTCGAGATCAGCGAGGCGCATCATCGTTTCAAGGTCGATGCACCTTCTGGAACCGCGTTACAGATTGGCGAAGCGATTGCTGCTGAGCGTGGCCAGAATCTGGACGATGTGGCTTGTTACCGGCGCCAGGGATCGACCGGGGCCAGGCCTCCCGAAGCGATTGGGTTTACCTCTGTGCGTGCGGGAACTCTGGTTGGCGAGCACACGGTTATGCTGGCCTCCGACACGGAATTGCTGCGTCTCGAGCACCGGGCGCTGGATCGCGCAACCTTTGCACAGGGCGCACTCCGGGCAGCCCGATGGTTGGTGCAGCAACCGGCCGGAATCTACGGTATGGCAGATGTTCTGGAACTTGGTGATTGACCTCGGCGAACCGATTATCTCGCCGGATGCCTGCGGTTAATGCCGGTTGGCAAGTCGATAGATTAGTCTGGGGGCGTCGTTTACAATACCGCGGGTCCCAACAATGAGCTTAAAACATACGGGAGGGGCCTGGTCCGGGCCTCTCCCGTTTTCATATCTCACAATCGAATTGTGCGAGAGGTACTGGGTGAGCGAACCGGCACTGCTGGCTCTTGAAGACGGCACAGTGTTTGAAGGAATTTCGGTCGGCGCCGAAGGCAGAACCATTGGTGAGGTGGTGTTCAACACCGCCATGACCGGTTACCAGGAAATTCTGACGGATCCATCGTATTGCCGTCAGATCATTACGCTGACTTATCCTCATATTGGTAACACGGGCACCAACAGCGACGATCTGGAAAGCACGAAAATCTATGCGGCTGGCCTGGTTATTCGCGATCTTCCCGCGGTCTCTAGCAGCTGGCGGGCGGACATTGGGTTATCGGAGTTCTTGCAGCGCGGCGGTCTGGTTGCCATCGCGGAGATCGATACCCGGAAACTAACCCGAATACTGCGCGAAAAAGGCGCGCTGTCCGGCTGTATCGTGACCGGCGATATCGATCCGACGGAGGCTGTGGATCACGCCAAGCGTTTCCCGGGATTGGCCGGAATGGATGTGGCTAAGGTCGTCACTGCGCAGCGGACCTATCAATGGAGCCTTGGGCGTCAATGGCCCCATCCAAGCCCCGTAATCGGCAAAAGGCTGGACGAATTCCATGTCGTCGCGTTCGACTTCGGAATCAAACGAAACATTCTGCGTTTGTTTGCAGATCACGACTGTCGCATCACGGTAGTGCCTGCGCAAACCAGTTCCGCCGATGTTCTGGCAATGTTACCCGACGGTGTATTTCTATCGAATGGCCCCGGCGATCCCGAGCCGTGCGTTTACGCAATTGACGCAATCAAATCGATTCTGCAATCGGGTATGCCGGTGTTTGGGATTTGCCTTGGTCACCAATTGCTCGCACTGGCCAGTGGCGCACGCACCGTCAAGATGAAATTTGGGCATCACGGTGCCAACCATCCGGTTGTAAACGTTGATACCGGAGAAGTCATCATCACCAGCCAAAACCACGGATTCGTCGTCGACGAGGGATCGCTGCCCGGTAATCTGCGGCCCACGCACCGTTCGCTTTTCGATGATTCACTGCAAGGGGTGGAGCGAACCGATTGCGCCGCAATCGGTTTTCAGGGGCACCCCGAGGCGAGCCCCGGGCCGCACGATGTTATGCCAATGTTCAGCCAATTCATTGAGATGATGAGGGAACGAAGAAGTGGTTAGAGCGGATCCTTATCCGGTGGCCGTTTTAATGAATGCGCTGATATCCGGACTCTGATGCCCAAGCGTACCGACATAAGTACGGTAATGATCATCGGTGCTGGTCCGATTGTCATTGGCCAGGCCTGCGAGTTTGATTATTCGGGTACGCAGGCCTGCAAGGCCCTCAAAGAAGAAGGCTATCGGGTCGTGCTGATCAATTCGAACCCGGCTACGATCATGACGGATCCGGACAGCGCAGACTCAGTCTACATTGAACCGGTTAACTGGCAGGCCTGCGCAAAAATAATCGAGAGAGAAAAGCCCAATGCCCTGTTACCCACCATGGGCGGGCAGACTGCGCTTAACTGCGCGCTTGACCTCGTCCGCGAAGGGGTATTGGCGGCGCACAACGTGGAATTAATCGGTGCTTCCCGGGAGGCGATCGATACCGCCGAGGACCGGGAAAAGTTCCGCGCTGCCATGCAGGACATCGGTTTGGAAGTTCCCGATGCGGTTATCGCGCATGACTTGGAACAAGCCTTGGAGGTTCAGAAACAGATCGGGTTTCCAACGATCATCCGGCCTTCGTTCACGCTCGGCGGCTCCGGTAGCGGCATTGCATATAACCGTGAAGAATTCGAAACGATCGTGGCGCGGGGCCTGGAGCTATCGCCAACAACCGAGGTACTGCTGGAAGAATCGGTACTGGGTTGGAAAGAATTCGAAATGGAGGTGGTGCGCGACTGCGACGACAACTGCATCATCGTGTGTTCAATCGAAAACGTTGACCCCATGGGGGTCCATACTGGTGATTCGATCACGGTGGCCCCGGCCCAGACGCTGACCGACAAGGAATATCAGCGCCTGAGAGACGCATCGATCGCGGTACTGCGGCGAGTCGGAGTCGAGACCGGTGGTTCAAACGTGCAGTTTGCAGTGAACCCGGTTGATGGCCGCATGCTGTTGATCGAGATGAATCCGCGTGTGTCCCGCTCCTCGGCCCTAGCGTCGAAAGCAACCGGATTTCCGATCGCCAAGGTCGCTGCGAAACTCGCAGTCGGATACACCCTGGATGAATTGCGTAACGAAATTACCGGGGGTGCGACGCCCGCATCCTTCGAACCGACGATCGATTACGTGGTCACCAAGGTGCCACGTTTCACGTTCGAAAAGTTCCCGGATGCGAACGACCGACTCACGACCCAAATGAAATCGGTGGGCGAGGTCATGGCAATAGGCCGAACCTTTCAGGAATCGCTGCAAAAGGCGCTGCGGAGTCTCGAGACGGGGGTCGACGGTTTGGTCGAACAGGGTGAGCACGCGGCCCGTACCGAAGAGGAATTGGATACGTTGCGCCAGGAGTTGCGGATGCCGGGTCCAAACCGGCTTTGGCATGTTGCAGATGCATTTCGCGCCGGCCTTCAATTGTCGGAAATTACGGAACTGAGCCGAATTGATCCGTGGTTTTTGGCGCAGATCGAGGATTTGGTGCAGACGGAAGACGAGGTACGCAAGCTCAAGCTGGAAGCGCTGAAACCGGAAACGTTACGTCGGTTGAAGCGCAAAGGATTCGCCGACAGTCGGATAGCAAGCCTGGTTGATGCTCCGGAAGCATTCGTTCGTGACCACAGGTTGAAGGCGGGAATTACTCCGGTGTTTAAGCGTGTCGACACTTGCGCAGCCGAGTTTGCAACGACGACTGCGTACCTTTACTCGACTTACGAAGAAGAATGCGAAGCAGATCCAAGCGAGCGCAAAAAGATCATGATTTTGGGAGGCGGTCCCAACCGAATTGGTCAGGGCATAGAATTTGACTATTGCTGTGTACATGCTGCGATCGCGGCCCGGGAAGCCGGCTTCGAAACGATAATGGTCAACTGCAATCCTGAGACGGTATCAACCGACTACGATACCTCCGATCGACTGTACTTTGAGCCGGTGACCTTCGAAGACGTTATGGCGATTGTCGATCGCGAGCGGCCATTCGGCATCATCGTCCAGTACGGTGGGCAAACACCGTTGAAGTTAGCTCGGGCGCTGGAGAAGGCAGGTGCACCTATCATCGGCACCAGCCCCGATTCGATTGACCTTGCCGAAGACCGGGAGCGTTTCCAGAGTCTGGTGAGCAAGTTGAAGCTTAAACAACCGCCGAATGCCACCGCCCGGAACGCGGACGAAGCGGTTACGCTCGCCGCGGATGTTGGTTTCCCACTTGTTGTGCGACCTTCGTATGTACTTGGCGGGAGAGCCATGGATGTCGTCTATAACGAGGATGAGCTACGCACATACATGCGCGAAGCCGTTGAAGTATCCAACGATAGCCCGGTTTTACTGGATCGATTCCTGGATTTTTCTGTCGAGGTTGACGTTGACATTGTTTGCGACGGGGAGGACGTTTTAATCGGCGGGATACTGGAACATATCGAGCAGGCTGGCGTCCATTCGGGCGATTCAGGGTGTTCGCTACCGCCAGTCACGTTGTCGGCGGATGCTCAAGCTGAGATGGCCGATCAGGTTCGCAAGCTTGCTGAGGCATTGAACGTGGTTGGGCTGATGAATACACAGTTCGCAATCCAGGGAGGTGTGATTTACCTGTTGGAGGTGAATCCACGGGCATCGAGAACTGTTCCGTTTGTGTCCAAAGCAACCGGCATACCGCTCGCTAAGATCGCCGCCAAGGCGATGGCCGGTGTCAGTTTAAAAGAGCAGGGTGTCAAACAGTCTAAAGTCCCCGCATATTACTCAGTTAAGGAATCGGTGTTTCCGTTCGCGAAATTTCCCGATGCGGATCCGATACTGGGTCCTGAGATGCGCAGTACTGGCGAAGTCATGGGCACGGGGAGGTCATTCGGTGAGGCTTATGCCAAGGCCCAATTGGCCTCCGGCGTTGACTTACCGAAAAGTGGTACTGCTTTGCTGTCCGTTCGCGACCATGACAAACCAGAAGCAGTCAAGTTGGCCAAGATTCTGGTCAGCCGAGGGTTTAGCCTGGTAGCGACCGACGGTACTGCGGTGCACTTGGCGGAAAATAATGTGCCATGCCGCAGGGTGAACAAGGTCCGCGAGGGGCGGCCGCATATTGTCGATATGATCAAGAATAATGAGATTCACCTGATCGTAAATACGACCGAGGGGAAAAAAGCCATTCGCGAGTCTCATTCAATACGGGGTGCGGCTGTGAATCACAAGGTTACTTACTACACAACCCTGCCGGCCGCTTTGGCGACCTGTATGGCTTTTGATTATGCCGAAGGGGGCGAGGTAAACAGGTTGCAGGATTTACACGACGAGGCCGGCAAGTGACAAAAGTCCCAATTACGGTCAATGGGGCGCAGAAGCTCAGAGATGAGTTTCAGCGTTTAAAAAAAGAGGATCGGCCGCGGATCGTGTCTGCGATCGCTGAAGCGCGCGCTCATGGCGATCTACGCGAAAATGCTGAATATCATGCTGCCAAGGAAGAACAGGGGTTTATCGAAGCTCGGATCAAGCAAATCGACGGCGTGCTTTCGAATGCCGAAATTATCGATGTCACGGCGTTGACTAAAACCGGTAAGGTTGTTTTCGGGGCCACAGTCGAACTCATCGATGAAGACAGTGGCAAGCAGGTGGCTTACCAGATCGTCGGTGAAGATGAAGCGGATATCGGCTCAGGAATGCTTTCATTTTCGTCGCCGATAGCACGCGCGTTAATCGGGCGTGAGGAGGGCGACGTCGTGGATGTGAAGACTCCGGGTGGCGACAGAAGCTACGAGATCGTTGAAGTCAGATACGGCTAATGCACGCCGACCGAATGCCGCCGTAGTGCCTACGGCAAAGTAATCCCCGGGTCTACCATCCGGGGGCGAAATAGTGAGGCCGTGTTGCCAACTCGCTGGATGATCTCTGCACCGGTGATTCGTGACAATTCATCAATTGTTTTATCCCGTAGATCCCGATTTCCGACGTGCACTTTAATTTTTATCAGTTCATGTCGAGTGAGACTGCTGTTTAGTTCAGCCACCAAACTGTCTGTGAGGCCGGAGTTACCAACCTGAACGACCGGCTTCACGTGATGAGCCAGGCGCCGCAGATGTTTTCGTTGCCGTTCTGTCAGTTGCATCGCCACTTATTATATAAGTACCCACGTGAGGGAGTGCTTACGACGGAGTTGGCAGCCCGATGACGCAACGCCCATCGAATTCGCGCTGGAAAAACCGCCAGAAGAGAGACCCCTACGTGCGGCAGGCCCAAACGGAAGGGTGGCGGAGCCGCGCAGTTTATAAGCTAGAGGAAATCCATGGCAAGGACGCGATACTGAAGCCGGGAGCAGTCGTTTTCGATCTGGGCGCCGCCCCTGGTGGCTGGAGCCAGTATGCGGTGACGATGGTGCAGCCTCATGGGCGAGTGATTGCCGTTGATCTACTTTCAATCGAGCCTTTAGCCGGCGTGGAATTCATCCAGGGCGATTTTTCTGAGCGCGCTATTCTGGACCGTATGCTGGGCCTGGTGGATGGCGCCGATGTTCACCTTGTAATGTCGGATATGGCCCCCAATATCAGTGGAAATCGGTCTGTGGACCAGCCCCGCTGCATGTACCTGGCAGAGCTGGCACTGGATTTTGCGGGGCGCGTGCTTGGCCCAAATGGACATTTTGTTACAAAGCTGTTCCAGGGCGCCGGATTCGAGGCGCTGGTGGCGGATGCACGGAAACGGTTTGGGGACGTGAGTATAAGGAAACCAAGGGCATCCCGCCGCGGCAGTCGTGAGACTTACCTTGTGGCGAGAAATTTTCGATTATAGTAGTGTCTAAACAGGGCAGTTGCGCCGAATGGGCGGCTGCTCGTCATCATAGAGGACACCCGTGAACGACCTGGCAAAAAACATCATTCTCTGGATAGTCATCGCTATCGTCTTGCTCACCGTTTTCCAGAGTTTCGGCACTCGGGCGCGGCAGGTCCAGACGATCGAGTATTCGACTTTCCTTGACCTCGTTGAAACGGGATCAGTTCGACGAGTCGAGTTTGAAGGCGAGAAAGTCAATGGCGAGAGACTGACCGGCGAGCAATTCATTACTTACAGTCCGGAAACGGATAATACGGTGCTTATTGGTTTCCTCAAGGAAAACGATGTTCAGTTCAGTGGTAGCGCTCCAAAAGGTCAAAACATTCTCGTCAGTCTTTTCATTAACTCATTCCCGGTACTTCTGCTGATCGCCGTATGGGTGTATTTCATGCGCCAGATGCAAGGCGGCGGCAGCGGGCGCGGTGCGTTATCTTTCGGCAAAAGCCGTGCCAGATTGCTTGGAGAGGATCAGGTCAGCATCACGTTCGCCGACGTTGCCGGGGTTGAAGAAGCGAAGGAAGAATTAGTCGAGATCGTCGAGTTCTTGATGGATCCGGCCAAATTTCAGCGGCTGGGAGGCAAGATACCCAGTGGCGTGTTGCTGGTCGGATTACCGGGTACCGGCAAGACACTGTTGGCGCGCGCAATCGCCGGCGAGGCGAAAGTGCCCTTCTATACGATTTCCGGATCGGACTTCGTTGAAATGTTTGTCGGTGTTGGTGCTTCGCGTGTGCGCGACATGTTCGAACAGGCCAAAAAATGTGCGCCATGCATCATATTTATCGACGAGATCGATGCGGTCGGTCGGCATCGAGGTGCGGGTCTCGGTGGCGGGCATGACGAACGCGAACAGACCCTGAACCAGTTGCTCGTCGAAATGGATGGCTTTGAAGGTAATGAAGGGGTCATCGTGATCGCCGCAACCAACCGGCCCGATGTTCTCGATCCGGCACTTTTGCGTCCGGGACGATTCGACCGACAGGTTACTGTGCCATTGCCGGATGTTCGCGGCCGCGAGCAAATTCTAAGGGTGCATATGCGCAAGGTGCCGGTGGACGACGACGTAAAAGCATCGATAATTGCTCGCGGTACGCCGGGATTCTCGGGAGCGGATCTGGCCAACCTGGTCAACGAGGCAGCCCTGTTCGCTGCACGTGCGAACGCGCGAACGGTTCATATGGAGCAGTTCGAAAAGGCGAAAGACAAGATCATGATGGGCACCGAGCGTCGCTCAATGGTCATGAGCGAAAAGGAGAAAAGGCTAACGGCGTACCACGAGGCCGGGCATGCAATCGTGGGTTTGTCCGTGCCGGACCACGATCCTGTGTATAAGGTCAGCATCATTCCACGCGGCCGGGCACTTGGTATAACGATGTTTTTGCCGGAAGAAGATCGGTACAGCTTCAGTAAGCGGAGATTGAACAGTCAGATCACCAGTCTTTTCGGCGGCAGGATCGCCGAGGAACTCGTATTCGGTGCGGAGGCCGTCACAACCGGTGCCGCGAACGACATCGAGCGGGCGACCGAATTGGCACGGAATATGGTGACCAAATGGGGTCTGTCAGAGCGCCTCGGCCCGTTGACCTATACGGAAGAGGAGGGCGAGGTGTTTCTCGGTCGATCGGTAACGCAGCACAAGGTTGTTTCCGATGTCACCGTGCACGCTATCGATGAAGAAATCCGCAGGATTGTCGATTCAAACTACGATCACGCGACGCAGATTTTGAAGGATGGGCTCGATAAACTTCACAAGATGGCTGATGCACTGATGAAGTACGAGACCATCGACGATAAACAGATCGCCGACATTATGGAGGGACGAGAGCCCCAATCGCCTGAAGACTGGACCGACAGCGACCCCACCGAACCGGCGAGTAGCAAGTCCGGTGTGGACAGCAAGCCCGATTCAGGGCTCGGCAAGCCCGCCGAACAGCACTGAATGGGCGGTTTTCTCGTTCAAAGCTGAGCCCGGTCTTTTTTTGCAAGCACGGTGAAACTCCGGTTTCAAAGTCATGACATGACGTTCGACCGCCCGCGGGTGATGGGCGTGCTCAACGTTACCCCCGATTCTTTTTTTGACGGTGGTCGGTATTTCGAACCGTCCGTTGCGATTGCGCACGGAGTGTCCATGGCAGGGCAAGGGGCAGATATTCTGGATATTGGTGGCGAATCCGCGCGTCCCGGGGCCCAGCCCGTGTCACTGCAAGAGGAACTGGACCGTGTGCTTCCGGTTGTAGAAACTCTTCGGCACCAGGTTGAAATTCCCATCTCGATCGACACCAGCAAGCCTGAAGTCATGCGAGCGGCTGTGGCGGCAGGTGCGGCGATGATCAATGATGTCAATGCATTGCGATCGCCGGGCGCACTGACTGCGGCGGCGGAGATGGGCGTTCCGGTTTGCTTGATGCATATGCAGGGCCGACCGCGCAACATGCAGTACGAGCCAAGCTACAACAACGTTGTTGAAGAAGTATCGGAGTTTCTGCAGGCGCGAGTCGATGCTGCACTCGAAGCGGGGTTGCGTCCTGATCAGTTGGTTCTGGATCCCGGTTTCGGATTTGGCAAGACCCTGAGGCACAATCTCGAGTTGCTCAATAGCCTAGACAAACTCGTTGGTCTCGGATACCCGGTGCTAGCTGGCTTGTCCAGGAAATCCATGCTGGGCCGGATCCTCAAGAGCGAGGACGAAGACCGACTTGCGGGCAGTTTAACCTTGGCAATCTTGGCCTGCCAGCAAGGCGCGCATATCATTAGGGTTCACGATGTTGAGCCGACGCGGCAGGCACTCCAGGTGCTGGAGGCAGCCGAGCTCGAGCAGGAGTCGGAACCAGGGAGACGAACAGCCTAATGGGGAGAAAGTTTTTTGGTACGGACGGTATTCGTGGCCGTGTGGGTGACGAACCGCTTACGGCCGAGTTTGCTTTACGGCTCGCCAGCGCCGCCGCACGAGTGCTGGCGCCGGAAGGCGGTAGTGTCGCGATAGGAAAAGACACGCGACTATCCGGCTATATGTTTGAGTCTGCTCTGGAAGCCGGATTTGTAGCGGCTGGTATGGACGTACTCTTGCTGGGCCCGATTCCGACCCCGGGAATTGCTTATCTGACGCAAGCGCTGCAAGCAGACGCTGGCGTTGTAATCAGTGCCTCGCATAATCTGTATTACGACAACGGCATAAAATTTTTCGATCGTAATGGCCGCAAACTGTCGGATGATGTTGAAAGCGAAATTGAAAAGTTTCTGCTTGCGCCGGCGGTAACACGTGAATCGGAACAGCTTGGGCGCGCCAGTAGAGTTGATAGCGCCGGCGACCAGTACCAGTGGTTTTGTCTTGGCACGGTTCCAACTGATGTTCGACTAAATGGGTTCAAGATTGTATTCGACGGTGCTCACGGCGCGGGCTACAAGGTCGCGCCGAGAGCATTGGCGGAGCTCGGCGCCGATGTCGTGCCAATCGGTTGCTCGCCCAACGGGCGAAACATAAATGATGGTTGCGGTGCGACCCAACCAGAACTGTTGCAGATGACCGTGAAAGGCGTCGGCGCAGATTTAGGTATTGCCTTGGACGGCGACGGTGATCGCGTAGTCATGGTTGATCACGACGGCAACCTCGTTGACGGCGATCAGCTGCTGTATGTTATTGCGAACTCCCGCCACGATGACAAAAGCCTGGTCGGGCCGGTCGTGGGGACACTGATGAGTAACCTCGGACTGGAGAAAGCGCTGGAGGCGCGGGGCATCGCGTTTGTTCGCGCCGCTGTCGGTGACCGCTACGTTCGCGAAATGTTGCACGATCAGGGCGGCCAGCTCGGAGGCGAGTCTTCTGGCCACATCATCGACCTGGAAAAGACCACGACCGGCGACGGACTCGTGACCGCTTTGCAGATCATGGCGATCATGACTCGGACCGGCCATTCATTAGCCGAACTGGTCGAAGATATGCCCATGTATCCGCAGACTCTGATCAACGTTCGCACCGTCGCGAACGTTGATCTGGCTGCCTCAGCGCCAGTCCGCGCAGCGATTGAAAAAGCGGAGCAACAGCTGGCTGACCGCGGCCGGGTCCTGTTACGGGCATCGGGAACGGAGCCAGTGATCCGGGTCATGGTCGAGGGTGAAAACGCCACCGAGGTAACCAGTCTGGCTGAGCAGCTGGCCGAGTCAGTCAGACAGGCAGCAGCCGGCTGATTCATCGGAGAGGCTGCCAAGAGCTGCCGGCGTTGATTTCCAACAATTGGGAAGCTACCCTTCCCCGTCTTTTTTTCCGCACGGAGCGCGTCATCGGCGAGGGCTGGCCGGCATGAGACAACCACTGGTCGCAGGAAATTGGAAGATGCACGGTAGCCAGGCCTCCGTGGCCGAATTGGTCGGCGGGCTCGTGTCCGGACTGAGCGGCAACAATGCGATCGATGTGCTGATTTGCCCACCGTTCGTCTATTTGGAGCAGGTCGCATCATTGCTGGCGGATTACCCGATAGCGCTGGGTGCCCAGAACGTCGCGGCAGAACCATCTGGCGCCTATACCGGCGAGGTGTCTGCGGAAATGCTGCGAGACGTCGGGTGTAGCTACGTGATTGTGGGTCACTCAGAACGTCGCACGCTACTAGGCGAATCGGATGAAGTGATTGCCCGTAAGTTTCGCATGACGCAGGAGCAGCAGCTTGTGCCGGTTTTTTGTGTGGGCGAGACATTGGATGAACGCCAGGCTGGACATGCCATGGAGGTGATAGCCAGGCAAGTTGCTGCGGTGGTTAATACCGCCGGCGTTGAGGCACTCGGACGAGCGGTGTTCGCCTACGAACCCGTCTGGGCCATCGGGACAGGTCAGACTGCGACACCGGAGCAGGCTCAGGAAGTCCATGCGGGATTGCGTGCAATGGTCGCCGCGCACGATGCTAAGATAGCCGGGCAGCTCAGAATACTTTATGGAGGAAGTGTGAAAGCTGCGAATGCGAGAGAATTGTTTCAAATGGACGATATTGATGGTGGCCTTATCGGCGGCGCGTCACTGAATCCGGAAGAGTTTCTCCAAATCTGTGCAGCCGCTTCAAACTAATAAATGTATACGATTCAGACTTTGCTGTTGATTGGTCACGTGATGATCGCGACCCTGCTTGTCGGGTTGGTTTTGTTACAGCGTGGCAAGGGCGCCGAAGCTGGGGCCGGGTTTGGTTCCGGAGCTTCTGGAACGGTATTCGGGGCCAAAGGTTCAGCTAGTTTTCTGACCCGCACAACCGCCGTGCTGGCTACGTTGTTTTTTGTAAGCAGCATGGTGCTGGCCTACCTGGGCGGTCGGCAAGAACCCCCGGGAAGTCTGCTTGAATCCACGGCGCCTGATATGCCTGCCGTAATCGGAACGCCGGTGGAAAACGATTCGGTCGTCATCGAAATTGATGATTTGCCTGATCTGCCGGGTTCCTCTGATACGGCGGGTGGCGCTGGTTCGGAAACAAGCGGGTCCGAACCTTCCGAATGAACTAGTCTCGGTCATTCACCGCTATGCCGATGTGGTGGAATTGGTAGACACGCTGTCTTGAGGGGGCAGTGGCGTAAGCCGTGCCGGTTCGAGTCCGGCCATCGGCACCACCTGTTTTTTTCAGTCACGCTTGGACAGGCATGATGCCGTGACGCGGTATCGCGGGCATCAAAAGGTACTGTTAGAATGAGTCTAAACTAGCAGGTGGCTGATGTTACAAGAGAACTATTTGCCGGCACTGATATATCTCGGAATCGCAACAGCGATCGGATTGGTGTTGCTGGCGCTCGGTCTTATTCTTGGCCGTGGTCAAAAAGATTCAGCCAAACTATCGCCGTATGAGTGCGGGTTCGAAGCGTTCGAAGACTCCCGAATGAAATTCGATGTCCGCTACTACCTTGTTGCCATCCTGTTCATTATTTTTGATCTGGAAATCGCTTTTCTTTTTCCGTGGGCGGTGTCACTGGACACCATTGGAACTTTCGGTGTGCTTGCCATGGGTCTGTTTTTGGCGGTGCTCGTCGTTGGGTTCATCTACGAATGGAAGAAAGGGGCGTTGGAATGGGATTGAATCAAGACCTGCCCGATACGATTCAGGGGCGGGGTTTTGTCGTTACCAAGCTCGATCAATTAATCGATTGGGTGCAAGACGGAGCCGTCACTAAATGGGCTCGCGCCGGTTCGATGTGGCCGGTTACCTTTGGCCTGGCCTGCTGTGCTATTGAAATGATGCATTCCGGTGCCGCCCGCTATGATTTGGACCGTTTCGGGGTGATTTTTCGGCCCACTCCCCGACAATCCGACGTAATGATTGTGGCAGGAACACTCGTTAACAAAATGGCACCCGCCCTGCGCAAGGTCTATGACCAAATGTCGGAACCGCGTTGGGTTATATCGATGGGGTCCTGTGCAAACGGGGGTGGTTATTACCATTACTCCTATTCTGTTGTTCGCGGCTGCGACCGAATAGTGCCTGTCGACATCTACGTGCCTGGGTGCCCGCCAACCGCCGAGGCACTTTTGTACGGGATCATTCAGCTCCAGAACAAAATACGACGCTCGAACACGATCGATCGGTAGCCGCTTGATGAATGATCGCTACGAAACACTGGCGGCACGCATTGAAGCGCGCTTTGAAGGCGTATTGCGTCGTTTACCGTCTCTGTGCGATGAATTAGGTTTCGAGCTGGACAGGTCCCAGCTGCTCGAAGTGTGCCGCGCTTTGAGGGATGAAAGCGGCTTTGAATTCGAGATGCTGATGGATTTATGCGGGATTGATTATCTCGAGTACGGTAACCGGGAATGGGAAACCAATGAAGCTACGGAAACCGGATTCAGTCGCGGCGTTTCACGGGAAGTGATACTGCCGGACAGTGACGAACGCTTTGATCCCGAGCGCTTCGCGGTGGTGTATCACCTGCTTTCCCTGAGCAACAATTTGCGCCTCCGGCTCCGGGTGTTTACCGGTTCCGACAATCCACCGCTTGTGCCTTCCGTCGTTGATATCTGGAATTCGGCGACTTGGTACGAGCGTGAGGCATTCGATTTGTATGGGATTCTATTCGATGGCCACCCGGACTTGCGGCGCATACTCACAGACTATGGGTTCATCGGTCATCCGTTTCGCAAGGATTTCCCACTGATCGGCAATGTGGAAGTGCGCTACGACGCCGAACAGGGCCGGGTTGTATATCAACCGGTCACCATTGAACCACGCACCTTAGTGCCGAAAGTTATCAGGGACGACAATCTCAATGACCCCGATCTTAACGACTGATCTTGCACCCATAAACTTTGGTAGCTTTGGATAAAAATTAAGAATTGCCGAAAACAATGGCCGAAATCCAGCATTTCACAATGAATTTTGGACCGCAGCATCCTGCGGCACACGGGGTATTGCGCCTGGTCCTGGAAATGGAGGGTGAGGTCATCAAGAAGGCCGACCCGCACATTGGCTTATTGCACCGGGGCACCGAAAAACTGGCCGAGAGCAAACCCTACAACCAAACCATTGGGTACATGGATCGGCTGGATTACGTATCGATGATGTGCAACGAGCACGGATATGTGCTTGCTATAGAAAAGCTGTTGGGTGTTGTACCGCCGCTGCGTGCCCAGTACATCAGGGTCATGTTCGATGAGATAACCCGGATTCTGAACCATCTGATGTGGTTAGGCGCACACGGACTCGATGTTGGCGCGATGACGATTTTCCTGTATTGCTTCCGTGAACGGGAAGACTTGATGGATTGCTACGAGGCAGTCAGTGGTACGCGAATGCACGCTACCTACTACCGCCCCGGTGGCGTTTATCGGGACCTTCCGGACAGCATGCCCAGGTATCAGGCGTCCAAGTGGCATAGCGAGAAAGACGTCCAGCGTTTAAACGAAGCCCGGGGAGGGACATTACTGGACTTTATCGAAGCGTTTACGGATCGGTTTCCTGGGTGCGTGGATGAGTACGAGACCTTGTTGACCGATAACCGAATCTGGAAGCAGCGCACGGTCAATATCGGGGTGGTGTCACCGGAGCGGGCCATGCAGTTGGGATTCAGTGGGCCCATGTTGCGCGGTTCTGGCGTGGCATGGGATCTGCGTAAGAAGCAACCCTACGAAGTTTACGCTGACATGGATTTCGATATTCCAGTAGGTAAAACTGGTGACTGCTATGACCGATATCTTGTGCGTGTCGAGGAATTGCGCCAATCGAACCGGATCATTCGGCAATGTATTCGGTGGCTGCGCGACAATTCCGGGCCTGTCATGCTCGATGATTACAAACTGGTACCACCGAATCGGGTGGATATGAAGGAAGACATGGAAGCATTGATTCACCATTTCAAATTGTTTACAGAGGGCTACAGTTTGCCGGCTGGCGAATCCTACGCTGCTATCGAACATCCGAAAGGGGAATTTGGTGTTTACCTGGTCTCTGATGGGGCCAACAAACCCTATCGCGTTAAGGTACGTGCCCCGGGATTTGCACACCTGTCCTCAATGAACGAGATGGTTGAGGGGCATATGCTGGCAGATGTTGTTGCGGTAATCGGAACCCAGGACATTGTATTCGGCGAGATTGACCGTTGATCAGTCAGACTTTCAATGGGAGAGGTAGCTGATGCCATCAGGTACCGAACAGACCGTTTTGTCCGATCAGGTACAGGCCGAGGTCGACCGTTGGATCGCCAAGTTTCCACAAGGACGGCAGCGTTCCGCAGTAATTGCTGCCCTGCATGCTGTCCAGCACGAAAATGGTGGATTCGTAACACCTGAGTTGATGGATGCGGTGGCGAACTATCTCGATCTGCCGGCCGTTCAGGTCTACGAGGTCGCAACTTTCTACTCGATGATCGAAACACGACCCGTAGGGCGCCACAGTATTTCGGTCTGCACAAATATCTCGTGCATGCTTAGAGGAAGCGATGAAATCGTCTCGCACATCGAACGCAAGCTCGGTATCGAAACGGGAGAAAGCACACCGGACGGCAAAATTTACCTGAAGCGGGAAGAGGAATGCCTCGCAGCATGCTGCGGTGCGCCGATGATGATGGTCGGCCATACCTATCACGAGGATCTCACCCCGGTAAAAGTAGACGCGATCCTCGACGCGCTGGAGTAGCACTGTCATGTTTGAACAAAACCTGGTGTGCTTTCAGACCTTGGGCAGGGACGAGCCCTGGAGCATGGAAAGTTATCGCGAATGCGGCGGGTACGAGGCCTGGGAATCCATTTTGGAAGGCCGGCTCAGCGCTGAACAAGTCATTGCTGCTGTAAAAGAGTCGGGGCTGCGTGGTCGGGGTGGAGCGGGTTTTCCGACCGGGCTGAAGTGGACGTTCATGCCACGTGATTCGAAAGGCCAGAAATATCTCGTATGCAACTCCGATGAGAGCGAGCCCGGCACCTGCCATGATCGGGATATTCTGCGGTTTAACCCGCACGCGCTGATCGAAGGCATGGCGATCGGCGGTTTCGCTATGGGCGCAAGCGTAGGTTACAACTACACCAGGGGTGAGTTCTTGGACGAGCCCATCACACGGTTCGAAGCAGCGCTCGAGGAGGCCTACGTGGCAGGCCTGCTGGGAAAGAATATTCGCGGCTCGGGAATTGATTTCGAATTACACAACTTTATTGGTGCCGGCGCTTATATTTGCGGAGAAGAAACCGGTTTGCTGGAGTCTTTAGAAGGCAAACCCGGCAAACCGAGATTTAAGCCACCGTTTCCCGCGCATTTCGGTCTGTATGGGATGCCGACGACCGTCAACAATACCCAGAGCCTTGCTTCAGTCCCGGCAATTATCCGTAACGGTGCAGAGTGGTTTTCTCAACTGGGCACCGAAAATTCCGGTGGCACCATCATTTTTTCCGTGTCGGGTCACGTCAATAAGCCGGGCAATTACGAACTCCCGCTGGGGATTCCGTTCAAGGAGCTTTTGGAAATTGCTGGCGGGGTGCAGGAAGGCCGAAATCTAAAGGCGGTGATCCCCGGCGGGTCATCCGTGCCGGTGTTACCAGCGGAGATCATCGCAGACCTGGATATGGACTACGATTCCTTGCAGCAAGCGGGCTCGGCACTGGGTACCGGTGCGGTCGTCGTCATGGATGAGACAACCTGTATGGTCAGCGTTTTGCACCGTATCTCGCGCTTTTATTTCGCCGAGTCTTGCGGTCAATGCACGCCGTGCCGCGAGGGTACCGGGTGGCTGTACCGAATGTTGACGAGGATTACCGAAGGCCGCGGGCGTCAATCGGATCTGGATCTGTTGGTGGATGTAGCCAACAAGATTGAAGGACACACGATATGTGCGTTCGGCGATGCGGCAGCCTGGCCGGTACAGAGTTTCCTGCGCCATTTTCGTCATGAATTTGAATACATGATTGAGCATGGTGGCGAGTCAATTACCGACTCTCAAGCTGCGGCAGCCTGAGCTAAAAGCTAATGGAACAGAAAACCATCACGATCGAGGTCAATGGCGTCGAGTTAGAGGCGCAAGCCGGTCAAATGTTGATGGAAATTACCGACGCGGCAAATATTTACATCCCCAGGTTCTGTTACCACGAGAAGCTTTCGGTCGCAGCAAATTGCCGCATGTGCCTGGTCGAGGTTGAGGACGTGCACAAGCCGTTGCCTGCCTGTGCAACACCAGTCACTGATGGCATGAAAGTTTTTACAAAATCGCCTGCAGCTATTTCTGCGCAGCGAGCGACGATGGAATTTCTGTTAATCAATCATCCGCTCGATTGTCCCATCTGCGATCAGGGTGGCGAGTGCGAACTACAGGATCTCGCCATGGGCTACGGGCGTGACATTTCGCGATATGCAGAAAAGAAACGCTCGGTGCCCGACCAGGACCTTGGGCCACTGGTCTCGACCGACATGACCCGGTGTATTCATTGCACCCGTTGTGTCCGTTTTGGTCAGGAGATCACCGGCATTCAGGAGCTCGGCACTATAGGGCGCGGAGAGTTCATGGAGATCAGCACCTACGTGAAAAACAGTGTCGATCATGAACTGTCGGGAAACATCATCGATTTATGCCCCGTTGGAGCGCTGAATAATAAGCCCTATCGGTACAGTGCGCGTGCATGGGAGATGGAGCAACGAGCCACCGTGGCACCGCATGATTGCCTGGGGTCCAATATTTATGCGCATGTATTGCGGGGCCGATTGAAGCGGGTAGTGCCCCAGCCGAACGAGCAGATAAACGAAACATGGATATCCGATCGTGATCGGTTCAGTTACGAAGGTATCTACAGCGATGACCGTCTGATGCAGCCAATGATTCGGGAGGGCGGCGAATGGCGCGCCAGCAGTTGGGAGACGGCATTGGAGGCCGCGGCTGCCGGATTGATCGAGGCGGCCGGTGGTGACCCGGCGACGCGTATCGGTGCCTGGGTTTCGCCCAGTGCTACTACCGAAGAGGCCTATCTCGCCGCGAGACTAATGCGGCATCTCGGTTCCAATAACGTTGATCACCGCTTGCGAACTCGCGACTTCAGCGGGCAGGAAGATGATCCGGTGTTTCCCGGTTTGGGAATGGATCTCGCTGAGCTGCCATCTCTGGAGGCGGCCCTGATCATCGGCTCAAACCTCCGGAAAGAAGTGCCGTTGTTAGCTCACCGTGTACGACAGGCAGCAGTAGCTGGTGCGGCGATCAATATTCTTAATCTGGCTAGATATGAGTATCTGTTCCCGACAGCCGAATACATGGTCAGTTCGTCGGCCGAGCTTCCAGTGCAACTTGCGCGCCTGTTGGTTGCGGCCGGCGCCGAGCTGCCAAAATCCGCTCGGCTTCTGGCCGCCGCAGCGGCATCGGTTGACGAGGAGCAGAGACGGGCGGTTGCGTCGCTGGCCAAGGCGGATTCCGGCTTAGTTTTGCTCGGGCAGATGGCGCAGCGGCATCCGCAGTTTGGCCTTTTACGGTTGCTCGCCAGCCGCTTGGCGGCAGCAACGGGCGTTCGTTTGGGACACGTGACCGAAGGCGGAAATTCTGCCGGAGCCTGTATTGCAGGAGCGTTGCCACATAGGGGTGCCGGGGGCGCCCGTTTAGACGATCCCGGACAAACAATTGCTGACATGATAGCAACGCCGCTGCATGGCCTGATGTTGATCGGCACCGAACCCGAAATGGATTGCGCAGATGCTGCTGGCGCGGTCGCAGCGGTTGAATCTGCCGAATTCGTGTTGGCATTGTCTCCGTACTTTGCCGGCAGTCTGGTGCAGCATGCCAACGTGGTGCTGCCGATCGGAACCTTTGCGGAAACCTCTGGCACTTTGGTTAACGTGGAGGGTCGTTGGCAAAGCTTTGCTGGAGTCGCTGTGCCACTCGGGGAAGCACGGCCGGCGTGGAAGGTGCTACGAGTGCTCGGCAACCTGCTCGAACTGCCCGACTGCCACTATCTGACGAGCGAAGCAATCCGGGATGAATTGGCAGCCGCTGCAGGCAATCTTGAATCGGACAATCTTCTTTCCGCCCAAGCGAGCGCCCGGGCGGACGGCCCAGCCGAAATCCCCGCAGAGGATTTGGACGTGCCCATGTACCAGGTCGATGCAGTGGTACGCAGGGCCCGCTCGCTGCAACTTACACGAGACGGTCGGCAAGCCCAGCACGGCGCGACTGAGCGGCGTGAGACCGCCTGAGGGACGTATTGCCGGTGACCGCACAGTTGCAAGATCTGTTGGGGTTCTTGCCCGAATTTTGGGCTAATGCCGTTATCACTGCGATCCAGATCGTCATATTGACGGTCGCTGTCATTCTGTGTGTCGCGTTCCTGACTTATTTCGAGCGAAAAATCATTGGTTATATGCAGAATCGCATCGGGCCCAATCGGGTAGGCCCGCGTGGTTTGCTGCAACCTTTTGCAGACGTAATCAAGTTGCTGCTGAAAGAAATAATCGTTCCACGCCAAGCCAATCGATTTTTGTTTCTGATCGCTCCGCTGCTATCGATTATTCCAGCCTTGGCGACTTGGGCAGTCATCCCGTTGTTTCCTGGATTTGTCATTGCCGACCTGAATGCAGGATTGCTCTACGTCTTGGCGCTAACCTCGCTTAGCATTTATGGCGTCATATTGGCGGGATGGGCGTCGAATTCGAAATACGCGCTGCTGGGTGCAATGCGCTCAGCCGCCCAGATGGTTGCCTATGAGATTGCCATGGGATTTGCTCTGGTCGGGGTCGTGATGGCCGGCGGCAGCTTGAACCTTGGCGATATTGTTGCGGCTCAATCAGGTGGCTTGAGCAATTGGTTTTTTATCTGGTTGCTGCCGCTATTTCTGGTTTATTTTATATCGGGAGTTGCAGAGACTAACCGCGCCCCGTTCGATGTGGCGGAAGGAGAGTCAGAAATTGTTGCCGGATTTATGGTCGAGTATTCGGGGGCAGCATTTGCACTCTTCTTTCTGGCCGAGTACGCAAATATTATTTTGATTGCGGCACTGACATCAGTGTTGTTTTTCGGCGGCTGGGAGTCTGTATTTTCAGGTTGGAGCTGGCTCGACGGAACCGGTCTGGAATTTCTTCGCGAGCCGGGATTGTTCTGGATGGTGGCGAAGATGGCTTTTTTCCTGTTCTGTTTTCTGTGGATTCGCGCGACCTTTCCCCGTTACCGGTATGACCAGATCATGCGGCTTGGTTGGAAAGTATTTATTCCGATCACGATCGTTTGGATCGTGGTCGAGGCGGGTATGTTTACTCTAAGGCTTGGCCCATGGAGCGCGTGAGATGAGCAAAGCTGGCCAGATCATCCGGACCTTTACGCTGTGGGAATTGTTTAAGGGGCTCCGGGTTACTCTGCAGAATTTTTTCGCCAAAAAGGTAACGGTTCAATACCCCGAAGAAAAAACGCCGCAATCGCCACGTTTTCGGGGCCTGCATGCACTCCGGCGCTACCCGAACGGCGAGGAACGGTGTATCGCCTGCAAGCTTTGCGAGGCAGTATGCCCCGCTTTGGCAATTACCATCGAATCCGATGTTGGCGAGGACGGTACCCGGCGAACGACCCGTTACGATATCGACTTGTTCAAATGCATCTATTGCGGTTTTTGTGAAGAAGCATGCCCCGTCGACGCGATTGTTGAAACCCGTATCCATGAATATCACATGGAGGAGCCGGGCGAAAACATCATGAACAAGGACAAGCTAATGGCGATCGGAGACAAGTATGAGGCGATGATTGCTGCGGATAAGGCTGCGGATGCCGAGTATAAGTAACAGGAAAACATAGCGTGCCAGCCATCGAATACCGCGGTTCCGCGCCGCAACTTGGGGCGATATCTATATGCTCGAGCTGATTTTTTTCGGCTGGCTTGCCTTTGTGCTTATAGCGGCGGCAATCGGTGTGATCACGTCGCGAAACCCAGTCTACTCGGCCTTGTTTCTCGTGCTGGCTTTTGTGACCAGTGCCGTGATTTGGGTGCTGCTGGAGGCGGAATTTTTGGCAATGATACTCGTGCTCGTCTACGTCGGCGCGGTCATGATTCTGTTCCTGTTCGTTGTCATGATGCTCGATATAGATGTAGCTAGCTTGCGCGCCAGTTTCACTCGGTATGCTCCGGTTGGAGTGTTGGTTGCGGCGATCACGATCGGCGAGCTGTTGAGTGTTATATGGCTGCGTAGCCAGGGACTGCCGGTGTTGGCGCAACCGGCGCCTCACGGGCCGAATTACAGCAATGCCAAAGAACTCGGCGCTGTTTTGTATACAGAGTATGTATACGCTTTTGAATTGGCCGGGTTTGTTCTGTTATTGGCCATCGTGGCGGCCATCATGCTGACATTGCGTCATCGGGAGGGCTTGAAAGTACAGGACATTTCCGAGCAGGTATCAGTCAGGGCGGAGGACCGGATTACGCTGGTCAGCATGGACGCGGAATCGGAATGATGTTGACTCTGACTCATTTTCTCACGCTTTCTGCGATTTTATTTTCTATCAGCATAGCCGGCATTTTCATCAATCGTAAAAACATAATCCTTCTGCTCATGTGTATTGAGCTGATGTTGCTTGCCGTTAATTTCAATTTCATTGCCTTATCCCGGTATCTGGAGGATACAGCCGGCCAGGTATTCGTGTTTTTCGTCCTTACCGTCGCGGCGGCTGAATCCGCAATTGGCCTGGCAATCCTCGTTATCGTGTTTCGAACGCGACAAAGCATCAATGTCGAAGATCTCGACTCGCTGAAAGGGTAAACGTTGGAAACGATTTATCTGGCAATTGTCTTAGCGCCCCTTACAGCTGCAATCATTGCCGGGCTATTCGGGCGGATTATTGGGCGAGCGGGCGCGCACTGGGTCACGATTATTGCAGTCGCTCTGTCATTTGCTCTATCGGTTCTGGTGTTGCAGGGCCAGCTAAGCAACGGCGAAGTCTTCAATGGCAGTGTTTACACCTGGATGGTGGTAGACGGCGTAAACATGGAGATTGGATTCCTGATCGACCGTTTGTCAGCTTTGATGATGGCGGTGGTGACGTTTGTGTCATTGATGGTCCACATATATACGGTGGGCTACATGCATGATGATCCCGGTTACCAAAGGTTTTTTTGCTACATCTCGTTGTTTACGTTTGCAATGCTGATGCTGGTTATGTCGAACAATTTTCTGCAATTGTTTTTCGGCTGGGAAGCGGTGGGCGTTGTTTCCTACCTACTGATCGGATTTTGGTACACGCGGCCAACGGCAATAGTTGCAAGCCTAAAGGCATTTCTTGTTAATCGGGTGGGAGATTTCGGATTCCTGCTCGGAATTTCGACACTGCTTTTCTTCACCGGCAGCCTGGATTACGCAGAAGTATTTGCCGACGCTGAGTTCCTGCAGAATCAGTACATCGAAGTGTTCCCGGGCATTCCGTGGTCAGCTGTATCCGTCGCCTGCATACTTTTGTTTGTCGGTGCGATGGGCAAATCCGCGCAAATGCCGCTGCACGTATGGCTACCTGATTCCATGGAGGGGCCAACCCCCATCTCGGCCCTGATCCATGCCGCAACGATGGTTACGGCGGGTGTGTTCATGGTCGTCCGCATGTCGCCTCTGTTCGAATATTCCGAAGCGGCATTGAGTGTAGTGCTGGTTGTAGGGGCCACCACCGCGCTGTTCACGGGCTTGCTTGGAATTGCACAGAACGATATCAAACGCATCATTGCGTATTCGACACTGTCCCAGCTCGGTTACATGACCGTCGCCTTGGGATCATCCGCGTACGCCGCGGGCATTTTCCACCTGATGACGCATGCCTTTTTCAAGGCGCTTCTGTTCCTCGCGGCGGGTTCGGTCATTTTAGCGCTGCATCACGAACAGGATATTCGGAAGATGGGCGGATTAAAGAGATATCTGCCGATCACCTATTGGACCTGCCTGGCCGGTGCATTGGCCCTGATCGGTTTTCCTGGCACTGCCGGATTTTTCTCGAAGGATGCCCTGATCGAAGCGGTGGGTCATTCGACAACGGCGGGAGCCGGTTATGCATTCATCTGTGTCGTCGCCGGAGTATTCGTTACAGGCCTATACACATTCAGAATGTTCTTTCTTGTCTTTCATGGCCAGGAGCGTGTCGATGAGGATGCTCGCCAAAACCTGCACGAGTCTCCTTGGGTGGTCACGCTACCGCTGATACTACTTGCTATCCCGTCGCTGTTTATCGGTTGGCCGACGATCGGGCCGGTGTTATTTGGCGATTATTTCGGTAGCTCATTAACTATTCTTCAGCAACATGACGTGCTGCGCGAACTTGGCACGGATTTTCACGGTGCATTGGGTTTTGTCGAACATGGACTGATGTCACCTGTAGTTTATTTGGCGGCGGCAGGTGTTTTCGTCGCTTGGTACCTCTACCTGCGTAACCCGGCCATCGTTCCGGCGCTGCAACGCCGCTTTAGTCATCTGTATCAGCTGCTGCTGAACAAGTATTACTTTGATGAAATCAACGACAAGGTGTTCGCGCGCGGGAGTCTGGCGATCGGAAATATATTTTGGCGCGTTGGTGATGTCGTTGTCATCGACGGTGCGTTCGTCAACGGCTCAGCACGTTTTATCGGATGGGTTTCGGAGGCGCTAAGCCGAATCCAGACCGGGTATCTCTACCGTTATGCGTTTGCGATGGTCATTGGGCTTTGCGCTCTGACCGGGTGGATATTGCTGGGCGCTTAGGCCGAGTGTGCAATCTGATCATGGTGGGTAGATGAGCTTGCTCAGTACATTAATCTGGTTGCCAATCTGCGGCGGGGTGCTGATGCTGCTGTTCGGTGACCGGACGGTCGGTGGCAGCATGTGGCGCATTGATCGATGGATCGCGTTGGCGGTCTCCGCTGCGACCTTTGTGATTGGCCTGCTTCTCTACAGCCGCTTTGACACCACGACCTCTTCAATGCAATTCGTGGAACGTCTGCCATGGGTAAGCGCATATAAAATCGAATATTTTCTCGGTGTTGACGGATTCTCAGCGCCACTGATTCTTTTGACCGCTTTCCTGACACCGCTCGTCGTGATCGCCGCCTGGGATACTGTCAAAGATCGCCCGGCTCAATATTTTGCTTCTTTTCTGATTCTCGAGGGGCTGCTCATCGGAGTTTTCTGCTCCGTTGACGCACTTCTGTTCTACGTTTTCTGGGAAGCGATGTTGGTCCCGATGTTTATCATCATTGGTGTTTGGGGTGGTGAACGGCGCGTGTACGCAACCATCAAGTTTTTCCTTTACACATTCCTCGGTTCGGTCCTGATGCTGGTGGCGCTTATTTACCTGTATTTTCAGGCTGACAGCTACAGCATTTTGGATTTTCATCAGCTACCGCTGAGTCTGACTGAGCAAACCTTGATATTTCTGGCTTTTCTCATTGCCTTTGCCGTCAAGGTACCGATGTGGCCGGTGCATACGTGGTTGCCTGACGCCCATGTCGAAGCACCGACCGGCGGGTCGGTGATTCTTGCAGCGGTTTTGCTAAAAATGGGGGGCTACGGATTCGTACGTTTCAGTCTTCCGGTCGCACCGGATGCGAGCCAACTACTGGCCGGGTTGATGATCACCTTGTCGCTGATTGCGGTGGTCTATATTGGATTCGTCGCGCTGGTCCAGAATGACATGAAAAAGCTCATTGCTTACTCGTCCGTTGCACATATGGGTTTCGTGACACTGGGTTTCTTCATTGCCTGGGGCGTAATAGACCAAACTGACTCTGTCGTTGGGATTTCCATGGGTATAACCGGAGGTATGGTGCAGATGGTATCGCACGGCTTGATATCTGCAGCACTGTTCCTGTGCGTCGGCGTATTGTACGACCGCTTACATTCGCGCCAAATTAGCGATTACGGTGGGGTTATCAATACCATGCCGGTGTTTGCAGCTTTCATGGTGTTGTTTGCGCTGGCCAATGTCGGTTTACCGGGTACATCCGGATTTGTTGGCGAATTCCTCGTCATACTTGCGAGCTTCAAGGCGAGCTTCTGGTACGCTTTCATTGCCGCCACTACCCTGATATTGAGTGCGGCATACACGCTGTGGATGGTCAAGCGCACGATCTTCGGTGCAGTTGCCAATGAGGGTGTTGCGGCGCTCTACGATGTCAACTTCCGCGAGACTCTTGTGCTTGCAGCTATCGCGGTCTTTGTGCTCGGGTTGGGCCTGTGGCCGGCGCCCCTGATAGACCTGATGTCCCCGACGGTGGACAACCTGGTCGCGCACATTACGCAGTCAAAGCTGTGACAGGTTTGCGCTGAACATGCCGGAATTTGCACCAGCATTCGCCGAGATATTTCTCGCCGTGGGTATCTGCGTCGTATTGATTACGGATCTGTTCTTGCCACAAGCTCGGCGTGACATTACCTACATACTGGCGCTGCTATGCCTGGTGGGCACAGCCTGGATCAGTTCCGGTATCGAATTGGACGCGAGCCCCACGATACTGTTTTCGGGTTCGTTTATAGCCGACCCCCTCAGCCAGTTTCTGAAAATCTTTGCTATCGCAATCGTCAGCGTTGGCTTTGTCTACTCGAGAGACTACTTGCGGGAGCGCGGAATTTATCGAGGCGAATATTACGTCCTCGGCCTGTTTGCGTTATTGGGAATCATGGTCATGATTTCGGCTTTCAGTCTGCTGACCATGTATCTCGGTCTGGAAATGCTTTCGCTGGCGTTATACGCGATGGTTGCATTCGACCGCGAGTCCCCGATTGCGGCGGAGGCCGCCATGAAGTATTTCGTGCTTGGCGCGATAGCATCGGGAATCCTGTTGTATGGCATGTCAATTCTCTATGGCGTGACCGGCAGTCTGCGAATTGATCAGCTCGCCACTAAATTAATGGCGAGTGATCCTGGACAATTGAGTGTGTTGCTCGGGCTCGTTTTTATCCTGGTCGGCGTGGCGTTCAAATTTGGCGCAGTGCCTTTTCATATGTGGCTGCCCGATGTTTACCAGGGAGCGCCAACATCGGTCACTCTGTTTATCGGTACGGCGCCGAAAATAGCCGCCTTCGCGATGGCAATAAGACTATTGGTGGAAGGCCTGGGGTCCGAAGCCGCGACATGGCAACCCATGCTGATGGTTCTGGCAGTCCTTTCGCTGGCGGTTGGCAATATCCTCGCTATTGCCCAGACCAACATCAAACGCATGTTGGCTTACTCAACCATTGCGCACGTGGGCTTTATTCTGCTGGGCTTGGTCGCCGGTAATCAGGCCGGACGAGAAGCGGCACTTTTTTATACGCTGATTTACGTCATTATGGCAGCCGGCGCATTCGGCATGGTGATCCTGATGAGCCGGACGGGATTTGAAGCGGACCGGCTCGACGACTATAAAGGATTGAACGCACGAAGCCCCTGGTTTGCCGGCATTATGCTGTTCCTGATGTTCAGCCTGACTGGCGTGCCGCCGTTCGCAGGCTTCTTCGCCAAATGGACCATCCTGGCTGCACTGGTGGACGCCGGCAAAATCTGGCTAGCGGCCGTGGCGGTTTTATTTTCCGTTATCGGAGCTTTTTACTATCTGCGAATCGTGCGGTTGATGTATTTCGATCAAGGGCTGGATCGGACTGCGCCCGAAGCCGGACTGGACCTGCGTATCTTGCTGAGCCTCAATGGCTTGGTGCTGCTCGCGTTGGGCCTGTTTCCGGACTGGCTACTGCGGATGTGCACTGCCGTAATGGCTTAATTGTCATCTATAAATATCTGAAAAACATATTATTTATAAGACTGTGGAGGTGGCGCAGCATATGCCGCTCAGGTTGCCAAGTTACTGAGAAATCGTTAGTATTCGTCGCCGGCGGATGCGGGGTGGAGCAGTCTGGCAGCTCGTCGGGCTCATAACCCGAAGGTCGCAGGTTCAAATCCTGCCCCCGCTACCAAAATTTTGGTAGGAATAGCCCCGCATGGGGCTTTTTCTTTATAAGAATCGCGCGTTTGCGTCGAACCTGTTGGCTGCAGGCTCACGCACGCCGATGGACTTAGAAAATGGGCCAATGGCCCATTTTTTGTTTGTTTGGCCGGCGAACTGACCCGGGTCGAATGGAGTGATTGACCGGTGCAACCAAGTTATGACGAGTTGTTCGAGCTGCTGGAGCCCACGGTGAAGGCTCTGGGCTACGAGTTGGCTGATCTCGAGGCGCACTTGGGTGGCCCGCATGGTGTCCTGAGGCTTTTTATTGACGCTGAGGCCGGGATAACGCTGGAGGATTGCGAGACAGTCAGTCGGCAGATCGGCAGCGTGTTGGATGTGGCCGATCCGATTGGCGGCGACTACAGGCTCGAAGTTTCGTCGCCGGGTCTCAATCGTCGGTTGTCGAAGCAGGAACACTACGAGAGGTATGCCGGGAGTTTGATCAAGGTCAGGCTGAAGCGTCTGGTTCAGGGCCGACGGAGGCTCAAGGGATTGCTCCTTTCCCGGGATAGTGAAACGGTATTTTTGCGGGTTGGTGATAAGGACATATCTATACCGCTAGACGAGATTGATACGGCGCGTCTAGTTCCAGACGTTTAGGCGCGTAGGAACGAGAAATACGCAGCGAGTGAGTTAGGACGATGAATAAAGAAATGCTGATGGTAATCGAGACCGTTTCGAATGAGAAAGGTGTCGAAATAGATATCATCTTCGAAGCCATGGAGGCGGCGCTTGCGTCGGCAACCAAGAAACGCTACGGCGAAGACGTGGAGGTGCGCACAAGCATCGACCGGGAAACCGGTGACTACGATTCATTCCGGCAATGGACGGTATTTGCGGACGACTCCGATGAACTCGAGTTCCCGGAGCGTGAGTTGCGCATGATCGATGCAGTGGACGTCGATCCCGATGCAACTCCTGGGGGGATCGTTGAGGAACCTATAGAGTCCGTCGAGTTTGGCCGGATTGCGGCCCAGACAGCCAAGCAGGTGATCGTACAGAAAGTTCGCGAGGCTGAGCGACTGAAGGTGGTCGAGGAGTTTGAGGAGCGAGTCGGTGAACTACTGGGAGGAATCGTCAAGAGAGTAGATCGCAACGGAATATTTATCGATCTCGGCAGCAATGCTGAAGGGTTCATTCCGCGGGAAGCAATGATTCCAAGGGAACCGGTTCGCCCGCAGGATCGGCTCAAATCATTGCTTTACGAGGTGCGCAGTGAGATGCGTGGCCCCCAGCTGTTTTTGAACCGCACCTCGCCACAGTTTCTGATTGAACTGTTCAAGATCGAAGTCCCCGAAGTGGGGCAGGGCCTTATCGAAATTCTCGGTGCGGCCAGAGACCCTGGACTGCGCGCCAAGATCGCGGTCAAGAGCAACGATGCGCGCATCGATCCCGTCGGCGCATGCGTCGGCATGAGAGGATCGCGAGTCCAGGCCGTCTCCAATGAACTCGCCGGCGAGCGTGTCGACATTATTCTGTGGGACGAGAATCCGGCCCAGTTCGTTATCAACGCCATGTCGCCGGCTGACGTCACCTCGATTGTGGCCGATGAAGAGCTGCACAGCATGGATATCGCGGTTGAAGAAGACAAATTATCTCAGGCGATCGGTCGGGGCGGGCAGAACATTCGGCTTGCCAGTGAGCTTTCTGGCTGGGAGTTGAACGTCATGACCGAGGCGGACGCCGAAGAAAAGGGCGAAGCCGAGGCCAAAGAGCTACTGGAGGCGTTCAAGGAGCACCTCGACGTTGATGAGGAAGTTGCGCTGATCCTCGTTCAGGAAGGATTTTCTACGATTGAGGAGATTGCCTACGTGCCAACCAGTGAGTTGGTGGGAATCGAGGAGTTTGACGATACGATCGTCGAAGAGCTACGCAGTCGGGCGCGGGATGTCTTGTTGATTCGTGCCATATCAAGCGAAGAAAAAATTGATGAGGCCGAGCCGGCCGAGGATTTGCTTAGCCTTGATGGGATGGACCGCGCTCTCGCTTTCGTGCTGGCGAGTCGCGGTGTTGTAACTCGGGAAGACCTTGCCGAGCAGGCTGTGGACGAGCTCGCTGATATCGAAGACCTCGACGAAGAGCGGGCGGCGGCTTTGATTATGGCTGCCAGAGCTCATTGGTTCGAAAACGAGGAACAGGCCGGCTGAGTAGCTGACTTTATAAAGGTAATTCAGACAGATCATGTCCAGCGTAACCGTCGCACAATTTGCTGAGGTGTTGAAGGTGCCGGTCGAGCGCCTGTTGAGCCAGCTCGACGAGGCCGGCGTGACTGTTGAAGGTGCCGATGCCGTAATCAGCGAAGAAGCCAAAATGGACCTTCTGAACCACTTGCGCCGCGCCCATGGGCGCGAGGAAGACAAGAGTTCCGTTGCGCCGAGCAAGATCACACTGAATCGCCGGGCTCGCAGCGAATTGCGTCTTTCGGGTACGCAGGGACGGTCCAGAACCGTCAATGTTGAAGTGCGGCAAAAGCGATCGTATATCAAGCGTGATGTCCTGGAAGAGGAAGCTCGTAAACAGCAGGAAGAAATCGAGTCCCGCCGCGAGCAAGAAGAAGCAGCCAAACTTGAGGCCGAACGAGAGGAGCTGGAGCGGCGCGATCGGGATCGCGAAGAGAAAGAACGCGACGAACAGGAGCAGCTCGCCACCGAACAGGAAGCGGAAACCAAGCGGCTAGCTGAAGAAGCAGGTCAAAAGGAGGCAGCGGAAGAGACGGTAGATGCAGCCGAGGTTCGTCGCCAGGACGAGACCGCTCAGGCACAGAAGGTTGCTGAACAACAAGCTGCCCTACAGGCAACTGAAGCACGTGAAACCCGGGGGGGCAAGGCAGCAGCAGGGGAAGCCACTCGCTACGGCCGCCAGGAGTTGCACGTTGCCGGTGACAAGCGCGGGCGACGGCGAAAGAAGAAACATAGACGGCGCAGTGGCGCGGTCACGATGGACACTAAACACGGGTTTGAAATGCCCACCGCACCTGTGGTCCGCGACATTGAAATTCCAGAGTCCATTACCGTTGCCGAACTCGCTCAGCAGATGGCGGTAAAGGCCGGCGAGGTCATGAAAGTCATGATGAACATGGGCTTCATGGTCACAATCAATCAAGTCATCGATCAGGATACCGCGGTCCTGGTGGTCGAGGAGATGGGGCACTCGCCGAAAATTGCCCAAACCAGTGAGTTTGATGACCAAATAATTGCTCTGGTCGACTTTAAAGGCGATGAGAAGCCCCGCCCACCTGTTGTAACGATCATGGGGCATGTCGATCACGGGAAGACCTCGTTACTGGATCACATTCGGAGTACCAGGGTCGCAGCAGGCGAAGCGGGTGGAATTACCCAGCACATTGGTGCGTACCACGTCGACACTGACCACGGAAAAATAACTTTTCTTGATACACCGGGACACTCCGCATTTACCGCGATGCGTGCGCGCGGCGCCCAAGTCACCGACATAGTGATTCTCGTCGTTGCAGCTGACGATGGGGTCAAGCCACAAACTGAAGAAGCAATCGACCACGCGAAGGCCGCAAATGTCCCGATTGTGGTGGCCGTCAACAAGGTTGATAAGGAAGATGCCGATCCCGAGCGGGTCCGCAACGAGCTCGCCGCAAAAGAAATCATCCCGGACGCATGGGGTGGAGAAAACCTATTTGTGGATGTTTCGGCGAAAACTGGCGACGGCATTAAAGAATTGCTGGATGCAATCCTTTTGCAAGCCGAGGTGCTGGAATTGAAGGCGGTCAGCGACGGACCAGCAGCTGGCGTGGTCATCGAATCCAGCCTGGAAACCGGTCGGGGAACGGTCGCGACGGTTCTGGTCACGCGTGGCACTTTGCATATCGGTGATGCGCTGGTAGCTGGCCAAGAATATGGTCGGGTCCGCAAATTGCTCGATGAGAATGGCCAGGACATACAGGAAGCGGGGCCCTCGATTCCGGTTGCAGTTTTGGGGTTATCGGGTACGCCTAGTGCCGGTGACGATGCCGTGGTCCTGGACGACGAACGCAAGGCACGTGAAGTGGCCGAGTTTAGGCATGCGCGGTCTCGCGATTTGAAGTTGGCGCAACAGCAGGCGTCGAAACTGGATGATGCGTTCAGCCGCATGCAGGGTGGTGAAAGTAAAACGGTCCCAATATTCGTAAAAGCTGATGTGCACGGTAGCGCCGAAGCGCTGCGCGACGCACTAACAAACTTATCCAATGATGAAGTCAAGGTCGAAGTAATAAGCAGTGCAGTTGGCGGGATTACTGAATCTGACATCAACCTGGCGGCAGCCTCACAGGCATACGTAATCGGTTTCAACGTTCGGGCGGATGCAGCGGCGCGGGCAGCGGTTAAGGCATCTGGTGTTGACGTTAAATATTTCAGCATCATTTACGAAGCGATCGATGCGGTGAAAGCCGCTGTCAGCGGGCTGCTAGCTCCCGAGATCAAGGAACACATCGTTGGCTTAGCTGAGGTCAAAGAAGTATTTAGTTCTCCAACATTGGGGGACATCGCCGGGTGTCTTGTCGTGGATGGACATGTCAAGCGAAGCAATCCGATTCGCGTGCTTCGCGACAATGTAGTGATCTATGAGGGAGAGTTGGAGTCGCTGCGCAGATTCAAGGACGATGCCAACGAGGTTCGCGCTGGTACGGAGTGTGGAATTGGCGTGAAGAACTACAATGACGTTCAGGTCGGCGACCAGATAGAGTGCTTCGAACGTATCGAGATCGCGAGAAGTCTTTAAATTATGTCGAGGGAGTTCCCCCGTAGTCGTCGCGTTGAAGAGCAGATCCAGCGCATTCTGAGCGACGTTATCCGTGCTGAAGTCCGCGACCCCAGATTGAGTGGAGTGATCGTCTCCGCGGTAAAGGTTTCCAGAGATCTAAGTGTTGCCTGGATCTACTACTCGACACTGGATACAGCTGAAACTGCTGAAGAATTGGGCGCCGCATTTGACAGCGCCAGCGGGTTTCTGCGGGGGAGATTGGCTGCCGAACTTTCGGTGCGGCGAGTACCGGAGCTACGATTTGAGTTCGATGACACATACCAGCGGGGGACCGCCCTTGAAAAGCTCATTGACACGGCCGTATCCGGCGACACTGCTGCAAGCAAAGACGCTGATGAGATAGCAAAGTCCGATGGCAATGCCTGAACAAGACCACATCTCTGGCGGGACACGTGAACCCAAGCGCCACGTTGACGGCTTGCTATTGCTGGACAAGCCGCGGGGATTGACGTCGAATGCAGCACTTCAGCGGGTTAAGCGGCTGTTTCGGGCCCGCAAAGCGGGTCACACAGGTAGCCTGGATCCGCTTGCGGATGGCATGTTGCCGCTGTGTTTCGGGCAGGCGACTAAAGTGTCGGGTTATTTGCTCAATGCCGACAAGTCATATCGTGTATCGGCTATTTGGGGCACCAAGACGGATACTGGAGACGCCGATGGCGCGGTGATTGAAACGGTTTCAAAAAACTCGCTGGACCGAGACACTTTGGAGGAGGCCTTGACACAATTTCGCGGTGCCATTGAACAAATTCCGCCGATGTATTCGGCGTTGAAGCGGGACGGGCGCCGCCTGTATCAGTTGGCGCGCGAGGGCAAGGAGGTTCCCAGGGATCCACGAACCGTGAACATTTTTGAGCTCGAGGTCGATAACTACGATCCATGCTCACCCGAGCTGCGAGTGCGGTGCAGCAAAGGGACCTATATTCGCACCCTGATCGAGGACATCGCCGAAGCTGTGGGCAGCGTCGGCCATGTGTCCAAGCTTCGACGAGTTGCCGTGTATCCGTTTCAGGAGTGCCAGATGGTGTCCCTGGAATCGCTGGAGGCAGCCGCTGAGATTGGTATGCCTGATCTGGATGCCCACCTGATGCCGGTCGACGATGCCATCGCCGATTGGCCGGCCGTGCATCTTGCGGAGCAGGAGGCTTATTACCTGAGGCACGGACATCCGGTTACCGGTGAACGCTGTGCTGAAGTGGGGCTTGTCAGGTTGTATGACCAAAATGAGTGCTTCATGGGGATAGGTGAAACCCTCCCGGACGGCCGGGTGGCTCCGCGGCGCCTGTTTGTGACCGTTGGGCCGGACAGCTGATTTGTTGCAGGGTGTTATGGCGGCCAGAGAGCAGGTAAAATACCGCGCGAAATTTGTAGGCAGGAAAGTAGAGTAATTGAACAGGAGAAATAGGTGATGTCTCTTTCGGGAGAGCAAAAGGGCAAAATTATCGGCGACCACCGGCGCGGAGAATCGGACACCGGTTCGGCCGAAGTCCAAGTCGCACTATTGTCCGCACGGATCAGCGAATTGACCGATCATTTCACTCGGCACAACAAGGATCACCATTCGCGACGTGGCCTGCTGAAAATGGTCAATAAGCGGAGAAAATTGCTGGATTATCTGAAGGATAATGACCAGGAACGTTACCGCACGTTGATTCAGCAGCTAGGTTTGCGGCGCTAATCGCCGTTCACTCGACTATTTCCCAGGATATCTATCAGCGCATCGACGCCATGCATCGATCGGCGCTGACATTGACGTTGTTCGCCGGATGCGCGGAACATTGCCGGCCTGCGACACTAGAGATAAAAAGACTTTTAAAACAATAGTTTACGAGAAAACAAATCGATCATGAGACCGGGATGGCTGGTCTGGAGACGAACGCACATAATATTTACAGGTAGGAATTAAACAGTGTCAGTTGTAAAAAAATCATTTCAATACGGTTCGCATGAACTAGTCCTGGAGACCGGCGAGTTTGCGCGTCAGGCAGGCGGGGCCGTCATGGTCACGATGGACGATACAGTCGTCTTGGTAACGGCGGTGGTGATGAAGGAAGCCGACCCGGGAAGAGACTTTTTCCCGCTAACCATCAATTACCAGGAGAAAACCTTTGCCGCCGGGAAAATCCCTGGCGGGTTTTTCAAACGCGAGGGTCGTCCCGCGGAAAAGGAAACCCTCACTTCACGGCTGATCGACAGGCCTTTGCGTCCGCTTTTCCCCAAAGGATTTCTCAATGAGGCGCAGGTTATACCGACCGTGATGTCGATCAACCCGGAAGTGAATCCGGACATTCTGGCCATGATTGGAGCATCGGCCGCGCTGAGCTTGTCCGGGGCGCCGTTTCAGGGGCCGATCGGTGGCGCGCGCGTTGGCTACATCAATGGTGAGTACGTGCTGAATCCTTCAAAGAGCGAATTGGTCGATTCAGATCTCGACCTGATCGTTGCCGGCACGGACCAGGCCGTGCTGATGGTTGAATCAGAGGCGTCGAATTTATCTGAGGAAATCATGCTCGGAGCCGTTGTTTTTGGTCACGAGCAGATGCAGGTGGCAATCAGTGCCATTAAGGAACTGGCAGCCGAAGCCGGTCGCCCGGCCTTTGACTGGCAGCCACCGGAGGTCGATTCAGACCTCGTAGCCGCAGTCGCCGAGCAAGGCGAAGCCAAGATCGCTGAAGCCTACCTCGTTACCGATAAGCAGGAGCGTTACGCGAAGATCGGCGAAATCAAGTCGGCCGTCATTGAGGCGCTGGCAGGTGCTGAGTCCAACTGGAACGCTGCTGACGTCAGCGCCCAATTTGGCCGCTTGGAAAGTCGCCTTGTTCGAGAGCGGGTCCTTGCCGGTGAGCCCCGAATTGACGGGCGTGACACCAAAACCGTTCGCCCAATTAGCATTCGCACCGGGTTCCTGCCTCGAACTCACGGTTCTGCGTCGTTTACGCGCGGTGAGACTCAAGCGATCGTTGTGGCCACGCTGGGGACCGATAGGGACGCCCAAATCATTGATGCGCTCGACGGCGAGTACCGCGATCGGTTCATGTTGCATTACAACTTTCCTCCCTACTGTGTTGGCGAGACGAGTTTCATGGGCTCACCGAAGCGTCGCGAAATCGGCCATGGTCGACTTGCACGCCGAGGTGTCCAGGCGGTGCTGCCGTCGGCGGAAGAGTTTCCTTATACGCTTCGGGTGGTATCAGAAATTACCGAATCCAATGGCTCCAGTTCCATGGCAAGTGTATGTGGAACCAGTCTTGCGCTGATGGATGCCGGCGTGCCGATATCAGCTGCGGTCGCTGGGGTTGCGATGGGTCTGGTCAAGGAAGGCGAGCGGTATCAGATTCTGACTGACATACTCGGTGACGAGGACCATCTTGGTGACATGGATTTCAAGGTAGCTGGAACCGCGGACGGCATAACGGCGTTGCAGATGGATATCAAAATTACTGGCATAACACGCGAGATCATGTCCGAAGCTTTGGACCAGGCCCGCGATGCCCGGTTGCATATTCTTGGCGAAATGAATGCCGTTATCGATGCTCCCAGGGAAAAGATGTCGGATTGGGCTCCGACGATTATTACCATGAAGATTGATCCCGAGAAGATTCGCGACGTCATTGGTAAGGGCGGCGCGGTAATTCGGGGAATCACCGAGGAAACCGGTGCCACCGTAGATATCGACAACGACGGAACGGTAAAAATCGCATCAGTCGACGGCGCCCAGGGCCGGGATGCGCAAAAACGAATCGAGTTGATTACCGCCGATGTCGAAGTTGGACAAATCTACGAGGGCCGAGTCGCAAAACTGATGGACTTCGGTGCTTTCGTAACCATATTGCCGGGCAAAGACGGACTGGTTCACATCTCGCAAATATCTGACGAGCGCGTGGAGCGAGTCAGCGACGAATTAAATGAAGGGGACATCATTCGAGTGAAAGTCCTGGAGGTTGACCGTCAGGGACGAATCCGGCTGAGCATGCGCAGTCTGGACGCTGCTTAAACCCGGCGAAGAATTATTGCTGTTCCCGTCAGGGCTTGCGATTCTCCCAGCCGGCCAGCTTAAACCGGCAGCACGTCGCGCAATGCGATCTGCAGCCGTTCCGGCAAGGCCGGGTCGTGGTTTCTGGCTGCAGCCCGAATCAGGTCCGTCAAAAACTCTGCGCTGAGCAGGGTGCTGGAGTTGCGATCAAGGCTGCCGAGAATCTGCAGCAGAATTGCGTTCGTGATGTCGCTACCCGTGGCCTGATCGGATACGCGGATATCTACGCCTTCGACAATCAAGTGGCGCATATCGTCGAGATTCACGTACCGGCTGCGAACGGTGTCGTAAAGACGTCGGTTGGTATACTTTCTAATTAGTCGGGGCTCTGTCATGGTCCTGCTTCCCCTCCTGAAGGTCGTTTTCGAGCGCCCACCCGAAACTCAGAACGTCAGAATACTCTGTATGACAGCAGAGCAGCGACCTAAGTTCGCCAATTCTGCTCAAAATGTGCCGGTGTCGCCATATCGTATTGGCCGGCGAGCCGCGCCGGCCGCCACTGCCCAATCGCCCAGTCCCAGATGGTTTGCAGCGGTTGCGACTCCAGGCCCTCGGGCGGGTCTTGGCGCAGGAATCGCAGGCAGCTGAGCAGGTTCGCGGCGGGGTTCCGGCTGGCGATGGGCAGGGCACCGGTTTGCTTGCTTAATTTCACTCCGCGATGGTTCACGGCAACCGGAAAATGCATGTAAGCAGGGGTATCCAGGCCAAGTATTTGCTGCAGGTGAATCTGAGCCGGCGTCGAATCGAGTAAGTCGGTGCCGCGCACCACTTCAGTGATGCCCTGCGCATGGTCGTCAACGACTACGGCTAAATGATAGGCGATCAGGCCATCGCCCCGCCGGATCAGGTAGTCGCCAGCCTCCGGCTCAAGCCGACAGGTGTTCGAGCCTTGCAGGGCATCAGAAAACTTGATCCGCGAGCTATCAGTGCGGACCCGGACGGCCCGGGCTTTCCTGCTGTGGGTGGTCCGTTGCCGGCAGGTCCCCGGATATATGGGACCCATACGCCCAGGCGATGCATGGGCTCGGATTTCCCGGCGGGTGCAGCTGCAAGGATAGGCGATGCCACGCTCGAGCAATTCATCCACGACGGCCTCATACAATTTTAAGCGTTCGCTTTGCCGGAGCACTGGTTCGGATGGCTTGAACCCGTGTTGCAGCAGTGTATGAACGATGTCCTCGGCCATTCCCGGCAGCTCGCGCGGCGGGTCCAGATCTTCGATACGGAGGAGCCATTGCCCTCCTTTGCTGTGAGCTTGTAAATAGCTGGCTACGGCGGCAACTAGAGAACCAAAATGCAATGGTCCGGTTGGGGATGGCGCGAAGCGGCCACGGTAAGGCAATTGTTCATCAGGTGATGGCACTGCTGCGGACCCTATCCTGACGGGATCCGGCAGCGCAACTGCTTTGATCAGTCGTTATCGATAGCGGTCGTCGTTATCGCGGAATTGTCTCTCGGCCACCTCGCGGCGTTCCTGAGCTTCTACGGAAAGTGTCGCGACCGGCCGAGCTTCCAGGCGCTTCAATCCGATCTCTTCGCCGGTTTCCTCGCAGAACCCGTACGCTCCCTCATCGATTCGGGCCAGTGCCTGGTCGATTTTCTTCAGCAATTTGCGTTCACGGTCGCGCGTTCTTAGCTCCAGACCAAACTCAGACTCCTGCGTTGCACGATCATTTGGATCCGGGAAATTACTCGCCTCATCTTGCATGTGGTGGACCGTTCGATCCACTTCTTGCATCAATTCAACCTTCCATGCCAACAGGATATCGCGAAAATGCTCCTGCTGTTCTTCGTTCATGTAGCCTTCTCCGGATTGTGCTCGGTAGGGCTTGATGCCGTGGATATCCAGATCGTTTCCGTGCGATCGGCGGCGAGCCTTGCGCCGTTTTCCAGCCGTTGCGGTCCTTCTCTTCGGAGCCTTCGCTGCAACTTTCTTGCGCTTCTTGGCGGTGGCTTTTTGCTTTGCGACCTTTTTCTTGCTGGTTTTCTTGGCTACCTGCTTTTTCTTTGCAGCCTTTTTCATTTCCCTTGCTTTCTTGCGCACGGGCTTTTTCTTGGCTGCTGTTTTTCGACGGGTCGCTCGTTTCGGCGCCGGCTTTTTCTTTGCGGTTCTCTTGCGCCCGGACGCTGCCGCCCTGCTTCGGGTCCTAGTGGGTTTCTTTGAGGCTGTCTTCCTTGCGGCCATGGTTTCTGCCCTGAAAAATTTATGCAAAACGCGGGATTATACATATGCGACGCCGCGCGTGAAGGGTTTTTAGCGTTTTTTTTGGGTCGGCAAGGGCTCGAGCCGGTGCTGCCTGTATAGTCCAGGATGTTCAGGCGGCCGCCGGTAGCCGATCGCGCCGGGGCCAGATCCCCCCCGGCCGTTAGCGCCCCGGGGGTCAGGACATGCCGTCGCTGGCCTCGCGGAGCACCTCGATCGGCTCTGCGGGGGCCCACCCTTCCGCTCTGTGCTCCACGATCACCGTGGTATAGATGCCGCCGCGGACATTGAATCGTGCGGCCAGACGAGCAAACCTGGGGCTTAGTGCCGACACCAGATCGGTCAAAATGGTGTTTGTCACTGCTTCGTGGAAAACACCCTGATCCCGATACGACCAAACGTATTGTTTTAGGGACTTGAGTTCCAGGCAGCTGTCTGCCGGCACATATTCGAGCTCGAGCGTCGCAAAGTCCGGCTGTCCCGTTTTAGGGCAAAGGCAGGTAAACTCCGGAATGCGGATCTGGATGATATAATCCCGCTCCGTATTTGGGTTATTGAAAGTTTCCAGCAACTTGCTGGATGATGCTGTCGCGACCGTGTGCTCGTGAACCGCCATGTCTTTGGGTGTCGTGCAGCGCCCTCGGAGGCCTTTGTGTGAATCGCTGGTTTTCACTTTACACTAGACCAAATTCGCCGGCTACGAGATTGCCTGCAGCCTGCAGTGGGCAGAGTTGCCAGGGGGTCGAAATACAAGATTCTCGTGATTGTCTCGCCGACGGAGTGGCCTCAATGCCCGCGCCCTGTCCCGGGGACGCTCACCGGGTAGCTAATCCCGTTTCGCAGGCAGGCGACTGACCCGATGCGTCTAAGCAAAATCAAGCTGGCCGGCTTCAAGTCTTTCGTTGACCCCACCAGTATTGAGATTCCAAGCAATCTTGTCGGCGTTGTTGGACCCAATGGCTGTGGTAAATCCAACGTCATTGACGCGGTGCGCTGGGTAATGGGTGAGACTTCGGCCAAGCACCTGCGCGGCGATTCAATGGCGGACGTGATTTTCAATGGCTCGGCGAGCCGTAAACCGGTCGGTACCGCATCCATCGAATTGTTTTTCGACAATTCCGACGGTTCCATGGGCGGCCAATATGCCAGCTATTCCGAAGTTTCGATTCGGCGCTTGGTGTCAAGGGATGGCACCTCGCAGTATTTTCTTAACAACGTTCGCTGTAGACGAAAAGACATCACGAGTATTTTTCTCGGTACCGGCCTCGGTCCTCGGAGCTACGCAATCATCGAACAAGGAATGATTTCGCGCTTTGTCGAGGCCAAGCCGGACGAGTTGCGTACCTACCTGGAAGAAGCAGCGGGCATATCCAAATACAAGGAACGACGACGGGAAACAGAGAACCGTATTCGTCATACGCGCGACAACCTGGATCGTTTAAACGATGTTCGCGAAGAGGTAGAGAGCCAGATCAAGCATTTGCAGAAGCAGGCGCGAGCCGCTAAACGGCACAAGGTTCTAAGAAACGATCAGCGACTCGCTGAGGCTGAGTTGCTTGCGATCAAGCTCAAGCAAATCGATGACGGATTGAACCATGAACAGCTAGCGTTTGAAAAATGCAAAACTGAACTTGAAAGTGCGATTGCTGCGCAACGCAAAGTGGAGGCGGATATCGAGGAGGCCAGGGAAGGTCAGAATCTTGCTACCGAGGAGCACAACCAGACCTACGGTGAGCAAATCAAAGCTCAGGGGGAGGCCGCGCGCATCGAGGAGGCAATTCGGCACCAGCAGCTGTCGCGCGAGCAGCAGGACGCCAACCTCGGGGAAGCGCGCGAACATCTTGCTGCCATCACGAGTACGATTAACGAAGACCGTGCGCGCGTAATTAGCCTGGACGAAAAACTGGCACAGTTGACGCCGAATATGGAAGGCATGCGTGAAACCGCCAGAACGTCCGCTGAATCATTGGAGAAAGCTGAAACGGCGCTGAACCAATGGCGGGAAGATTGGCAGTCTTTCAATACTGAGCTGAACGAGGCGCGACGTAGTATCGAGGTTGAACAGGCTCGTATCGAGCATCTTGAGACCCAGCAGGGACAGTTGTCACGGCAGCGTGACATGCTGCAGGCAGAGCGTGAGAGTATTTCTTTGGACGAGAAAGAGCGTGAGCTGCGGAGCAAGGAGCAACTTGAAACTCGCACTCGCGATACCGTTGCCGAGCTGGAGCTACGTCAGCAAAGCCTCATAGGCCGTCTCGATGAGCTGCGGGAACAGGATCGGGAGTTGAGCGATCGGCTGGAACAGTTGAAAGGTCAGCTGGAAGGTCGGCGGGCGAGCCTGATGACGATGGAAGCGCTGCAAGAAGCGGCGCTCGGTCGCGACAAGAAGACTTTAAAGAAATGGCTGGAACGCAAGAATTTGGCCTCTCGACCTTTGTTGGCCCAGCGGCTCAAAGTTAATCCGCCTTGGGAAAAGGCAGTCGAAACGGTGCTTGGAGATTTCTTGCAGGCGATTTCGGTAACAGAATACGCGGCGCATCTCGACCAGTTACCGGATAGTAGCCTGGTGTTACTAAACGATGTAGCGGATGACGCAGCGCCGGATGCGCATGGCAATTCTTTATTGAGCCAGGTAGAGCGTGCCGATGGGGCGGCGGCGTTGCTCGCGCGAGTCCAGCTGGCCGATTCGTTGCAGCAAGCGCTGGAACTGCGAACTCAGCTTGGCCCCGATGAATCAGTCGTGACGCCCGAAGGAGTTTGGCTAAGCCGCAACTGGGCGCGGATCAGCGCCGCTGGTGACGATACGAGCGGCGTGATTACGCGGGAACAGGACATCCGTGACTTGCAGAAGCGGATTGAGGCTCACACGGTGGAAGTTGAGGAAGCGATTGCCACACGCGCCGCTGCCCGTGACGAGATTCAGCAAGCCGAAACACAACTTCCCGCGGCCCAGGCAGATTGCAGCCGGATTCGCCAGGAACACGCTCAAGCCTATGCCGAGGCCACCAGTCTACGGCAGGAAGTTTCTCAATTGCAGGAGCGTTTGGCGTCGATCGGCGATGGCAGTGACGGCGTTCACAGTCAAATTGACACCGTCCGTGCACAAATCGAGGAGGCTCGCTCGCGTCTGGCGCGGACCACGGAGAAACAGACGAAGCTTGCAGAACGCGATGTGGCGTTGAACGCGGAACAGAAAGACCTGCTGGTCGGGTGCGACGCAGCCAGAGCGGACGCGGACAAAGCCCGGCACGAACTGCAGGAGCTCACTATCGAATTTGAGTCATGCCGCTCCTCCAGGGGTTCAGCCGGGACCACACTGGAGCGTGGGATCGATGCCGAAAAGCAGCTAACCGACAGAATCAAATCCCTGTCGGGCCAGATAACTACCGGTGAGCAGCCTTTAGTTGCACTCAAGGCTACTTTGCAGGCCCAGCTGGAGTCTAAGGTTGCGGTGGACGCAAAGCTGAGAAAACGGCGCCAGACCGTTGAACAGGCAACCGAAAAATTGCGTTTGGAGGAAGCGAAAAGACTTGAGCGTGACCGGAAGGTCAGCGAGATTCGCGAGACTGTCGACGGCATGCGGGTGCAGGTCAGAGAGTTTGAGGTGCGTCGCGAAACGGTTGCTGAACAGTTTTCCAAAACCGGAGCATCTTTGGAGACAGTGATGGCGGAGCTGCCAGAGGATGCCGTGATCTTCGACTGGGAGGACAAGCTCAAGCGTCTCCAGCGGCGGATCGATCTTATCGGTAACGTAAACCTGTTGGCAATTGAAGAGTTCGAGGAACAGTCAGAGCGTAAAAAGTACCTTGATGATCAATTCGAAGACCTCACCAGTGCTCTGGATACGCTTGAAAAAGCGATTCGTAGAATCGACCGCGAAACCCGCACGCGATTCCAGGAGACTTTCGAGAACGTAAATAACGGCCTGAAAAGGATATTCCCCCGCCTTTTCGGTGGCGGTCATGCTTACCTGAGTCTCGACGGCGATGACGTACTCAACGCAGGCGTTTCAGTCATGGCGCGACCGCCCGGCAAACGTATTAGCCACATTCAACTTTTGTCGGGCGGTGAAAAAGCGTTAACGGCGGTTGCTATGGTGTTCTCGATATTTGAGCTCAATCCGGCACCGTTTTGCCTGCTCGATGAGGTCGATGCGCCGCTCGATGATTCCAATGTCATACGATTCTGCGAAATCGTCCGCGAAATGTCGGCGAATGTGCAGTTCCTGTTTATTACTCACAACAAGATCACCATGGAGCTGGCAGGGCAGCTTATGGGGGTCACAATGCATGAACCAGGCGTGTCCCGGCTCGTATCGGTAGATATTGACGAGGCCGTCCGACTTGCCGTCAGTTGATGTTGGGTGACAACGTGGCCGAGCTTCGTTGGATATTGCTGATTCTGGGTCTGTTTTTTCTCGCGGGCATATATTTTTACTCAAGGGGGTGGTTCGGCTGGGGCGCAGTGTTCGCATCAACATTGCAACGCCTGCGCGAGCCAGCTCTTTCCCACGCGGAGGACCCGGTGCCGCCGCCCGACGTACCGCAGTTGCGGGCGCAGTCTGCTAAGCAGTACGAGCCGAAAGCTGATCTTTCACAGGCTACGTTGCCGCCCGACGAGCAAAGTAAGGTTATTACCATTCGCATGCTGCCACAAACCGGCCAGCTACTGTCCGGAGAGCAACTGGTGCACGCTCTGCGCGCAGCAGAGTTGCAGTACGGACAGTTTGGCATTTTCCATCGTATGGACCCGCGAAAACCAGCGCATGCACTATTCAGTGTGGCAAGTCTTGTCGAGCCAGGTAGTTTTGATCTGAACCAGGTCGAGGAATCTGAATACCCTGGAATCAACTTTTTCATGGTGTTGCCTGGACCGGACGATATGTTGGTCGCATTTGATGAAATGTTGGTCGCTGCCAGTTCGCTGGCCGAGTCCTTGGGGGCTAATCTTTTTGATGAACGCGGCAGTACGCTTAGCGCGCAGCGCGCACGCTATATGCGCGAAGAACTGGTTCAATTCCAACACCAAAAATCGCGTGCCAACGCACTTTGTGGGTAGATTAGTCGAGCGTGGGATTCCAGCCCGTGGATGCGCCACCGGATATCGTTGACCGTGTTGCCCGGCTCCGGGACGACATCGCCTTCCATCAGCATTGTTACTACGTACTAGATGATCCGGTCATCCCCGACACGGAATTCGACAGACTGTTTCAGCAGCTTATAGAACTGGAGAGGCTGTACCCAAGCCTTATAGTTTCGGACTCGCCAACCCAACGAGTTGGTGCCAAACCAGTGCCGGAATTCAGGAACGCTCAGCATAGTCTTCCGATGCTGTCGTTGGAAAATGCATTTGACGAAGAGCAGGTAGTCAACTTCGATCGTCGTGTCCGGGATCGTCTCGGAGATTCCGGTGTCGTTAGCTATTCGGCAGAGCCTAAACTGGACGGTATTGCCATCAGCATTCGATACCAGCAGGGCGAACTGGTATTAGCTGCGACCCGCGGCGACGGCATGACTGGCGAGGACGTTACTCACAACGTCCGGACTATCGGGGCCGTGCCCCTGCGCTTACGGGATGCGCCGTATCCGGAAGATCTCGAAGTTCGCGGTGAAATTTTCATGCCGAAGCCCGGGTTTGAGGAATTGAATGAACGAGCCAGGGCAGCGGGAGAGAAAACATTTGCAAACCCACGCAATGCGGCAGCTGGAAGTCTTCGGCAGCTCGACCCCAAAGTCACGGCCGGACGCCCCCTGAGTATGTTTGTCTACGCGGCAAACGTGGTGGATGCAGGGCAATTGCCGGCTTGTCACAGTCAGACCCTGCTGAAACTTCGCGATTGGGGATTCAAGCTACCAACAGAGAATGCGGTAGTTGAGGGGGTGGAAGGCTGTATCGCTTTCTACAACAAAGTTCGGGTGCTCCGAGATGAACTTCCCTACGACATTGATGGCGTCGTGTATAAGGTCGACGATTACGAACTGCAGTCAATCATCGGCAATGTTTCGCGTGCACCGCGATGGGCCATTGCCCATAAGTTTCCGGCCCAGGAAGAGCTTACGTTGGTAAACGCGATCGAATTTCAGATCGGCCGAACGGGCGCCGTGACACCAGTGGCCCGGCTCGAACCGGTGTCAGTCGGCGGGGTTACCGTCAGCAACGCGACACTTCATAACATCGATGAATTGCATCGGAAGGACGTTCGCGTAGGTGACACTGTGAGCGTCCGCCGTGCAGGTGACGTGATACCCGAAGTTGTCAGTGTTCTAAAAGAGCGTCGCCGAAAAGGCGCGCGAATTGTTCGGTTACCCTCAAAATGCCCGATCTGTGGATCTGATGTGATTCAAACTGAAGGCGAGGCCATCGCTCGTTGTTCTGGCGGGCTTACATGCAATGCGCAGATGAAAGAAACGCTCAAGCATTTCGTTTCGCGACGTGCGTTCGACGTTGAAGGTTTGGGTAGCAAACTGATCGATCAACTTGTCGAGCGGGGCTTAGTTAAAAATCCGGCAGACTTGTTTGGGCTGAATCAGGCCAAGCTGCAGAGTCTGGATCGTATGGGCGAAAAATCGGCCGATAATCTTGTCAACGCTTTGAACGCCAGCAAGGAAACCACGTTGGCAAGATTTCTCTATGGGCTGGGTATTCGAGAGGTAGGCGAGGCGACAGCGATGAACCTTGCCAACCATTTCAGGGATCTGAATGTTCTGATGAAAGCGTCAGCGGAGGAGTTGCAAGAGGTATCCGACGTAGGGCCCATTGTGGCGCAGCATGTATCTGGTTTTTTCCATCAATCGCATAATCGGGCCGTAATACAGCAACTGGTCAAGAAAAGAGGAATACATTGGCCAAAGCCCGAAGTATCAATTGAGTCAGGTACGCCGATTTCCGGAAAAACTTTTGTGCTTACCGGTACTTTGATCGGGATGACGCGATCTGAAGCAAAGGAGCGAATTCAATCACGTGGTGGCAAGGTAGCAGCAGCAGTATCGAGTAAAACCGATTACGTTGTATTCGGTAAGAACCCCGGCTCGAAAATCGATAAAGCGCAAAACCTGGGGATCAAAACAATTGACGAGGACAGATTTTCAGACCTTCTTAACCGATAAAACCGTCGGGCTTCTCCAACCATATCTGGGAAAATACCTGCTAAATCAAGCCACAAGGACCGCCCAGCAAAGTTAGGATTCTGGTCTAGCTAATCAGCACAATT
>PVMK01121796.1_pt1 | contig 59861 bp, 44 predicted proteins | sample 1853481 | NCBI WGS metagenome assembly PVMK01 (sample SAMN08533507, study PRJNA380276) | Marine sediment metagenome, whole genome shotgun sequencing project.
TCAACCAGGAATGGCGCCGGATCCAGGTAGATATCGGTTGAGGTCGTATTGCCAGTCGTGGTCTCCACATCGGGAATCGTTACAGGATCAGGGTAACCCGGTTCCAAGGGACCAGCAGTCAGGTCATAGGTGCCTGCCAGCAGAGTGATGGTGTAATAACCGGTTGCATCCGTCTCCACGGTTAGGGTCTGGGTCGGTGAATTGGCCGTTACCAGGACGCCCGGCAGGGGATCGTCGCTGACGCTGTCATAGACATGGCCGTCCAGGAAGGCTTTCGGTTCGCCGCAAGAGGGGAGCTTGAAAGAGCCGATCCGGGTCTGCCAGTTGGAGCCGGTGGTGATGTAATATTCAGTCGTATACCAGAAAGTGCAATCATCCGTGGGATCTACGGTCATGGTGCTGTAATCGCCCCAACGACTGATGCCAGTCTGCGATCCCGTTCCTTCAATGAGGGATTCCTCAGCCTGGGGCAGAAGATCCGGCGCTTCACCGGCGTAGCGGCCGGCGTAACGAATCGATGGGAAGAGGCTCGTGCTGGAGGCGCTGTAACCGACAGCCATATTACCATCCTGGTCGACGGCGAGAGAGCCCATCCAACGATAGTGGCCGTCGGGTTGGTAAGTCGCTTGCTGGGCGACGGTAGGTGCACCTCCGGGGTCGACGACCTCATACCAGCGCACCCCTCCGATGCCATCAGTAGCCGCCACGGAATGATTGAGCCACAAAGACTCGTCGCCATCGATATTGCGATACTGCAACTGCATCATCGGCCGGAAGCTCAGGCTGTCCAGGAGGGTGCCAGTATTTGGTTGGGGCACAGAGGCAGCGATAACGAAGGGGGCAACTTGGAGATCAACAGGGCCGCTGAAGGTGGAGTTGCCAGGGGTGACCCAGTCGACGTGAAATTCCCATATCTGGAGCAAATCGGGGGCCGAGGTGGTAACGAAATAATTCGGCGCGCCCGGAGGCGGCAGCTCTCCACGCAGGTTGCTGGGCAGCAGCGCCCCACAAGTGCCGTCGGTGCAGACGTCGAAGTGAACCTCGTTTAGAGGCCCACCGCTGAGCATAGAGTCCCGGTCAAGCGCCCAGACCCGGACGCCAAAGCCGTCTCCCGGCGGGTTTATTTGGAACATATTGGCTGTCATATACCAGCCGTCGGGCCAGACGCCCAACTTGGGATAGTCATTGAGGTAGCCGGCAAAAAAGCCGGTGTCGGCCTGGAGCGCGTAGAAATACCAGCCCCCGCTTACAGGGTCGCCAGTCTGTGAGACAGCGATGCACTCGTAATAGGGTCCGGTATTAAAATTGAACCAGGCAAAGTCGGTGACGATCCAGCGATCGGCCATAGGATCATAAAGGGCAACCGGGTCACCAGCGTTGGAGGTATCACAAGGTGTGCCGGCGGGTCCCTGGAAAAAAGCATCGAAGCTTAAGCCGACGACCCTGGTACCGGTGTCTTTCTCATAAATCCCTACCGATGTATTAACAGTTTGAATGTAATACTCCGGACCGACATCTCCATTGGTGTCCGGCGGATAACCGGCGCCGAAACCGGCAAAATCGAGGCCAGCGAAGTTGGCGATTGGCGGGGGCATCTGCCCGTTGCCCTCCGCCGTTTGGGCCACCGGGTCGGTCCAGTTGAGGAGCCCTTCAATGGGATCCTTTGGCTCCTGGCCGGGGATATAACGCAGGGGAATCGGCACCCTGGGATCCGTATCCTCGATCTGGGGTAAATCGCGCAGATCGCCGTTGAAGACGGTGGGTAACGTCGGCTCACCGGAGAAGGGCCCGTCCACCGGACCTCGCACGGCCGTTACCTCAGGGGGCGCGGCCTGAACGATGGCCGATATCAACACAAATATAAAAAGTATGTTGGCAACCAACCCTATTACAATACGATTCCTTTGCATATTTACCCTCCTAAGGGGTGGCTCTCAACTATCAGAATTCAACAGATACGTTTGGCCCAAGTTGCAGAATTAGCAGGGTTTTTCAAATTCATTGCTCTGGAAGTCAGAAGATGAAAACGACCATTTGCTATAGCCACTTCATTATCACAGAAAACGGGTAAATACACTAACAAATGTCACATACCCCGAATATGTTCTCGCCTACTAGGAGGCGAGCCTGCAGCCCATCGCTCAGGAGGAGTGTTGTGATGTGCTCGCATTTATTAACGAGGGTGTGGTGACCAATATCATGCTCCGAATCTGCGGCGGCACAGAATACACGCGAACTGAGCCGGATCTCGGGTTGGCGGAGCCTATTTACAAGAAAGGCAAGCTAAGCCTTTGATGTTCCCTAGGCAACGGTGCTCCATTTGCCGGTGAGGCTGGTCAATCTCCTCAACAGCCTAGATCTGATAGAACGGTGGTGGATCTTCGCCCGAATCCGCATACTCTGCCGAAGTTCTGCATTTTCTGCTCCTACCAAGAGGGTCCGATCGAAGGATCAACCTGGGTTGAGTGCATAATAGAAAGCCTAAGCCTTGCATGAATCGTCCGACCGGCGAGATCGAATCAGAAAACAGGCTATAAACCAATGCCCCTCGATGGACCGTCGGGATAGTCGTTCAGGAAATAACTGGCTGTGAGCCACCATCGCTATACGCGCCCATGACCATCATTAACCTCTAAGTCGTACGTAAGTCGCGGGTAGCCTGGGCACTGTAAGCACGGGCGGTGGATGCCGGAAAAAGAATTAATGAATCCAGTAGCATCCTTACTTCCTTGCATCGAAAAACCGGCCAATTGCAGATCGGTAATCCATCCCTCGGAACGAGTTTCCAGCGCGGCGATATCTTCAGCAAATAGATCCAGACCCATGAATTGGTTGAGAAAATCGGCAGCTTCAGATAATGTGAAACGTTAATCCACCGCGCGTAGCTCGGTCGATTGGCCCCGGGCGCGCAGATGGGCCAGGGGCAGGTAGGGATCATTACGGGTGACGATGACCAAATGCATCAGTGGTGGCAAGTGTTCGACCAAAAAGGTGAGAGAATCGTCAACCAGCGAGGATTCTTTGAGGTGGTTGTCGTCTAGGACGAGGATAATTCTATCGGGCATGACGGCAATCTTGTTGATAAGTGAGGTCAGGACGGCCTCGGCCGGCGGCGGTTGAGGAGATTGACGCATGGCCAGAATGCTTTCCCCTAAGTTAGCTTCAATCCCTGCGGCCTGGTTCAATGCGATGATGAAGTAAGTCAGAAAACGCGTTGGATCGTTGTCGCCTTTATCCAGGGAGAGCCAGGTGATTCTATTTGCGATTTGGCTTTCTTTGGCGACATCCAATCGTAAACTACCTACCCATTCGCTGACCAGCGTGGTCTCTTCCAGGCCGGCCGGAGCGGACACGAGGGTAAGTCTGTGACCAAGCTGTAAACCCTGATTGAGCCGTTCTATGAGCTGAGGGTGGGGGACCAGGTTAGGCCGCAATGGTGGGACATAAGGTTTCGTCTGCAGAAACGTTTCAGGCGGATAGACAATATAAAGGAAAAATGTGGGAAGTGGTGCTTCCGGCAAGAGGTCTTCAGCATGATTTGAGATCTGCTATTGTGAGTACCCAAATAGGACGTCTTTTTAGATCAGACTTTATGCGATTCATTCTTGGAGGCCGGTCGAGTTAGCCTGGAAGGCAGCTTGTTGTCTGTAGCTTGAGACAAGTCCGAAACACGGTTCGATGGGCAAGCAATCGGACTCATCTGCGTGGCATCTAATGGTTTAATCAGCCACCACTTCGCCTAGATCGCTTGGCTCCAACGTCACCCGCCATTTGGCTTCATTTATGTACTCCAGCGACTGGTGACGGAAGTAGGTATTGTATAGCTCCGCGTAGTGCCCTTCTTGGACCAGTAATGCGTCGTGCGTCCCCTCTTCGATGATCTCCCCGTTTGCTATGACAATTATGCGGTCGGCGTTCTTGACCGTCGATAGCCGGTGGGCGATGACGATGGCGGTCCTATCCTCCATGATCGTCTCTAGCCCTTCCTGGATCTGAGCCTCGGTGAAGGGATCCACGCTGGCTGTCGCCTCATCCAAAATGAAGATGGCTGGATCTTTTAGAAGGGCTCGGGCAAGGGCTACTAGTTGCCTCTGGCCCATAGACAAGTTGTTTCCTCGTTCGCCAACGTCAGTGTCCAAACCCTCGGACAACCCATCAAGCCAATCACCCCGGCCGATGTGCATGGCCGCATCCAATACTTCTTCCTCTGTTGCGTCCGGCCGGCTATAGCGGATGTTATAGGCGACGGTTCCCGAGAAAAGAAATGGCTCTTGGGGCACCAGGCCAATCTGCCGGCGATATTGGCTCAGATTCAAGGAGCGGATATCCACCCCGTCGACGAGTAGATCCCCTCCCTGATATTCATAGTAGCGGGCCACCAGCCTGGCCACGCTAGTCTTTCCGGCACCAGTATGGCCGACCAGGGCGATCGTTTCTCCAGGCGAAATATCTAACGAGAAATCAGGCAGGACGATTTCCGTGCCAGTATAGGTGAGCATCAGGTTCTGGAACTGGATCCGGCCGTCGAGCGAGGGTACCGGATTCTCGGCTGTTTGCACCACCTTAGACTCTCTGTCGACCAGTGCGAAAACTCGCTCGGAAGCGGAGAGGCCATCCTGGAATTGGCTCCAGAAAGAAGCTATGCCCATCATTGGATACCAGAAGAACCCAACAGCCTGCATGAACAAGAACCATTCCCCGGTCGAAATGCCTTCGAATCCACGCGTCGCCATTCCGCCAGAGAAGATGAGAGCGGCTGTTCCCAGCCCGGAGGCGGTCAGCATAATCGGAAATATCGACATCAAGGTGATCCCGCGACGCAGATTAACCTCGTAAGCCTGGCGGTTGTTGGCGCTGAATGTGTCGTAGACGGCCGCCTCTTGCCGGAAGCTCTTGGCCACGACAATGCCGCTGATGGATTCCTGGATCAGGGCATTTATCTTGGCCGTCACCCGTTTCGCTCGCTGGGTCACCGTGCGGGCTACCTTACGAAAGCTCAGGGCTATGGCGGCCGCTATTGGCGTAAATGCCAGCATCAACAGCGTCAGTTGGACATTGATAGTAAAGAGATACGCTGACAGGATGATTACCAGCAGCACCTGGCTTAACAGGTTCATAACCAGGGCGATCGTCTCTGAAAAATCTTGGGTGTCCGAAGTGATTCGGCTAACTATCTTTCCCGATGGATGCTCGTCAAAAAATGAGAGATCGTGTTGGATCGTGGCGTTAAAAGCGTCACTTCGAAGCTTGAGCACAACATCGCCAATCACCCGGGCTGAATGACGCTGCCGGATGAAATTGAAAAACCAGGCTAACGAACCCAGAACCAGAACTCCGGCCGAAAGCAGGACGATAGCGGCCGTTGTAGGATTGAGATCGACGACATCGATGGCCCTGGCTATCAAAATCGGGGTCCCGGTCCCGGCCAGTGAGTTCAAGGTGATCATCACCGCTACCAGGATCATCTGGCTTGTATGCGGCCGGAAATAACCGACGATGCGTTTCAAGAGCACCCGGTCGCCGTACTGGCGGTCGTAATCTTCAGTGTCGAGACCGTCTATTATGAAACCCATAAAACTGGTCGCTGGTGGCTGGTCACTAGGGGCTGGTCTTACCTGTCCCTAGTCCCGGTCACAATTCATACCCTAATAACATTCTTCCGTAATTGGAGATTGGGGAGTGGGGATGTCGCGGAGCGACGGCTTCGCGAACGGGGATCGGTTCTTGATCGTGAAGCGATCACAAGACAGGATAACTGATCCCTGATCCCCGATCCCCGATCCCTCTCCTCACTCATATCTTGCGAATATCCTCTGGTAATCCGGGCTGCGGGCTAGCAACTCCTCATGCGTGCCGTTATCTACTAATTCTCCTTTCTTCAACACCAGAATCCGGTCTGCCCATCGGATCTGGCTCAGTCGATGGGTAATCAGAAAGGTGGTCTGCTGCTGGCTGATCTGGCGCATGGCTTTCTGAATCCTGTCCTCTGTTGCGCTGTCGATAGCGCTCGTACTGTCATCCAGAATCAATATGTGTGGGTTAGTTAGAAAGGCCCTGGCGATGGCGATGCGCTGCCGTTGACCTCCGGACAGCGTCACTCCCCGCTCGCCCACCTCGGTTTCGTAGCCATCGCTAAAACTCTCGATAAAATCGTGAGCCTGGGCTTGACGGGCGGCATTCTCAATCTCTTCCTGGCTGGCGTCTGGACAGCCGAAGGCAATGTTCTCGGCAATAGTCCTGGAGAACAAGAAGACGTCCTGCTCGATGGTCGAAATCTGGGAACGGAGGGACTCTAGGTTCCAGTCCCTTACATCCACACCGTCTACATACACAGTGCCCGAGTCGACGTCAAAGATACGATTGATAAGCCGGGTCATGGTGGTCTTTCCCGACCCGGTTTGGCCAACAATGGCGATCGTCTCACCCGGATCAGCGCTAAATGCGATATCTTCCAGCACCGCAGAGCCGTTATAACTAAAACTGACATTATCAAACTCGACCTTCCCGCCCATATCTTCACCTTGACCTGCTTCGTTCTCGTCTAAGTCGGTTTCTGTGTTGATCATTTCCAAGATGCGCCTGGCACTTGCCACGCCTAACTGCACCAGGTTAAAGGAAAAGATAGAGATGAATGTCGGGAAACGTAAAGTGCCAATAAGACCCATGTAGGTGACGACCTGGCCAAGGGTAAGCTCACCGGCGCGCCACATAAGAAGTCCCAGCAAAAACGCCGCAGCCAGTGTAATGCTGAATATCAATAGAGGTAGGTATCGAGCCTGGATTTCCCCCTGCTTGACGTAATAGTCCCTGAATGAGCGAGCATCATCTTCAAATTTTGCCTCTTCCTGAGGTTCCTGGGCATTACCTTTAACAACGCCAATACCCGAAACAGTCTCGGCCAATCCGGCGTTCATCTGGCCAAATTTCTCGCGCTGCGCTGCGCTCACCGGATGTAGCTGCTTGTTGTACCCGTACAAGGTGACGCCGAATAAGATTAGAAAGATGATAGGGACGATGAGCAGCCGAAGATCAAGGATGCCGATGAGAATCACCGGAATAATGGTCCCGATGGCCGAGTCCATTATTAACATGATCCCTGGGCTGAACATGTAATTTAACTGGCGAACGTCGTTGGTGGCCCTGGACATGACGTCGCCGATGCGCTGCCGGCCGTGGAATGTCTGGTCTTTACCCAAGAGGCTGATGTACAACTCGTCACGGCTGTCCCGCTCCATGCGCTGGGCGATGAATTCCGTTGAATAGTTTCGAACCACTCCCAGTACGCCTTGGATGAGAGCGGCTACAACCACGCCAAGGGCAAGTATCCCTAAGGCAGAAACCTCCCATCCTGGCTGGCTGATCAGGTCGAAGGTCCGGCCGATGACAATTTGAATATAGCCGGTGGCGTAGTTACTTATGATCGAGGCGGCAAGAGCGATGACGGGCAGCATGGGATAGCGCATCAGATGGGAGATGATCCATTTGACCGGTGCGACGCGATTGTATTGGTATTCGTTTTCGACTCGAAATTCTCGTTTGATCAGCATGTAAAATCGAAAATCAAAGAATGGACCGAGGGATGATGAGCCTGTGTTTACTGACTCGACCTAAATGGCGCGTCTTCACTACTATAGCTGTCTAATCCGTTAACAATGTATGAATGTGTCTGAAACGGGAGCGAGTTATGATTATAGCCCAGGTCTACCTAAAGGGTGAAGGTTTCTTATGAAGCCACAGTCACAGTGGAGAGTGTGATGATTTTAGTCCCGGCCGATGATCATTAAACCAAGAGTGAGGGCACGGCCTGCTTCTTCGATCCGATCTCGAGTGATGAAGGTCAACGTGTCATTTGGCTGATGGGCCGTCTTTTGCCAGCCTTGCCGGCTGATGCCAACTTGTGGATACTCTTCGTCGCCGGTGATTTGGCTACCACCTGGCACGAATACATTCATATCGGGCGATCCGGCTACCCGTTCTGTACCCATATCGACCAGGTGTGCCGACGATTCCATTAGCTTGGCCAGGTCAGATTTGCCAGGCGACCAGACCGACATCATATCACCACCCGCACCTAATCCCCGCACGTAGATCACACCTTGGATTTCAAAGGCTTCATCAAAACCAGTGCGTGCCTCTAAATAGCGTTGAACTTCTGGAGAACTGGCCAGATCCGGCAATCCTTCACCGCTATAGGCAACAAACAAGAAGGTTCTAAAGGGTTGATAACCTGAATCACGCATGGCTCGGATCGCTTCTAGCATAACGGCAACACCGCTGGCAGTGGAGTTAGCCTCCGGATAGACGCCGTCTGGACCTGAGGGCGGACTATCATACTGGGCCGCCACGATAACGAGCTCGCTATCTTTGGAGCTGGAGGTGCCGGGCAAGTGCCCTATTACATTGACTACCGCCTCGTCACGCTGGATAAAGCCGGGAATGTCAATGTTCGCCGATCGAGAGGTCCTGACATCTATTATTTCATCGTCCTCTATTATATCCACGTCATCAACTAGCGAGGGGACGGTCAAACCGCTTCCCTCGAGGATTCGGGTACCAAGACGGTCGCTAATCCAAACCACCGGTGTGTCTTGACCGCAGCCCGAAACCGGTGGCCTCGCAGATAGGGTATACCTCTGCTTCATTTCTCCAAGATCGGATGCAACTACCAGGACACCCCGGCAGTTCAGGTCCGCAAGTTCGTCGAGATTCTCTGAGTATAGCAGCATCACAATGTCATTTGAGAGATCCAGGCCTTCCGGAGACGCATCCGATCCCCAGGTCACCAATCGAACCGGTCCTTCAGCCTGGCCTTGATTCAAGCTGCCTTTGGGATAGGCCACGTACTCCTGCCTGTATTCCGGGTCCGGCCCTCCGTCGTCCAGGAAAAGTTTCGGTTCCTCATTTAAGAGATGGTAGACCCTAGATTCGTCTTGATAGAAGGAGATATTCTCACCCGCCGGCTGTAATCCCACCTTGGCAAATTCATCGCGTATATATTCGGCCGCCAAACCAAGACCCTCGCTGCCCAAAGAACGTCCTTCCATTGCTGGATCAGTGAGCGCTTCGATGTGCGCCAATGCCCTATCTCCTTCGAAGGTTTCGGTTTGTTGGCGGTAAAAGACGAGTTCGCCTGTATTTTGCCTCAGCCAGAAAAATGCCACTACCCCTAACCCAACAAAGATAAATGTATAGCGGCTAAAGATGGAATTGAAGACCAGTCCAAAATAGCCGAGCAATCGGCGTAAACCCTCTCCAAGAAGGTTGAATCCTAGAATCGCTATAAAAAAGGCGAGCGTTGGATAGATACCAGTCCAGGGATAGGAGCGTACCCAGGCACGGACGCCTGCTAGAAGCGAACCCCACTCTGGTACCTGACTATATAGACCAAAGTCGGAGCTGGCTCCGCCTTGGATAAATATGCCAATAAAACCCAATTCTCCCAGCAGCAGCAAAACAGCGCTTACTTCAACCGCGGCGACGGCGATGAGGCCAGGAGCGAGGTTAGGGATGAAATGAACTCGGATCAACCTCGGCGTGCTCTGGCCAACGGCGATAGCGCTCTCGACAAAAGGCTTGCCGCGCAAACTGATGACTTCTCCACGCACGAATTCCACGATCTCTCCCCACCCCACCAGAAACAGGGCGATCAAAAAGGTGCGCATTCCGTTTTCGATGCCGATGGCAAATACCAATAAGGCAGCCAATAGCAGGGTGGGGAAAACGGCCAGGGCCGAGACTACGGCTCTGATTAGCTGATCGAGCCAGGTGCCGTTGAACCAACCGGCCAATATCCCCAGGAAAATACCGATAAACATGCGAATGACAACAACAGAGAAAGCCAGAATGAGCGTCTGCTGGGCGCCAGCAACGATAAGACTGAATATGTCGCGGCCGATGGCATCGGTTCCCCATAGATGTCGCTCGCTTGGGGCAAATGGAGGAACCGTTATCTCGCCGTCAATCACAGCTATCTGCTGGGTTGTATTGGGGCTAAAGGGCGCCACCCGCGGTCCATATAGTAGAAGAAACAGCAGGGTACCGACAATTAGGGCGCCAAGCAAAAAAGGTACATTACCCAGGACGCCATATCGCCAGGCGGCAAATCGGCGCTTTCTCTCCTGGGCAGGAGCTTCGGCAATGTCGGTGATGCCTTGCTGGGCCAGGATGGCTGTGAATGGGCTAGGTTCTTCTTCCTTCGGAGATATCCTGTTCTTCACCCAGCGTGTTAGCGCATTGTCGGTTATAACATTAGCCACGTCAGCAGGAATGGACCGGACCGCAGCGCCCAGGTTGCCCTGACCCTGCCTGCTAAAGCCGGTAGATCCTGGTTGAATTCGAGGGTCAATGTAATAGTAGCTCAAGTCTAAGATTAGATTGATGACAATGAAAAGGATCCCGATGGCGCTCAGCAATGCTATTGTCAGATTCGTATCACCATTAAACATAGCCCTGAGCAATACTTCGCCCATTCCTCCCCAGCCGAAATAGGTCTCGACCACCGGTAGACTACTGAGAACAAAACGCAGGGATATGGCCATCGTGGTCAGAATGGGGATGGCGGAATTCCTCAGAATATGGACCAAAAGGACCTGGCTGGATCGCAATCCCTTGCCCCTGGCTGTTCGAACGTAATCCTCGTCCAGGTTATCGCTGATGGCGACAAAGGTCACTCGTGTAATTTGGGCAATTGGTCGGGCAACCAACACCAGCACAGGCAGAACCAAATGTTTATCCCACCCAAAACCGCCTACGGGAACGATGCTCTGCCCGAAAGTTTGTGTGTACTCTATTGCCGCTATCTGAAGAAATAAAGCCAGGAAGAAAACAGGCGTCGAGATGCCGATAAATGAGACGACCAGAATCGCCAGCGCTCCCTTCCCATGCCGGTGTAGAGCCGCCCATATTCCCATAGGAACGCCGATTGCGGTTGACAGCAAGAATGTAACACCGATAAGACCGAGGCTCCTTTTTAGCGCTAAAGGTAGAATCTCCAGGATGGGTTGGGCGCGAAAGGCTGCACTCTGTGGCAACGAGAGACCCAGGTCCCCTCTGAGGAGGCCGCCAACATACCCGGCTGTCTCGCCCACTGCTTGTTGTAATGCGTCGGTGAAACTGGTTCCCTGAGCAGCGGCGAAGGCAAAATAGGCCAGGTAAATAATGCCCAGCAATACGGCGACACCAAAGAGCATACGCCGGCCGATGAAAATCAGAAGATCGACAAAATATCCACGCCTCGAGTAGCTGTCCGTGGTTTCCGCCGGGCCAGGTTGTTGATCTCTAGGTTGTCCGGGCTGTTCGAACACTTGTTCCATAGAAATGCTCCGATCCAGTCTAGCCCGGAATTCTATCGTCTGTTCATGCCTTTCACCAGCACGAAATCAAGAGGTCACTAACTGGCCAGCTTACGAAATTTTGAGTGAGTGCTTGCCGTCAGCTAGGGATACCGCTGATTGACAGTGGCGTCCTGCCGGTTAAACAGAATCGTCTTGGAAACTTTATAGGAGAATGAGAAGGAGGATGAACAGAAATGTCCAGACGGCTGCTAATACCATAAATACGATCGCAAGCTTCCTGAACCTCTTACTCCTTTCGCCGCTACTGATTATTGCGATTAGAGCAAAGATTACGCTGGAGGGACAGATTATGGATATCCAGACAAGCCATAACCATCGAAACAGAAACCAAAGAACATCGCTTGAGGATTCCAGCATCACGCCTGTAGCTCCCAAGGCCTCTCTTTACCCCCAAAGTCCATCGAGATGTAATTAGGATTGGTCGATCGTTGCTGGGTTAATAATAGCGGCAGGGAGAAACTATATGGTATACCTTTCATCATTTCAGCCAGTTAGCAACGACCAGGGAGAAGAGATTCTTGTTCATACAGCATGAACCTGGCAGAGAACCGTGCTAACCAACCGCCTCTGCCGGATATTTGCCGCAGACAAATTAATAATCCGCCGTTCGCGCTTTATTAACTCCATCCGACAAACCTGCATGACCATGGCCTGAGTTATCGTCAGAGATCCAGGTATACTGTTGAGGTTCCAAAGTAAACGTTTCGCCGTAGCCACTGCCCCTGCTCGCCTCCCGAATGAATCCTCACGATAAATCTTGAGAAGAAATGCGTAAACGAGAAATAGTTTTGGGCATGCCTGGACAGGTGCCGACCCGTTTGTTGTTTTCTTTCTACTGATTATGTCATGCGTTTCGAGTCTATACAAACCTCCATATTAAAATGCAAGGCCTGGTGCAACCGGAAATATGATTGAGGACAAATGTATGTTTCAAACTATCAAGCCCTGCACCGGTAATGTCAATAGGATTTCTGTCGCAACGAGGTATCTCAGATTGAGCGGCTGCAAAGATCTAATGGATCGATAATGTCGAGGATTGATTATCGAATGGGACCATACTAACGTCGATCACATTATTACAACTGGGTTCATCGCAATTCAACTGCTGCAAAATGGTGATCATAGCCTTGTCCTCATCCGGCTAGTACTGTATGAAGTTGTCCGAATAGCCCGTGTGCATCCAGAGCTCGCTTACGAGGCGGACAATAGACGATGTAATGCGGTTAAACACCATATGGCTCCATCATCTCTCTGATATAATAACGACGTCTCATTGATGCCTTCCAACTCGTAGCTGCGTCACTAGAAAGTGTCAAGATTTCAGAATTCAAAACAAGAAGAACAACAACCCACAGGCACCCTTAAGAACCGCCGCGCCTTCTGGCGTCTTTGCTTTGCGTTGGCTTGTATTGGCTCCGCAACCTGGATCCTGGCTACGGCAGCAAAACCGGTAACTAGTGCGCCACCTCCATGGCAGGCCTTTCTGTTTGTTCTGCTGGCCGCGATTACTCTCCTAAAACCACCGGCTCGTGTTAAACACGTAGAATTAGCTTCTAGCGACGGTGAAACGCAGACGTCATCTCAACAAAAGTTTTGGTCGACCCAGGGCTTCACCCGCTATCTGGTTGATGGCTTCCCGAGACGAATCGTCTTGTTGATCGCAGCCTTAATTCTGTCCGGCTTTGTTTTAAACAGATTACCGAAACTCGGGCGGATAGATAATTACTTGCCAGTAGCTTTGGCCTGGCTTCTGTCCATAAGCCTATATATGCTGGCTGTCATCTCGCCAAAACGGCCAAGATCGGGCGTGCTAATCGCAAAACTAAACCGCTTATGGTTCGAAAAGAAGACAGAGGTGCTTATCCTGGGGGCGATTATATTAATTGCCCTATTGGTTCGGGTACTGTATTTGGCGAGCGTACCTTTTACTCTGGGCGGCGACGAGGCATCCCAAGGGCTGGAGGCCCTGAGAGTAATCGAGGCAAACAATCCAAATCCATTGACGACTGGTTGGTCATGGTGTTCCGACGCTGAGCTTCTACTTTAATAGCATCTCTATACTGTTACTGGGTCCTACAACAGGCGCGTTGCGTCTACCCTGGGCTCTGAGTGGCGCCCTCACTGTGTTGGTCACCTTTTTCCTCGTGAAACGCCTACAAAATAAGATTCTTGCATTTGCAACGGCGGCATTGGTTGCCGTCTACCATTATCATGTCCACTTTTCAAGATTGGGCTCAAACCAGATCGCCAGCGCGTTGTTCGTCGCCCTCGCCCTACTCTTTCTTTACCGCGCTCTGGACGATAATCATCCACTCGACTGGGCCTTGACGGGTGTGGTCACTGCTCTGGCCCTTTACTTCTATGCCGGCGCCAGGCTAACGCCCATTGTCGTCGTCGCTGTCTGCCTGTATCTGTTTATTCGCGGGCCCCGTGATTTCTGGAAGAGGAATAGGCGTGGGCTACTAATCATGATCGGCGGATTCCTTATCACTGGAACGCCAATATTGCAGTATGCTTTCCGCTTCCCGAACGATTTCAACTCGCGAATCAACCAGATCGGTATTATTCAAAGTGGATGGCTGGACCTCCAGCTTTCTGCCGATCGTGATCTGCTGGAAGTGTTATACGACCAATTCCGCCGGTCTGTCCTGGCTTTCAATTACTACCCGGACCGCACCGTCTGGTATGGCCTCCGGCAACCGCTTCTGGATCCGATTTTTGGTGTGTTCTTCCTCGTCGGCCTTGGGTACAGCACGCTTGCTATGTTTGGTGGCAAAGTGAACCAACGTCTTGCCCCGATGGTGATCTGGTGGTGGTCCGGTATGATCCTCGGCGGGATGTTGACCGAAAGCCCTCCTTCGTCGATGCGCCTTGTCGTCTTAACTGTTCCGGTTTGCTATTTTATCGCCCTGGCGATGTGGCGCGTTATCGAGCTGGCTGGCGCTTCTATCTTCAAAGTCCCCACTAGAGCGATAATGGCCTTTGGTGTTATCATCTTTGGGCTCATAAGCTTGTGGACTTATTTCGTTGAATTCTCGCCAAAAAGAATCTATGGCGGAAGCCATGCCGAGTTGGCCACGGAGTTGGCGACGATCTTGAACCAAAATCAGAGTAGCCAGGAGGTATTTTTCTTCGGAGCACCGCTGATGGTCTGGGATTTCTCGACTATTCGCTATCTGGCCCCGGATGTCATTGGCAGCGACGTCATGGAGCCACTGTCCGGACCACTTCCTGATAATTCGCTGGATTCCGGTCGTACGGGGGCATTTGTTTTCTTACCACACAGGATCGATGAGCTGGAGACCATACGGCGGCAATTCCCGGGAGGCGAGATTCGCGAACTCCATAGTAAAGGCGTCGACAACCAACTCCTGGCTACGATCTATTTTGAGCCCCAATAAAGGCCTTCGGCACTGCCGCCAGCCACTTAGCCAATGTCTTTCGACTTTAATATTGGGTCTAGCTGCTGTTTATGCCTGCGTGTTTCGCTAGAAACTCTAATACGATCTTGTTGAACATGGCTGGCTTCTCCATATTGGGAAAATGAGCTGAACGCGGGATAACAACTCGTTCGCAATCCCTAATACCAGCTTGTAGCAGGTCGGCGATCGTAACAATATCGGGCCGATCGTATTCTCCTAAGATGAGCAACGTCGGTGCGCCAATCTCATCTAGCCGGTGTATAGCCTCGGGTGTAATCGCCTGCCGTTCGCCATCGCCTTCTGGTAGCTCAAAGGTGTAACGGATCATCTCTAGAGCGCGAGCGCGAACCTTAGGAGCAACCGCCTCCCGTGATCGTTCCTTTCCGTCCACCCATATCTGGGCAGCATATTCGGCCGCCAGGCGCTTGTTATCCGCCTTATAAGAGTCGTTAAGCGACTGTTCCAGCTCCTCAAAACCGCTGTTAGTATACTCATAGCCCTCCACATCCGAGCCTACGAGGACTAAAGAGGAAACCATTTCGGGATAAGCAATTGCAGCGTTGATCGCAACGCCTCCGCCGAATGAAATGCCGATAAGGCAGGCGTTGTCCTCGTCCAGATATTGCAGTAGAGACTGCAGGTCTTCGCGATCCTTATATTGACCAGTAGGCATCAGACTGTTGCCGAAGCCCCTGATATCGTAGCGGATGACTCGATGTTGGTCAGCAAGGGCATCAATCTGGTCGTTCCACATACCCATATGCATTGCTCCCGCATGGATCAGAACCACAGGCGATCCCTCTCCAAGTGCCTCGTAATGTAATCTGGTGCCGTTAACCTCGGCGAATCGTGAACTCATTAAGTCCTCCTATTGTTTGATGAATAGTGGTTTAGGGACGGCAGATTAATCGAACAGGTTAGAATTCTCTTGTCTGGCATCGTCCGATTAAGTTTATTTGTCATTCGTCTCTTTTCTCATTACTGCATTCTGCGACTGATCCTGAGCGCAAGCACATACAGGAGTAATGCAGGTGCTAACATCAAGGCGACTCCGATCATGGCCGCCCGAAGTCCGAATTGTAATGCCACAATTCCAATAATTGGTCCACCTATCAACTGGCCCAGAGCGTCTAGTTGTCCGCGCATCGAGATGACCGTCGCCCTTACTCCTGATTCTAGACTCTTATTCAACCAGGCCGCGAAAAGTGGAGCTCCTGACCGGCGAAAAACGAAAACTGACCAGATAGCCGCCACAGCTAAGGCGAAATTCTGGGCCAGGCCAAAAACAATTAGGCTGATCACGACAACAGTGGACACGATAAGCAATAGTCGTATAGCCGATGGTTGGTCTTCGTCATCAACCCGACGGCGTATTAGCTCTGTCCCTCCTATTACCAATAGCATCTGTACCACATTAATGATGCCGAACCAGGTCACAGTATCTAAATTACCTTGGTTAGGAAACTCAAAGTTAGCCAGGAGATGGGCCTCCCATAGGCGATCGAGCCCTTCACTTGATAGGCCATAGATGGTCGCAATAGCCAGAATGATGATGAGCAGTTTCTTTCCACGAACGAGCTTCACGCCCGAGCGAAACGTCTCGCCAGCTTTTTGAAGCGGGTTTCGCCCTGGCCTGTGCGTTGGTTTGAATCCCTCCTCCGGCATAAAAAGAAGTAGGAAAACAGCCAGCATAACGATCAGTGCCCCGCCCGCGATGATGGGCAGGTTTAGGGCTACGCGGCCAAGGGTTACGCTAGCGGCAATGCCGAATAGCACTCCAATCTGGCCGACTTGAGCTCCACGGAGATATGCGTTTGTCAACCGTGTTTCACCAATCTCGTCAGCGAGCCAGGCTTCCTCAGCGCCACTCTGAAAGGTGGCGCCAATCCCCCAGATAATTTGGGCCAGCAAGATGGTGCCGAATAAGGGGAAGGCGCCTTCGATCATAAACCCCACTCCAATGAGGAAAAATCCTATGATGACCGAGAGACGCCGGCTGTAGATATCAGCCACAATGCCAGTCGGTATCTCGAACAAGAAGATCGTTATCTCGAGAACTGTGCCGACGAGGACTAGCTGCAAGGGATCCAGACCAGCTGACTGAACCCGGTATATAGCGCTGATCATGGACATCATGGTAAAGAACATCCAGAAGCTGCCCTGAATACCCAGGTACAGGGGATATGCGCGCAGTTTTATAGGCACTTGTCATTCACGAATGGCATCGGTATCAACAGTGATCTGGCATCAGATAGCAACAGCAAATCCATCGACCTTTGAACAGGAGTCGTATATAAGATGGGGCGCTATAGCCTGACAAGCGAACATCATTCATAATCCGCTTTTCTACAGACGTCCATTGATATAGTTGTCCCATAAAGTCAGGGTTAGGTCCGTCGGATCGGCATTGACTTCAAACCGATTGAAGTACTCAGATACGCGCTGAATGTCGCGCTCCAAGAATGAGTAGGCATTCTGGTTTGCGCGCGCATCCACCATCTGGGGAAAGTCAATTATCGTGACCTTTCCGCTCCAGTACAGGATGTTATAGGCTGAAAGATCACCGTGAACGTAGTGATGGGCTAACATCAAGCGAACATTGTCCATTACCCGCTGGAACAAGGGTTGGGCCTCATCCAGATCGAGCTTAATTTCGCTCAAAGTGGGCGCTGGACCCCACTCGTCCCCAATATAGTTCATCAGGATGGTGTTTCCACGTTGGGAAATCGGGCGCGGCACATCTGCCCCATGATCATACAACTCCTGCTGAACCCCATATTCGTGCATGATCCAGTTCATAAAGCCCAGATGTTTGCCGAATCTTGTCTTCTTCATCAAAGCTCTAGCCTCGCGAGCTCCTCGAGTTTCTTTTCCTTCGCTATCTAATAGCAGCCTTCCTTCTTTGTACACAGCATCATTCCTCAGATGCCTCAGCGTTCGCGGTCGATATAGCTTTGCGGCAATCAACTCGATGCCCGTCTCAGGTGTAGCCAGGCAACAGTATACGTTGGCCTCTTTACCCCCTTTCACCAATCTGGTGACGTCGGCAATTATGTTGTCACGATAAAAACCTCCCACGGATTCGATTATCCATTGCCGTTCAAAATGCAAAGGATCCAGTGAAGCAGCGTAGCTGGGCACAAAATCATCTTCATGATCGCTGAAATCGGTCAATTCAGCTCGAACAGTCGACGGATCTGGTTTCGAACGGCCCTGGCTACTTCGAAGCCTCCGGAAACGCCGGTCGCGTTGAATTATCTCGAGCTCGAGATACTCGTACTTCTCTTGATATTCGTGTGATGTTAAATCCACTTCTTTTCCTCATCCTATGAACATGATCCAGTAACATCATGATCTTCTCAATCGTGATCAGTGCGTTCGGCAGTCATAAGCTGGGGAATTCACAGAGATGAGCATAGAACTGACCACGGGTCGAGAAGTCTAGCCCGTGGCAGATGATCTATTGCGATTTGGTCTGAAAGAGACGTCGCTAGGGAACAAAAAAGCCACGGGGGGGATGCACCCGTGGCTTCTCAAGTTCGGTTGGGGAACTCTTAGGTGGAATTTACAGGCGCAACCATATGACGTACGACAACATTGGGGACATATCTAGTTATTACTTGTGCCATATTTCATGCGCCTCCTTACCAAAGAGATGGGGCAAGTCTATCAGGGAGTGACGAAAGCGTCAATTGCCAGGCGCTCTAAGACAGAAGGATTGGACTTCGGATCTTACTTTCTATCCCCTGCTCCAGAATCGCCCTTTTGAGCGATTTTCTCGAGCAGTCAGCTCTCCCTCAATATTGGCTAGCTTAGCTTCGGCCGTCGATGCTCGCATCTGGGCATTTGCTCGTGATTGGCGTTCCTCGGACAATAAAAGTTCCATCTTTTGGGCGTGCTCTACCTCAATCTGCAGCGTCGCCTTGTCTCGTTCAAGTTCCAACCTGGCCTCTCGCAGCTCTGTCAGCTCTTCAACCAAATCCGTTGTGCTTTGCACGCGAGCCTCTAGCGCACCTATCTTGCGTTCAAGCTCAATACGCACGTCACGCTCCCCTTCTAACTCAGCCAACGAAGCCAGCGCATGCTTCATCTCAGTCTCGTATACGGTGATCTGTCGTTGAAGCTCTAGACTTTTCTCGTGCTCTTCATCAAGTTCCAGAATAACCTTTTCAGCCTGGTTTGCGAGCGCTTCCAGCCTGTAGTGCTGTTGTTCCAGCTCCCGCCTTTTTTCTTTTTCGCCAGCCAGGTCTGATTGGAGCTGTTTGATTCGATTGTTTGCTTCTAGCAAGACGATTTCTACAGGTTGGAGCTCCGTGCCGCGAATTCCGGGAGTCGTCCCCAGTGGTGACAAGGGAGAAGCCGGAGCCTTCGTTATTTCATCTTTCCGGGCTTCCGATTCTGGATCGTAAGTCGCCACGCTTTCAAGCGGGTTTTCTGACGGTTCTTGGATACTAGACTTTGCTTTTCGAGCCATAATACACTCTGTCTACCAACTTCTGATACGCGGTTGTCGCCGGATTCCGGCTCAAGGGATCAAATTCGAAAACTGTTTTCTGATTCGCCGTTGCCTCTACCACGAGCTGGCTTCGAGGAATTGGATCAGTCACAAGATCGCCATGAAGTTTCCGCAACTCGGAAACCATCTCCCGGTCTAGTTTTTGCCTATCTACACACAATGTGGGAACGATAGTATGGATGCGGATGTTTATGCCCCGTAACTGAACTTCACGAATGTCGCTGATCTTACGGGATGTGCCAATCATGCTCAAGAAGTCGGGTTTCACTGGAACAATGGCTGCCTCTGCAAATTGGTAGACGGCATGGGCAAAAACGTCCAGACCAGGCGCGCAGTCAAGAATAATATATGAGAATCGGCCTGAAGCCAGGCCAATGCGTTGCTTCATCACCGATAGTAGCCAATCGTCCCTATTTTCATGTCCAGTAACGATATACTCAAACGACCGGCTTCTAAGATTATCCTTGGCATCCTCAAGATTGTCAGAGGACGGCAATAACCACATATTAGGACGAGGCAGTTTCTCTGATGATCGATCCACCGGGATAACTGCTCGATTCAAGTACTGTTTTCCGAGTAACACTTCTCCAATGTCGGCATCTCCCGTTTCGACACCAAGTGCTCGCGAGCAATGGCCCTGTGGATCAAGGTCAATGAGTAGCACGTGCCCTTCGATGTAGTAGTAGCGATCCCGGTACTGATAGAGCCTCTCCGTGTCGGGAACCCGGTCAAGGTCTTTTGGCCTAACACGTTGGATGAGTTTGCGTGAGAGACCGTGGGCTAGATTGACGGCCGTAGTCGTCTTTCCAACTCCCCCTTTTCTATTGACGACCGCTAGAACTTTCGCCTGTTGACTGCTTACTTCGGCCATTAATCGCGGTCCTGTTCGCCATTATTTAATTGGGCTTTACTTTGTAGAGGCGTGTAAACCACTTTGCACCATCTCGATGCGCGGCGACTGTATTCTATCATAGTAGATACACTAAGAGGAACTCGATCGATAATCCATCATCTCGGTTTCGCTCGCACGACATTGATCGACTCATGTGGGTGAAGACACCAACAAATATTCAACCAATGTGCGTTCGACATGATGGGTAAGCATCTCGCTCCCTGGGCCATTCCTCGGTGTGCCAATCAATATAATCTTTCAAATAGGTGGCCCAGTATGTATCACTGTGCCCCCCAGGGTTGATCAGGTATTCGTGGCGTATTAGCGCCTCAGACAAGCTCTCGTGTAGTTGTTCCTGACCTACACGCAGAAAGTCCGTTTCACCTCTATCGAGCCAGATGCGCATGTTTGAAAGATCAGCCGTCGCATACGTGGCCAGCGGGTTGTATTTTGCCGTATCGGTCTCATAACGCAGGTGGCTGCTATGTCCTGAGACAGAGCTAAATAGGTCAAAGTTTCGGAAGGCGATCTCAAGCGCCCAATACCCACCACGAGAAATACCTCCAATCGAACGACCGGGTTTATCATTCCACGTGCAATAATAATTATCTACAAAGGGCATCAGGTAATCGACAGTTATGCCCTCAATACTGTTGTCTCCACCAGAACTGACATTTCCTAGTTGGCCGCTGTTGGGCATGATGGCGATAAAGGGTGGGTATTGGCCATTAGCAATCCCATCATCAGCAACCCTTGCCAATCCTAGATCTAGCCAGTGACTATCGTTCTGGACGGAACCGTGGATGAGATAAACGACTGGGTAGACGCGCCCATCATGGCCGTAGCAAGGTGGTAAATAGGCGTGGTATTCGCGCCAGCTGCCTCCAACCCCACTAGGGAAGCGACTCCGGAAAAAGAAACCCTGTCCGTCACATGGGACACTTTCCGGCGGGCTGTCAACAAACGGCGCTCCAGCATCTCTTGGACGGTACTGTACTGGCACGACTGGCACCGGACTGGGTGTGTGTGTTATGCGCAAAGTCGGGGTAGGTTTTACCGTCGGCTCGCTGGTGGCAATGCCGGCGGTCACGGCCCACACTGGCGCTGCGGCCGCCGTATAAGTGGCTGGCGCGAGTCGCCATACACCAGAACTAGGAAAATTTGGAGCTGCAGCGCTTGCCGCGACGGTCGGCATCAAGGGAATCTCGAGAGACCCACATCCCGCTATTAGCAGAAAGAGCACCATGATGCCACCTAACAAAAGTGGATTTCGATTACTGCTTAAGAAGAGAGATCTAATAGTTGAAACCAATCTAATCAGTGGGCTCGCTTTGAGCAATTTTTCGTTCTAAACGCGCGATCCGGTGCTGCAGATCCCCCATCACCAGAGCGGTTCTTCTTCTTTCCCAGTCATTCACAAGTGAAATCGCTTGCCGCGTCCAGCTGTAAGCCTCGCGAAAATCATGAATCTGCCACTCGTAATATTTGGCAAGCTCAATATGGGCATCCAGAGCGATCTGATCTTGAGTGAGCCCCTGGACGTGGGTTGAAGTAATCTGCTGCCAACGTTGCGCTGCTTCTTGTTTGCGACCTGATCGCTTCAGTAACAGACCGATGTCGTAAAGCGCCTGGTGAAAATGGTTAAGCGGCATTTCCATATTTACCGCCGACAAGAGTGTTGATTCAGCCTCACCGACCATCCCCAATGCGTTCTGCCACCGAGCGAGACTGAGTAGATCAAGAGGATCGTCCACGGCCTTGGGAGAATCAAACTGGCGCACAATTTGTGCCGCTAAGACTACCATAGACAACATGTCGATTTTGTTATGGTAGAAGATGCGGAGCAATTCTGTAGCATCCCCGCTGCGCAGGTAATCCAAATACATCGTCGGGATCATCCAACCAGACACATCTTCCTGGCTCCGCCGTATCTCTAATATCTTCCTTTCTAACGCGCCGAGAGAGCAAGAACCGATTCGCCTGCGCCAGAGACGGCGAGCAGGATGAAGGAGATCAATGTGCGGCCTACTGATAAGATCGCCTGTTGGTCCTCCAATCCGGTCGTCGAGGCGCTGCATGACATAGCGATTTTCCAACAACGGCAAGTCAAAAGCCCGACCGTTGAAAGTTATTAATCCCGCCCTTTCGGCTAGCAAATCAACCAGGAATAGCAGCATTGCCGGTTCGTCCGCCTGATCTCTGAGGAAGTATTGGCGGACGATGAGAACAGAACGATCTGAATCTTTTTCAAAGAAGGCTACACCAACCATAAAGGCAAAAGTGCCTGCGCCCATCAGCCCAGTCGTTTCAGTATCGAGAAACACAAATTCATCAAAGGCCAGATATGCGAGCCGGTCGTCTCGACAAAAGGCCGCCACCGCATCTGTGGAATAGGTCAATAATTCTCCCAATTCAATGCTTCCATGCTTGTAATCAAGAGGGTAGACGTGATCAAGCACATAGCAGGCACCCAGCTCGTTCTCAGCCAGATAACCACCTGGAAGCAGCATTGAGATTGGCCGGGATTCCTCCGGGAGTGATTGGGATTCCTGAGCGGTTGGGTTGTTTCGATTTCGCATCGAACCTGTCGTTGATTTTGAAGACGGCGGGTCGGCCAGCTTAAGATTTCTAGTTCCTTTGACCACACCGAGCTGGCGCAGCTTCGTCGCTAGTTCATCGCTCATGTATTTGATTTTATGTCTATCTCGATTGGCAAGCAAGAGATTCAGCAGGCAACTCTTTATCTGGGAATACGTATTGCGAACTGGCTATAGAATTTTCGCAAGGCCTTTATTGACGGGTCAGACAGCTTGCCATTTACTCAGAAGAGAGCGATTTCTGGACACGCATGTGCATCACTGGGAACATATCTCTTGCACGCCTAACGATAGGAAAATCCTCTTCTGGTTATGAGAAGAAGATGATTTATACTTGGGACTGCAGACGAATTGGTCGCTTGAGCGACGGAAAAGCACCTGACTGCCATTGGGCAAGGATAACGTGACGTGGATCTTATTTTTGCAAGTGTGTTCATTCTGGCTGTTATACTATTAGCCAACGTCCTATATGTAAGGAATCGAAAGACCGAAAAGTTTGTTTTCGATGCTCTACTATTCCTTATCAGTGCTGGTATCTTGTTCCTGAGCACGATGCTCGCCATAATCCCCCCTGATCTCTTTGAACGGGCGGCGCCTGCCGTAGCCTCAAGCGCCTTGAACACCCGTTCACTTGGCCTGATCATGATGATCACGGGCGGCTGGGCCATGGTTCTTTCGGTCAGCAAGATTCGACAGGTTCTGGCTCGAGTCATGCCCCTAAATTATGATTCGCCGGTTCATACGCTGGCCCTCGTTTTATCGGTTTACCTGATAGGCTACATGGCCCTGATCCTTAGCCTGGGGGATTTGACGGAACTGGCCGAGACAGCGGCGCCTGCGTCGTTAACTCTTCTATTCATCTCTGAGCTTCTTTTCGTTGTAATCGCCCTATTTGGTATCGGATTCATTATTAGGCGACGAGGTCGCGAGTTGGCGCGGCGTCTCGGCCTCCAACGCCCCGAACCCGTGCAGATACTTGTGGGAATAGGTCTCATCTTCTTACTCGTTGTTTTTCAATTCTGCGGCGCCTTAGTCTGGAGCGAATTAAATCCGCAGCAGTCCCAGGCCTTGGAAGACGTTAACAGAGCCCTTCTCCTGGAGTTCGACACAGTATGGGAGTGGTTTCTGTTAGCCCTGGCGACTGGTATCGGAGAAGAGATATTATTTAGGGGCGCACTCCAACCGGTCCTTGGATTAGGGTTCACCTCTGTATTATTTGCCCTGGTTCATATCCAATACGGATTCACTCCGGTAACGCTCTTCATTGTTTTGGTGGCTCTCGTATTGGGAGTCGTTCGGCGCTATTACAGCACAACTATCACGATCTTTATTCACGTGGGCTACAATTTCGCATTGGGAATGCTTGCTTTACTGGCTACGTATCTGCAGCAATATGTATCCTGACGGCTCTTTGGCAATCGCGAGTGGGGATCTTTTATCAGCCCATGTACAAGCAAAATACATAGCCGTTAGCAGCACCTTGGATCCATTTGCGCTCCCCCACCCCCTTTGCTACAATGCCAACGACACGGGGCATGGCGCAGCTTGGTAGCGCGCTTCAATGGGGTTGAAGAGGTCGTGGGTTCAAATCCCGCTGCCCCGACCAGAATAAGAAAACGCCGCCGGAATTGCGGCGTTTTCTTTGCGGGCGACTATGCCCTGTTCTTACCAGCGCCATCGAGTGAGGTGTCTTGATGAAGAAGGATTTGGTAACTCAGCTCGAGGTTATCTTTAGTCTGATCCTGGCAGTACTTGGCTTTATCCTGAGCCTTATCTCGCTGGGAGCTGAGATTCTTGGTTTGGACCTTACCCCAGGGCTTTGGCATCGTACAGATGTTCCAGCTACTCACCGGCCTGACCTTGCTCACTATCGCCGGCTACCTGCGTGTCCACACTCTTAGATCTCCCGACGCTCCACGATCTCTACAGGCAGATGTCGGGCTTCGACTGGGTGCGACAGGCCTGGTCTTCGCCTACGTTTCGGGCCTCTCGGACCTGATCGGCATAGGTACCCATGTAGGCCCTACTTTCGAACGGCCATTCGTCGGTCCGCTACAATTGGGAGGGTTGTTGATCGGTGTCCTGATAATTACCGCTGGCTTGTTGCTCTATATGACAAGCCGCGGCTCCCGCCAGACCTCTTCTCTAGAATCCATCCTCGGCAACAACCAATCCTGACCTGACACTCCATCGGACGCTAGCTCTAGTCCAAAGTTCAATTTCAGTTAACGGAGGCCTGTGAGCTGGAATGATTGATTCAAAACGGTGAATATTGCCGTATCGCCCAATGGTCTTTGAAACGTCACCAGGAACTGCAGCGTTTGGCCTGGCCCGACACGCCAGGGGAAAGCTGGATTGACGGATAGCATCAAGAACACAGTACCCTGGCTTGTCAGCGAAAGATCGCCGACATCGACTATCAAGTCTTGATCGCCAAGGTTGCTAATGTGACCGACTATTACCAAGCTGCTTCCATCTTCGGAAATGTTCGCTTCCTGAAGCTGGACAGATGCCTGTCGGGCGGCAGCCTGTTGCTCAGCGAAGGGGATATTTACCTGAATCTGGCTCCCTGTATCCAGACGCGAAACTTGCCAGCGCAGAAACCGGCTGCTGAGGTTCAACGGGATTTGGTAGCCTGCTGTCGCTACGGCGCCTTGACCAGCCTGTACAATACCGCTGAGCATCGGATAATTCCCCAGTTGGCTGGCGATAGGATTCAACGCATACTGGTTCCCCATGTCATCGATCAGAACCATGTTTAATTGCCCTGAATCGACTGCCGCTATTCCAACGTTTTGAGCTTGATAATCGACGTTGTAGAACATGAATCCTTCCGGCACTTCAACCCTGCCGGCTTGATAACTTACGCTCGTGGCAGTGATCTGCAACCCTTCTAGCTGGGCTGTCTCTCCAAGCTCGACGACCTGCTCATTGAAAGTAATATTCTTCGTGTCAGAGGCCGCATACCGCCCTTTGACAGTCAGACGCCCACCTTCTGACTCATCACTGGCCAAGATTATGGTCACTGCCGGAGAGCGTTGAGCAACAACGTCTAGATTATTTCGGCTTAAATTCTGACGGCTACTCAGGGTAAAGGTGGTAGAGGCACCGCTGCGAGTCGTCAAAACAATTTCATCTCCCAACGCTAGACCCTCTAGTAATTCCTGATTTTCCTTTGTGTCATCCAGACCGAAGACGTAATTAATCACAGAGCCGTATATCCATAGGGCGGTTGTTTCGTCTGTTACTTCAGGATTCCAGGGCTGATTTTCGGCTACAACCTCAGCCTGAACCGTAAATTCCACTCCGCCAACGGTGATGAATATCGGTGTCTCCATTGTGACGCTGATAGGACCAGTTTCACCGATAGCTACATATTCATAGGTGTCGGTATCGATATCTGATTCGACTATTTCGGAGGGTGTGGGAGTTGGTTCAGCCTCATCGTCAGGCCTTGTCAACAGGTAAGCAAATAGGCAAAGTAGGGCCAGGCTACCGACCGTGGCAATGATTATGACGATCAGGGCAGGCTGATTTCGAAGAAGAGGCTCGAAGCGCGAACGCAGGCCTGTCTCCTGGGACTCTTCCGGCGCCGTGAAATCCTCTGGGGATTCGTCAGGAAGATCGTTTATCTCTTGATTCACGTTACGAGCCACCTGGCGGCAATGGCTGCATTGGTGCGATACGAATGAATATCGTGGCGTCGCCTGTCGCAACCTGGCTAAATTGCAAGAAGGGGATTGATATCCGAACCGGACCTGACACAGCCAGAGCTCCGAAACGAATGGCTCCTGTCTCGTTGGTGTAACCGAAGGCTAACAACTCACCAGTGGAGTTATCGTAGATAGCAACAGCTACGTCCTCCACACCTTCAATTATCTCAGGTGTGAAGTTTAAATTACGATCGAAATAGACAGTGAGATTGAGATTGATCGTTGGCTGGAAGATTGCGACAGGTGTATGCGTCGGTAGGGGTATGATCTGGATAACCGGACGAGGTGTTGGCTGTGGGGTTAGGAACGTAAAAGGTGTTGGCGATGGAGGGAATGTTGGAAAAATGATCGGCGTCGGTGTAGGTGGTCGCGTCGCTCCTGCGCTAGGCGGCGGGACGAAAGGAATCGATGTTGGTGTGGGTGTCGGAACCGACTCATCGCATCTTATGCTATAGGTATAGAGGTAGGACAATGCGTACTCTGGTGGAGCATAGGGACCGACCAGGATAAACAGCCACCCCGTATAATTAGCCGGTACGCTTACTTGACTTCCTAAATCACCTGGCGCCTTGTCGTCGTTACCTGCCAGGCCGTTTCTGTTTTGATCGTAGACGATCATGTTGGTGTCGTTGACGCTTGACAGATCGAAAGTTTGGCAGGTGTAGTAGAGGCCGGCTTTCACCCAGAGGCGAAAGAAGTCATTGTCTGGTCCTTCGCCGAATAAGGGTACAAAGTTCATGTCAAGTGGCTGTCCGGTACCAATCAAGCAAGAGTTGTCGAAGTCACCATTGTATTCGCAGATATCGGCGCCTGGTACGCGTGTTCCAGTTGGGAAAGCGGTCGGAGTTGCTGTTCCTTGGATCTGTTGTACCTGGAACCTGTAAGTCAGATTTGCCGGATCTCCGGGATTAATATTGATAATCTTGGCGTAGTAAAATCCTTCAACCAGAGCCGAGAATGTGACTCGCGAAGCGCGATTATCTGGTTGGTAGTCGTCGTTTGATGCGATTTCATTACCCTGAGTGTCGTAAACCGTCAAAACCGTATCGAGGCCGGCAGAAAGATGGCTTGTTTGGACCTGATAAGCTAGACCTGCTTTTCCTATAAAGTTGAAGAAGTCGACATCCCCGGTGGGCCAGAGGGTCAGGTTAGTTAGCGGTGCGGCGTCTGGCGCGGTCGTATGCGCCGTTTCGATAGTATTGTTGGGCTCGTACCTGTCGACAAAGATGACGGTGCTCGACGGCTGGGCGACAGCCGTCTGCGTCTTAGCGACGGCTGTCTGTGTCCGGGCGATGCTGGTCTGGGTTGCCGCCACAGCAGTTTGTGATGAAGCAGCCTGCACGGTCATGGCAAATGCCGTCTGGGTCTGAGCTACAGCAGTCTGGGTTTCTTCTGTCGTTAGGGGAGCCACCTGAGTTGATCTGGCCGGCGGAGCCGCCATAACCATATTTTCGGCCGAGGGTAGGGTTTGGGTTGAGAAGAATGCAAGCATTGGCACGGCTACCACAAATAAGCCAATGCTCACCCGTACCAACCGCCTGAAACCAGAACGGTTCATCAGTGCTCCCGAGAAACCTTGAGAAAAGCTAGATGGGCAGCGTCGTAGTACATTGTTTTTGCTCTGGGTCGGTCAGATAAATTTATACCTGCCCAATCCCTGAAAATTATAGATAACACCCAATGACAGGGCAAACTAGACCAAGTGCTTGTCACCATAGTCTAATTATGGATTGACTGGTTAATCCTCGCTTTCCTCTACAGGGGTGCTCACTACTTTGTCAACCAGACCGTAATCTTTTGCCTCCTCGGCTGTCATAAAGAAATCCCGATCGGTATCTTGTTCAATCCTTTCAACTGTCTGGCCAGTGTGCTCACTCAGAATCTGATTGAGGTTCTTGCGTAGGCGCAATATCTCATTAGCCTGAATGGCAATATCGGAAGCCTGGCCCTGCGCTCCACCAATCGGCTGGTGCATGTGTATCGTTGCATTCGGAAGCGCGTAGCGCATGCCGTTGGTCCCTGCCGTTAGCAGAACTGTGCCAAAGCTGGCCGTAAAACCCAGGGCAACTGTAGACACCGGGCATTCGATCTGCTGCATCGTATCATAGATCGCCATGCCTGAATAGACCTGACCTCCAGGCGAGTTGATATAAAGGCGGATTGGCTTATCCGGATCCTCGCGGGCCAGGTACAGAAGTTGTGCAACGATCAGGCTGGCTATCTGTTCGCCGATGGGCGACGTTAACATTATGATTCGCTCTTTAAATAATAGCGAGTATATGTCGTACGCTCGCTCGCCACGTCCGGTAGTCTCGATGACCATCGGTACAAGTGATGTTGGTAAATTCATTTACAGTCTCCTTGCGTTAGTATAACCTTGTTGACGCCTTATTCCTCTTCGTCACCGGCGACGTCTGCCGGTTCGTCAAGATCATTTAGATCAGGGGCATTTCCGCTCACAATCTCTTCTACACGATCGATAACTTTGTTCATTAGTACGTCGTTACTCATCGACTCCAATCCCTGTCCCTGGGTTAACGCATTCCGAAGTTGTTCCTGTAACTCCATATTATCAGCGTATTGGACGAGTCTTTCCTCAAGCAGACCATCGATGTCGGCCGAATCAACTTCTAGCCTCTCTTGCCTGGTAAACTCACGAAGGACCAATCCACGACGTACACGGTTCGTGGCGCCCTCGACCCAGTTTTCTCGCAACGACTCCTCAGACTCTCCCTGCAGCTTTAAGAAGTCATCCCATTGCCAACCTGAACGAGTGATCTGCTCCTTAAAGTTGTCGACCATCGAATCTAATTCGGAATTTACGACCGCTGGTGGATACACAAGCTCTGCATCAGAAAGTAGATCGTCCACCCACTCATCAAGAAGCTCATTCCGGGCCTGGTTCTTGGCCTGTTCCAGCAGCTCCTTGTTCATGGCCTCTCGCATTTCATCAACTGTCTGGTACTCTCCCGCCTCCTGGGCCAATTCGTCGTCGAGATCGGGAAGAGTACGGCTCTGGACCTTGCTGATCGAGAGTGTGAAGAGCGCTTCTTTACCGGCTAGATCCTCTTGATCGTAATCATCCGGAAATGAGACCTTGAATTCATTATCCTCTTCCGCAGAGAGCCCGACAATGTTCTCGACAAATGGTACATCTGGGAACGTTTTCTCTGGATCTAGCAGCAGGTCTGTCTCCTGCTCTCTCCAGATGACCTCATCCTCGGCTTCGACGACCTTGCCCTCACCGGTGACCGTCACAATATCTCCGATCTCGGCCGCTCTTTCGACTTCCTCCAGCTCCTGGAAGTTTGTACGCAGTTGGTACATTGCCTCTTCGAGCGCTTCTTCAGTTACCTCAACTTGCGTCAATTCTTTTCGAATGCTCCGATAATCGCTTACAACTACTGTTGGTTCCAATGGTATGGTTAATTTGAGGATTAGCGGCTCGATTTCGACATCGTCCAATGTGGGCTGGAGATAAGGCGTTTCACCAATCTCTTCCAGGGCCTCCAGGAATACCGGTTCGATCATCTCTTCAATGGCATCGGCCCGCAGAGCTTTCTCGCCGACCCGCCGTAACAGCACATTGTAAGGAACTTTTCCTCGCCTGAACCCTGGAATTCGAATTTCCTGCCCGAGGGAGCGAGCTGTCCGTCGCATTTGCTTCTGAACGCGGTCTTCGGGTACTTCAACCGTTACTTTTAGCTGTCGTTCCGAATCTTCTTCGGTATTTATGATTAATGACACTAAGAACCTCGTAGTTATTTCTGCTGCTCAAATATTCGAAAGGGCGGATGGCAAACGGTTCAGCCGGGTGTTATTCTGCTCAGAATCCCTTCCTGGCGAATATTGCGGAGGCAGAATCCTAATGCGAAATCTTGGGAGCTTCAATGCCGGCTGAACTAATCTCCCTCCGACCTGGAAAGACTACTAAACCAAAAAGCGCTGCCACGGCAACGCCTACCTGTGTGGGGAAGGCGGGACTTGAACCCGCACGCCTTGCGGCACATGATCCTAAGTCATGCTCGTCTGCCAATTCCGACACTTCCCCGTCAAGGCGGATTATACCATTGGCATCGTCTTTGGCAATTTGCCGTTTTTTACTTTTAGTCCTAGATTTGAGTGATATCTCTTCTAAAAGAGATGCCACGTAAACAATATTAAATATCGGTTCAATGTCCCGGCCCAATGTTGGGAGTTGTTACCGCGAGACTATCGCACCACGAGAACGATTATGGACACTTTGTTAATAAAGAATGCTGCTGTCGTCGTGACCATGGATGACAACCGGCGAGAGATCACTGACGGCGGGCTTTTTGTCAGAGATAATGTTATCGAGCAGGTTGGGAAATCTGACGATCTTCCGGACGAGGCCGATAGAGTTCTGGATCTAAGCGACCATGTCATACTTCCTGGTCTGATAAACACCCACCATCATATGTACCAAACGCTAACCCGGGTTTTAGCCCAGGACTCCAATCTCTTCAACTGGCTGAAGACACTCTATCCAATCTGGGCTAATCTTACCGATGAGGGTGTTTATACCAGCACGCTCACGGCGTTGGCCGAATTGGCGTTATCAGGATGTACTACTAGCAGCGATCATCTTTATATCTTTCCGAACGACTGCACGCTTGATAGCCAGATTCGGGCAGCTCAAGAGATTGGCGTACGCTTTCATGCGGCTCGAGGTTCCATGTCCTTAGGCGAGAGCCAGGGTGGCCTGCCACCGGATAGCGTCACTGAAGACGAGGAGACGATTCTCAAAGATAGCCAGCGATTGATCGAGCAGTACCATGACCATGATCGCCATGCAATGCTTCGCATCGTCATCGCTCCTTGCTCGCCATTTTCCGTGACTGAAGATCTAATGCGCCAATCGGCCGAATTGGCTCGACATTACGACGTGCACCTGCACACCCACCTGGCGGAGACGTTTGAAGAGGAGGAATTCTGTCTGGAGACCTACGGCAAGCGTCCTGTCTGGTATGTGGAGTCATTGGGGTGGGTAGGTGATGATGTCTGGCACGCCCATTGCATACATCTGAGTCCATCAGAGATCAAATTATTAGGCCATACGAAGACGGGGGTGGCTCATTGCCCTAGCAGCAATATGCGTCTGGGCAGCGGGATCGCCCCAGTCTCCGAGTTGCTCCAGAATGGCGTGGATGTTGGCCTGGGTGTAGACGGTTCGGCATCAAACGATGGCGCCCACCTTCTGGCTGAAGCCCGGCAAGCGATGTTGTTGCAGCGGGTCAATCCGGTCGCCCACCATCCGTCGTTATACGAGAGGGCCACAAAAATGGGCAGTCGCTTAGGACCAATGCCGGCCGACGTTAAGGCGATGTCAGCCCGCCAGGCTCTGGAGTTGGCCACCAGGGGAGGAGCGGCCGTACTTGGTCGTGACGACATCGGTGTTCTCGCCCCTGGAATGAGTGCCGACTTCGTGGCTTATGACGTCACTGGAATCCCTTTTGCTGGTGCGCAATCTGACCTGGTTTCTGCCGTTCTATTCTGCCATCCCCAAAACGTCGACTTATCGGTTATTAACGGACGCATCGTGGTCGAGGATGGACGGTTGACAACTGTTGACATGGAGAAACACCTCATCCGTCACAATCAAATTTCGCAAGCCATGATTCGCGGCGAATAGAGGGGTGATTCCTCTCTGACTGAGGACTTATTTGTCAACACATCATCTTTTCCTGAAACAAGAATCTGTCTCCTCCAATTTTTGAAACCAGCGACTAATGTTCATCGGCACTAACGGCATTGTGGTTGACAACAAGGGACACGTCTTGTTGATTCGTCGCGATGATATGCGTATCTGGGTAATCCCAGGTGGGGCGCTAGAAGCTGGCGAGCTACCCACAGATGGAGTGGCTCGCGAAGTGGAGGAGGAAACTGGTCTGAAAGTCGTGCCCGCCAGGTTGGTTGGCATATATCTTTGGGCTGACAGATCGGAGGATTTTCTCATCCTAACCTTTCGATGCCTGATCGAAGGTGGGAAACTCGCTATCTCAGAGGAGGCTTCTCGAGTAGAGTTTGCCTCATCAGAGTCTCTTCCTAGGCCAATGTCGGCCATGCACAAGGATCGGCTTGAACGAGGATTGTCGCACATTGACGATTCCCCATATTGGGGACGACAAAACCCGTCGCTGTCGATGGTTGTTTGGCGTAGGGTGGGTAGACCACTGGTATATGGCTTGAAGGCTTTGGGCAGGCGTTTGCGTGGAGAGCCACCGTTTCAGCCGCCTTTACCCTGGAATAGCGGCGCCTTCGTCATCATCTGCGATGATTCAGGGGACGTTCTCTGGGTCAAGAGAAAAGATTACGCTATCTGGAATCTGCCAGGCGGTGGCTCCTTGCCTGGAGAAGCTCCGTGGGAGACTGCCGTTCGGGAAACAAGGGAAGAAACCGGCTTGGTGGTTTCACTTACCAGTTGTAGCGGTGTGTATGTAAAACCAACCGGTAGTAATACAATGATCTTCATCTTCACCGCTACTATTATTGGTGGTGTCTTAACAACAGGACCAGAATCAGCCGCGTTTGATTACTTCACACCGGGAAAGGAGCCCACTAACACGCTTCCAAAACACGTCGAAAGAGTAGCCGACGCAACTGCCATGCCCGGCACAACAGTCTTCAAGATTCAGGCTGGACCACCAGGAGTGGAAGCCCTTGATCTCCAGAACGTCAATCCTGAGGATAGTGTAACGGCAACGCCTAAGTAACAGGAGTGATCTCGGATAAGGTAATTTCCGGTCACGAAATCTGGTCTAACTGGCTTTTAAGAGTGGTGATTGGTTTGTTGGATTCTTGGGGACACGTGGCTTAGACACCGACGAAAGCAACAGCTCGAAGCGAGAAGTCGGTCAACTCCACTATCGTGGCCGATGCCTCTGCCTGAGGATCCATTTTGTCAAGTAAGTGAAGAAGTACTTCATCTATCGCTCCCGACAAGGCTTCGGCCGATTGGCGGGTATTCTGGGGTAATATCAAACCCTTTTCTAGCGCCTCGTCGAGCGGACTCTGCCATACATTAACCAGGGATTCTCGGAAACGAGCCCTACGTTCTATCAGGGCAGGCACCGCGCCAACGCCACCGACTAACAGTAGGTGCACAACAGCCGGTTCGTAAACACCAATATTAACGTAGGCCTGCACGGCTGTAGAAATCTGCTTTGGCAGAGTGGCCCGGCCTTTTATCCCCTGTTTGATCGCTTGTAGTACGAACTCTGCCGTTTCCTCATAGAGGTGGACAAAGAGCGTCTCTTTATCTGGAAAGTAGAAATAAAACGTCCCAACCGCCACATCGGCGGCGGAGACGATGTCTCGTACCGTGGCCGTATGATAGCCCTTCTCGGCGAAGACTCGCACGGCGGCTTGCATCATTGCCGTACGCTTGGCGTCCTTCTTCTTTCGTGTTCTTTCGGTACTTCGATAGCTCATGGTACGCGGGAAGAATAGTCGAGCGTCGTTGAGGTGTCAAATGGCAAGGGTCCACTGACTAATTGCTAGATAAAGAAAAGGCAGTCCCTAATATACATTCTGGCTGCCTGTTAACAACCCGCTATCCATGTCTACTCGCATCTGCTAGACTGTACCCATGAATCTTAATCTGGAACTAGACAGAGGCAGCCAAACGCCCTTGTACAGGCAAGTCTACGACCAGCTTCGTTCCATGATCTTGGATGGTAGATTTCAGCCGGGTTCCAGATTGCCTTCTAGCCGGAATATTGCCAGAAATAACCATATTGCCAGAGTTACGGTGACTGCCGCTCTGGAACAACTGCAGAGCGAAGGGTATACCTTCAGCCGGATCGGGGCCGGCACATTTGTTTGCGAAGAGTTGCGGATTGCAGGCGAGAGCCCGGAACACGACGATAAATACGAAGCCTCGCTCTCAGAATGGGGGCAACGAGTCCTGGAGCTCGGTTCGACGAGGCGGAAGGTCAACCTGAGTGGACGGCGAACCATTGATTTTGGATTCGGACGTTCCTTCCCCCATATCTTTCCGTATGATATCTGGCGTCGCCTTCTCGGCCGTTATCTGAGCACCGACGATACGATGCTATCCCACTACGGCTCGGTAGCTGGATTTTTGCGTTGCGGCAGGCGGTGGCCGATTACTTAATTCGGCTCAGGGGTGTAAGGTGCACGCCAGAGCAGGTAGTTATCGTGAGCGGCATGCAACAAGCCCTCGATCTGCTAGCCCGATTACTGCTGAATGACGGAGACGAGATTCTCTTGGAAACACCGGGCTACGCAGGAGCTTTCGAGCTCTTTCGTACTTTCGGCGCCCGTCTACACTCGTTGCCGGTTGATGAAAACGGCTTTCCCGTAGAGAGAATTCCAGTTGACAGCCAGGCGCGTCTCGTATTCGTTACGCCGTCTAACCAATTTCCACGCGGAGGAACGATGCCCTTGCCAAGGCGGCTCTCCCTCTTGAAATGGGCTCGCACTCACGAGGTCTTGATTCTCGAAGACGATTACGATGGCGAGTTGCGCTATAGTGGAAATCCTCTCTCCGCCTTACAGGGGCTGGATCGGGACGGTCGAGTAATCTACCTGGGAACTTTCTCAAAAGTTCTCTTTCCGACTCTGCGTCTGGGCTATGTCGTGTTACCTTCATCTGTTCTTGCCCCATTTCTTCAGGCCATGCAGATGGTCGACCGTGGAGCACCTACCCTGACACAAGCAGCGGTCGCGGATTTCATAACAGAAGGTCATTTCGAGAGGCATCTAAGACGTTTACGATCCGAATATGGGCAGCGACGAAGATCGCTCGTAACCGCTCTTAACGAACACCTTGGAGATACCGTACGCTTTTCTCAGGTCGAGGCAGGCTTGCACGTCATGCTGTACTTGCCCCAAGACGTCGACGAATATGCCCTGATTAAGGCGGCTGCAAGGTCTGGCGTTGGTATCTACGCGGGCGCGCCCTACCATCTCGAGCGACCGGCTAGCCCGTCGATATTGATGGGCTTCAGCGGCTTAAATACGGACGAGATTCTGGAAGGGGTGTCTCGATTGTCAGAAGTGATAATGGCCTTGGGGAAAGGTGATTAATCCTGCCAATTCAGCGCGCGTCAGGAAAAGGCTTACGACAGCAACTTCACCTCGGAATCGCGATAGATCTGGCCCTTCCAAGAAGTTCATCTTATGGCCAGGAGCCGGTAGCTCTCGAATTTAGCTGAATGGAGGCACACCGGCTACATATGTGCCGGCGTGCCATGCAAACACAAGAATCTTAACGGGGGGCGTTACTCGCTCAGAATGATAAACTCTCCGGGCGCTTCGAGAAGCCATAGAAATGGTAATCCTTCCTCGCCCGCCGATGTCAAAAGGTTATCTACTGGGCTGAAGGCAACCGATAGAATCCAGTCGTCGTGCCCAACAAGCGGCAGTGGCGGTGCGTTTAGATCGCCAACATCCCAAAGAAGGATAACCCTATCATCTCCGGCTGACGCCAGCTGTGATCCATCCGGGCTAAAGGCAACAGAGCGCACCCAGTCGTTATGGCCCAAGAGCGTCTGCGGGGCCGCATCAAAATTGTTCATGTCCCAGACCAATACTGACATGTCGTCGCTTCCCGAAGCCAGGTATTGGCCATCGGGGCTAAATGCCACAGATCTTACCCAGTCTGTATGCCCCTGGAGGAGGAGTGGAGCAGCACCGAGATCGTTCAAGTCCCAAAGATAAATCCCACTTGCGCTGCCTGCAGCTAGACTGTCACCATCCGGACTGAAGGCTAACGAGAAGATGGAACCTCCAGATTCGAGGATGGTTGGTTCTGCTGTGAAATCGGATACGTCCCACAGAAGAACTGAACTATCAGCACCGCCTGAAGCAAGAGTCTGGCTGTCCGGACTGAAGGCGACCGAGCGAACCCAATCTTGGTGACCAATTAGCGTTTCGGGCAACGCCGTCGGATCGTCGACATTCCAAACCTTCACGGTCGCATCGTCGCTGCCTGAGGCTAACAATTGGCCGTCCGGGCTGAACGCGACCGAATTGACCCAGTCGGTGTGCCCGGGAAGAGATGCTAACTTGCTTGCCTGGTCCATATCCCAAAGAGTGATGTTTCCGCCATTGTCTCCTGCCGCCAGAATTAATCCATCGGGCGAAAAGGCCACACTTTTTATTGGCATCTCAAATGTGAAGGGATCTTCGCTAATGACATCCGTCACCCCTACCGGCGCCTGTATGTCGACGGGTTCGTTGAAATTTGACATGGTTATTGTTATCAGCATATCAACTTCACCACCGCCGAAAGGCGAATCGCCAAGGTCTTCAACTACTGTTTTTCCTTCGATGGTCATCTGATGTATGTAGTGATCATCGATACCAATCCAGATATTGACCTCGCTCATATCACCGGCCCCGACTAGGTCGTCAAGGCTCATTGACCCGCTCAGGTGTATCGTCGGCACGCCATTTAACGATTCTTCCCCGACCACCTGGAGATCGCCAAACAGATCTGGGTCTGTTTCAAGGAAGGATTCGGGGGAGGTCAAAGGGCCGGCTAATTGGTCCAGGCCGAAGAAAGCGTCTCCGCCTGCAATCTCCCACTCTCCAGTTTCAAAATTGGTCGTGTAAGTGGTATCGCCTATAGTAATCGTTTCCATCTCAATAGCGATGCCCAGAAAGGACATGGACAAGGTACCAGCGCTCTTATCCGGCGCTTGAAAAACTCCTTCGAATCGAACCGGTATATCCAGACCCAATCCGTCACCTCCCATTGTCAATTGCATATCCAGGGTCATCTGCATGCTTTCCAATTCAGACATCGCCTGGCTCACCGACTCTGCCAAATCGGCGGATGATTGAGGTTCTTGGGTTGGCGCAGGCTCAGCTGTTGGCGGTGACGTAGGTTCCGGAGTCGGAGACGGCTGGGGAGTGTTGGTTGGTTCCGGTTCTTTCGTCGCTGCAGCTTCCGCCGTTGGTGGTTCCTGAGTCGGCTCATCCTTAGCAAAAGGATTCGCGCTACAAGCCAAGGCAAGTAGAGCCAATATGATAATCATTACTAGTACTGGATGCTTTCGCATAATTTCCTCCGTTTTCATTACGCCTGACTTCCCGATGCACATTCAAATCGATTCGCTCCTATCGCGGTCGTCGATCCAAATTTAGAACGTTCGTACCTGGGATATTCTGCGAGGCTTTTATCGTATGTGGTAGGCAGGACCTATCGAGGGCTTATTGTACAAGATAATTCAATTTTGTGTGCAAGTTGTGGGAAGAATGAGTCATTCCCTATCGCCGGTTGCAAACGCACGCTGTCAAGGAACACCTTCGCGCAAGGTCGGTCGCGTAAGACAGGTTGGACCTCCCGCCCCCTTCACACTGATCTCGTTCCCTACCATTTCATAAACAAGAACTCCGGCTTCCTCGAGTCGCTGTCGTGTTTTCGGGTTGCCCGATATCATCAAACACTCATTTGGTGCAAGGGCAAGGACGTTGCAGGCCATGGACTCATATTCATCCTCAGGCACCTCGATTAGTCGATATCCTCTTGAAAGCAGGGTCTGGCGCAAAACTACCGGCATTAATGGCGAGTACACAAGCGCAAGATCCTTGTCGATCGGACTGAATATCGACATTAGATGGAACACATCAGCCGCTCCTCTCCAGTGAGGTAATTGGACAACAATAACTTCATCCGCACAATCCGAAACCAATCCTTTTAGCTGGTCGATCCCCTCAGAATTGGTCCTGTAACCCTGGCCCACAACCAGCGTTCTATCATCAATCCAGAGGACATCGCCTCCCTCGAGAATTCCATCGCCTTCGATAGCGCCCACGATCGGCAGTCCGGCCAACTGACAGCTCTTCTTCATCGCCTCGGGCTCGCCCCGTCTGGCTTTTTTGCCCATATTGCAGAGAATGACACCCTTGCTGCAAATGACTGAGGTGTCCCGCACATAAATAGAATCAAGGGTAGTTTCATCGGCTCTGGGCATAAACTGGATGTCGATCCCTCGTCCAGTAAAGAATCCGACTAATTGATCATATTCATCTGTAGCTTGTCTATAATTAGGACGGTCGCTGTAGTTAAGCGCGTGCCACTCTCGTTCAATGACGTCATCGCCAACAAACGCGGCGCTTGCAGGCTTTAGGATCATTTTAACGATCCGTCCGACTTCAGTTTGGTAAATAGTTGCCATTTTCTTTCTCCATATGCGATATGACCTTTCCGCGCAGCTTGGTAGATATTCTCATTCTCTCCGGTCGTCAGCACATAGCGGGAGTGTATTCTCTAAATGAGCGCATGCCGTCAGGTATTGGTACTGGTCTCTCCCTTGCGCAGCCGCAATAATACCCTATAAATGTTATCGGGCTATCCCAACTCCATAAATAGGACTGGGAGTCACTGTTCGGGATTCTAGCCCACGTTTCTAGGAGAAGTACCTTGAAAATATTAGTAACAGGAGGCGCCGGTTATATCGGTTCGACCACCGTGGCTCACTTGCTGTCCGCTGGCCATCAAGTGACTGTATACGATAACCTGTCGCATGGATATCAGAGCGCAGTTCCTAAAAAGGCAGGATTTATAAAAGGGGATATCGCGGACAGGACTAAGATCGGAAATGTTCTATCAACCGGCTATGATGCGATAGTTCATTTTGCTGGTTTAATCCTTGCCGGCGAGTCGATGGAAAAGCCAGCGACCTATTTTCAGAATAACGTCGCTGCATCTGTATCTCTGCTCGATGCCGCGGTGTCAAATCGAGTAGAACAATTCGTCTTCAGTAGCTCGGCCTCAGTCTATGCTAGCCAGGATCAGCCTATCAGTGAAACCAGTGAGATAAAGCCGGCTAATGTCTACGGGCAAACGAAAAGGATGATGGAGGAGATTCTGGGCTGGTATAATCACCTCTTTGGATTAAGGAGTTGCTCGCTTCGTTACTTTAACGCCAGTGGAGCATCTGAGCATGGAGGGATCCTCCGGGGTGAATACCACCGGCCAGAGACACATTTAATTCCTCTGGTTCTGCAGGTTGCCCTGGGTCAGCGAGAGACAATTTCAATTTTCGGTGACGATTACCCAACACCCGATGGTACGAACATCCGTGACTATATTCATATCGATGACCTGGCCCACGCCCATATGTTGGCTGTCGAAGCGTTAGAAGATGAAAGCGATGCCTTGTGGGTGTATAATTTGGGCATCGGGTATGGCTACTCAAACTTAGAAGTTGTTGAAACAGCTCGCCAGGTTACTGGACACGCAATTCCGACCACTATGGCGCCACGCCGGCCGGGAGATGCTGCTGTTCTTGTGGCTAGCAGCGAGAAAATCAAGCGGGATCTGGCCTGGAAGCCTCAACATCCGGAGTTAAGTGAGATAATCGATTCTGCGTGGCGTTGGCATAAAAACAATCCCGAAGGTTATGAGTAATAGAGACGAGGAATAGCAGTTGACGTGCGATAGACTATGCCCTTTCCGGAGGTCTACATCTTCTCCTGAAACAGGTTCGTCACCTGTGGTTTATAGCCATCCACCGAGCATCACCCATGCTTTGCGGTTCACTGGTCGCGGATTAACCACTTATCAGATCCCCTTCCTACGTCCCGGAGCCTCAAGGAGGTCCTAATGACAGCCATCTCAGACAGTGACATCGCCAAAGCAGAGAGAATCCTGGATTCGGTTCGGAATGAATGGCTGGATCGGCCTGGGGTTGTCGCCTTAGATTTGGGGTTTAAATGGAGTCGGGGCGAGATGACTTCTGAACTCTCAATTCGAGTGCATGTAGTCGAAAAGAAACCCCCATCGCAATTGACCGAAGAGGAGCTGTTTCCCAAGGAGATAAGCAGTATTAAGGTTGACATTATTGAGGCTTCTTACGTACCGCAGGCCCTCTCGGATTCGAAAGTGGAGTCTGCCGTCGACGGCCGGGATAAGCGTTATGAGGTGATCCCGGTCGGTGTAAGTGTTGGCAGCCGTTACAGCACGGCCGGCACCCTCGGCGCCAAAGTCATTGATCTGAAAACAGGCGACGAGATGATACTCAGTAACTGGCATGTTCTGGCTGGAAGAGCGGGCGCAAGAAAAGGCCTGCCGATCTGGCAGCCCGGTTGGATCGACGGTGGTACCAGAGAAGACAACACCATTGCCGAACTTACCAGATGGGTCCTAGGCCCTTATGATGCTGCCGTGGCCACATTGAACGGTTCCCGGCAGGTCACGACAAAAACCCTTGAGGGCAAAGACATTGTTGACGTGACCGAGCCAAGATTGGGCATGAGCGTTTGGAAAAGTGGTCGCAGCAGTGGCTACACACAGGGTTTTATTGATGGCATCAAGATGCGGGTTTCGATCCCCTACGGAGATCAGGGTATCAAGAGGATAGATCATGTATTCCACATCGTCCCTCGACCTGGGGCAGGCAGAGCTGAGATCAGTATGGGTGGAGACTCGGGTGCTGTCTGGGTCGACGAAGAGAGTGGGAAAGCGGTTGGGCTACACTTTGCAGGTGAAAGAGCCAATCTACCAGAACACGCCTTGGCTAATGAGATCGTCCAGGTGATCAAAGCGCTCAATGTACGTTTTCCAGGACAGACACCTCCGAGATCAGTCAGGCTCCCCATACCAAGAAGAACATCCAGATATACTCTGGTCGATATTATTACGGAATTTCTACGTCGGATCTTTCGCAAGCGTTGAAGCTGACTGACCCATGGTGTACCGTTGGGCTTTTGCCGCCACAGAGAGAACAGACGACTCTCTTGCGAACGTAACTAAAATACGTCAAAAGGGAAAGAGCCGGTCCATCGCCAGGTTGCTGTTGCCAACTCTCCTGTTCTTTCTTTCTGCCTGCGTCCAGAACGATAATCCAGAAGTCACGATTGAACCACAGATTTCTCCGGACGAGGAAGAAAGAGTGACGGTCTTAGCAGAAGAGTTTCCAACCGCTGTGCTAACCGCATCCAATATACCAACCCTTACCGCCTCGCCGGCTCCAGCTTTGATAACGCCAACGCCCAGCTTGCTATCGACGGCTACACCATCTTTTCCTAAAGCCGACCTTTCGATTAGAGCTATCGACATCACACTCTATCCAACTTCTAACATCTTCGCAGGTGATCTGGTAAGCATCCGGATCGATCCCAGGATTCCAACAGGGATGGCACCCAATGATGTCGACGTTCGTATCTTTCTTGATGGCGAAGAAATCGTATCTGGTAATGTGAATTGGCGAAGCCTTGATGGAAAGCCTTTCGGGCTTTACCAATGGGTGTGGGATACTGAAAATCAGCCAGGCTATCACAATATCATCGTCTTCCTCGATCCCGAGGATCTGATCAAGAGTGGTGATGAGTCAGCGGATAATAATGTTGCTGCAATTACCGTAGCCGTGGACTCCATTGAAAGACTGCCGGAGGTTGAGGCCAATGCGAGATGGGTGGCTGTAGATAGCGAATGCTGCCGGATTTATGCCATTGGCGACACGGCGGCCCATCGCGATCTTCCCCAACTGCTCAATCAAGTTGATGTTGCTTTCCGGGAAGCATCAGTGAGGTTGTCCGAACCGATTTCTGTTCGATATGACGTCTTCCTTGTCGATCGCGTTTTTGGCCAGGGCGGATATACACAGGACGCGATGGTCGTTTCCTATCTTGACCGGGATTACATCGTAGGCGGGCTGAGCGAAAGGCTGCTTCACGAAGCTGTGCACCTAATAAACCAGCAGATCGCTCCTCATCCTGTTACCTTCTTGTCGGAGGGACTGGCGACCTGGGTAGCTGGCGGGCATTACCAGAAGCAGGATCTTGAACAGCGAATGGCGGCTTTGGTCGAGATCGGGAGTTTTCGAGCCCTCGATCAGGCAATCGATGGATTCTTTGGGGTTCAGCATGAAGTCGCCTATCTGGAAGGGGCGGGATTTATTGATTATCTGGTGAGGACATTTGGTTGGGAGCAGGTAAAAGCGTTTTACAAAGAAACCACGGCCGGCGACGGAGACACTCTTTCCGAGGCAATCGACTTGAATCTTCGACTCTTTTTCGGACGCTCCCTCGACCAGGTGGAATCCGAATGGCTATCATATTTACGAGGGCTACCACGCGATAAAGAGGAAATGGATAATCTGCGTACAACCCTTAAATTTTACAATACCGTCCGCCGTTATCAGATCATTTTCGACCAAGGCGCTTACTATCTATCTACTTGGTTGCCAACCCCGGGGGATGCTGTGCGACTAGGCACGACGATCGACTTCAGTCGCAGGCCAGAATCACCGTCAAATATCGCCTTGGAGGCGTTGCTCCGTTCGGCCGGTGTCTCATTGCGAGACGGGGATTATGATCGTGCGGACGCATTGCTTGGCAGTGTGACCAGGGTCCTTAACAATAATGGGGCCTTCCTGGATCCCTTAGCGCTATCCTATCTAAACATCGTACTGGCAGCCGCTGAATTGGGATACGAGGCACAGCAGATCGATGTGCAAGGTACTCGTGCGACAGTACTTGGCACGGAGGTGGAAGGTCCAACACTCTTGCAATTTGTCCTGTCCTTAAGCGAAGGAAGTAAGTGGATCTTGACCAGCCAGCCTCAAATATCGAGTAATTAATGATTCAATTGTTACACTTTCAAGAACGCGGCGCGAGGTCGCAGTAGCCTTCAAAATTCAGTCCTTCCGCATGTTGCTTTTACTATTTTATGCTACAATGCGCACACGAAGTTTTTGGAGTGGCGAAAGCGGGATCAGTTGCCCCAAAACGAGTCCAAGACAGCAGGCAGTCGGATTGATACGAGGCATATTTCCCATTCTTTAGTAGTGTATTTAGGCGTCTATCCAGAGGCTAAGTTCGCAATCCAATATAAATCCCGCCGAAGCCAAAACCAGATCCAGATACGGCAAAAAGGGGTATCAAATGATCGAGGTGATAATCGACAGCATCCGTATTAGTCTTATCTCGCAGCATCGGATAGTCATGCTGCGTGACATGGATGGTGAGCGTCAGCTGCCGATCTGGATTGGACCATGTGAAGCCGAGGCTATTACTATCGAATTACAGGACATGGAGATTGCCCGGCCCGTGACTCATGACCTTCTCAAAAATGTAATCAGCGAGTTAGGTGGAAACGTTTCCCATATATTGATTAACGAGCTGAGGGAGATGGTTTTCTATGCTCGACTCTTTGTCGATGTAGACGGGACTATGCTGGAGGTTGATTGCCGGCCTTCAGACGCTATAGCCGTTGCCGTTCGCAGCAAAGTTCCTATCTTTGTGAATGAAGAAGTCCTCGATGAGGCAGGAATCATCCCTGAGTCAGATATCGAAGATGGGATAAGCACAGAGGATGGCGAAAGTCTGGATGCTTTTAAGGATTTCGTCGATACATTGGATTTTGAGGATTTCGAAGGCGACGAATAACGCTTCAGTTTTTACTTTGACAATAGATGGACTCTACTGATCGCCTACCACCAAGCAATATAGACGCAGAGGAAGCGTTGCTTGGCTCCCTGCTCATCGATAGCGACGCCATCTTCGAGGTAGCCTCTTTTCTTCGACCCGATGCCTTCTACAGGGAAAAGAACAAGTGGATCTACGAGTCGATTCTGACCCTCAACGACCGGCGCCAGCCGGTTGACTTGATCACTCTCTCCGACGAATTACGCAACCAAAATCAGTTAGAAGAAGTAGGCGGCGAATCCTATGTTATCGGCCTCCTCAATATCGTCCCGACTTCCGTCCATGCGCTTCATTATGGACGCATTATAGAAGCAGCTGCCGTCCGCCGGCGTATGATCGCCGCGGCAACCACAATAGCTAATCTGGCTTACGAACAAGAAGAAGATATTGCCGTAACCATCGATCGTGCGGAGCAAACCCTTTTCAGCATCAGCGAAGAACGGACTACGCGAGATCTTATACCGGTTAAGGACGTCGCCCGCGCGTATCTGGACCGGATCGAAGAGCTACATGAAAGGGGTGACGAGGTCATCGGAGTCCCGACAAGCTTTACCGATCTGGACCGTCTGCTCGGTGGTTTAAACAAGTCGGATCTCATCATCATCGCCGCACGACCCGGAATGGGAAAAACTGCTCTTCAGTTGGCTATCGGGCTAGCAGCGGCCCGGCGATATGGAAAGCGTATTGCCTTGTTTAGCCTGGAGATGTCCGCGGAGCAATTGGTTCAACGAATGATCGCCGCAGAGACCAGAATTGACTCCCAGCGTCTTCGCAGGGGTGATCTTGAGGAACATGAATGGCCTATTTTTTACGAAGCTGTCGGCCGGATCTCCGAAACGCAGATATTTATCGACGACACGCCTTCGATTTCGCCAATGCAGCTAAGGACCAAATGTCGCCGCCTCTATGCCGAACATGGCATCGACGTGATAATGGTCGATTATCTACAGCTCATGCAGACGGAACGACCATACAGCAACCGGGTCCAGGAGATAAGTGAGATTTCCAGAGCGCTGAAGGGCCTGGCGCGAGAGCTAGATGTGCCCCTTGTTGCCAATTCGCAATTGAGCCGGGCCGTTGAGCAGCGAACCGACAAACATCCTATGCTGGCTGACCTCCGTGACTCAGGGTCTATTGAGCAAGATGCAGACGTCGTCATGTTTATCTATCGGGACGATTATTACAAACATGAAGAGAGTGAGCGCCCGAACATTGCCGAGATAAATGTTGCTAAACACCGAAATGGACCTACAGCTGTCGTAGATCTATTCTGGCAAGGGCAACTTGCTACCTTTAGAAACCTTCAGCGCCAGGAGATCAAATTATGATTTGCCGCCGCTGGAGCGTGCCTGCTTTTGCTCGTAGGAGCCGTTTCGAATCTATCGGACAATTGAAGACTGATTACTCAATAATTTGAGTAAAGGCTCTGTTTCTATGGTTGGGTTTCCTGGTTTTCCCGACAAAAAACTGCGTATGACGCAAGTACCGAACCTGTTCTTCAGCGATCTGCTGCCCTACATTGACAACCTGGCAGAGCTAAAGGTGACCTTGTACGCCTTTTGGTCTCTGTCTCAGAAGGAAGGGTCGCTAAGGTTCTTAAAGCTGGTCGATTTTCTCAATGATAAGTTGTTTATGAAGGGCTTGGATCAAAACCAAAACCGGGCTCTAGAGGTATTGAATACAGGGGTGGAGTTTGCCGTTGCCCGGGGAACGCTTCTACATGTGGTAGCAGATACAGCAGATGGCACTGTCGATCTTTACTTTCTGAACTCGGAGAAAGGCAGAGCTGCAGTCCAAGGGATCAAGAATGGTGAATGGCGACCACTCCCGGATGAAGCCGAACCGATTACGCTTACGGCAGAACGGCCGAATATATTCGTTATTTACGAGCAAAATATCGGTTCGTTGACTCCTATTATCGCCGATCAGCTGCGCGACGCGGAGAAGACATATCCTTCTGGATGGACAGAGGAAGCGATAGAATTGGCAGTTCACAACAACGTCCGGAAGTGGAGTTATGTCCTGGCGATATTGGAACGCTGGCGACAGGAAGGCAAGAGAGATGGAATCAGCCGCAGAGATTCTCAGAAGGAGCTTCAGCGACAAATCCCTGAAGAACTTCGAGACATCGTTAAACGATAGCGAGCCACCAAAAACTCCTGAAGACCTCAGTGATGGTGGTAGGCCAGATTGCCCGCAGTGTAGCGGGATGGGCTTTGTTGTACCTGACGTTGAACCATCGCACCCCATGTTCGGGCGAGCGGTAATCTGTTCTTGCCGGGAAGAAGAGCGGGAGATACAGCGAGCCAAGCAGCTGCTCAAGATGAGCCAACTCGGTGCTTTAAAGAGCTGTACATTCGACAACTTTTACCCTGAGGGCATTGGCCTGACCCCTGCCAAGCAGCGCAACCTGAAATATGCTTACGATAGAGGTCTGAATTATGCGGAAAACCCAGATGGGTGGCTTGTTCTTAAGGGGGGATATGGCTGTGGGAAGACTCACCTAGCTGCAGCTATCGCCAACTATAATCTCAAAATGGGTGAGCCCGCAATATTTGTAAACACACCTGATCTTCTGGATCACCTTAGAGCGGCCTATAACCCAACCTCGATTTCTGGCTTCGATGATCGATTCGAGCAGGTGCGAACCGCGCCAATACTGATCCTCGACGACCTTGGAAGCCAGTACAATACAGAATGGGCCCAAGAAAAACTATACCAAATATTCAACCATCGCTACAACGCAAAGCTGCCGACCGTCATAACGACCAATGAAGAGCTCGAGGCCATTGAGATTCGCATTCGTTCTCGTATGGTTGATCCCAGTCTGGTCCAGATTGTCACCATCCTGGCGCCGGATTTCCGCCGTGCAGGTGTCGATCAAGACCAGTCAGACTTATCTTCGTTAAATCTGCATGGCGATAAAACCTTCTCTACATTCTCAGTCCGCGAGCAGGAACTGCCGCCAAAGCAGTCGGAAAATCTGAAACGGGCTGTGGACACGGCCAAGAAGTTTACCGAACAACCAGCCGACTGGTTAGTCTTCAACAGCGTTGCCTACGGAAATGGAAAGACTCATTTGGCGGCAGCGATCGCCAATCAAATATCCAACGAGGGTGACCCTGTTCTGTTTGTCGTCGTGCCTGACTTCCTGGATCACCTTCGGGCGACATACAATCCCTCAAGCTCCATCCGATACGATAAGCGATTTGACGAAGTACGGACAGCTTCGTTGCTTATCCTGGATGATTTAGGGACGGAAAGCGCTACAGCTTGGGCGCGGGAGAAACTTTACCAGTTGTTTAATTACAGATATAACGCACGACTGCCGACGGTAATTACCTCGGCAACACCTATTGATAAACTCGATCCCAGACTCGCAAGCCGCATGCTGGACGGTAGTCGCTGCATTTTCTTTGTAATTGAAGCGCCAAGCTATCGTGGGAGTTCTGCTAACCGGCGTCCCAAAAACAGGCGAAGATAGGTTCCCTTAATTACAATTGAAGATAGTTTATAGCGTCCGGTAAAAGAACGGCGATCATGACTCGCTGTCACCGCCCAGCCCCCTTCTCATTTTTTTGTTCTTGTGCAAAATTTATTCAAGGAACAGGGATGATTAACACGTCTCCCGAGTTCAATTGATGAGGATTAACTAGATTGTTGAGCGAGGCAATGTCATCCACCGATACACTGTATCTGATAGCTATCTGTGGCAGGGTCTCCCCGTCCTGAACTTCATACTGAATCGCATTTTGCGCCGATGTTGATTCCCCCTGTTCTAACAACGGCAAAAGCTCCTTATCCTCCGGATCGTTAGAGCGTCCTGCCTTCTCCTCTTCCTGCTTGGATCCGACCGCTCCAGAGCTGTGTTGACTCTCATCATCCTGTCCCAATACGGGTTGGACAACTCTTTCGAACAATGGACCAGTCAACGCTGAACAAAGCAATATCACAACAAATATGACGGCTAATAATACGGCGAATTTGCGTATATCGCGCTGGCTTTCGGTATCTTTCTTCCGTTCTTCGCTGTCTGCGCTCATAACATACCCCCGGATCTCGGCACTTAATACGGTACAACAGTCACCAGTTTAGCACACGCAGACAACACTTTCCAGGTTTGACCTCCGCGGGCCAGCATCACCCAGTCCCAACTGAATCTATGACGTGACCAAGATTAACCTGAATAATGATATTCGGAAAGCGTGGTCTGCCAATTTGGAGTTCAACAGCATGCCCAGAGCGAGGCTATAACGCCGACCTCGTTGGTCTATCGGCTCACCTCATCACTTTCCCCCCATCGACCGTTACCGTGCTACCCGTCATGTAGCTGCTGGCATCAGAGCATAGAAATAATACTACCTCCGCCACTTCTCCTGCATCGCCAAGCCTTTTCAAGGGTATCTCCCGCTTCCACCTTTCCATTACCTCGGGGTTTTGGCGTGCTTGTTCAGTCATCGGAGTTGCAAATACGCCTGGCAAAACAGTGTTCACGCGAATACCGTACTGGGCATACTCTCTGGCACACTCGCGCGCGAATCCCACGATTCCTGCCTTGCTTGCGCAGTAAGCGGCTCGGTCCATCAAGGGGATCTCAACACCAGCGATGGAACTGATGTTGACAATTGCCCCACCATGATCTGCGTTTTCTTCGGCCATAACCCTGCCACAGAGTTGGCTCATGAAGAATGTTCCTTTCAAGTTCACGCCAATGCAGCGGTCCCAATCCCACTCATCCATCTCGAGAATGGTAGAGACAGGCTCAATGCCAGCATTGTTGACAAGTATGTCAATACCACCCCACTCGGCGCGAGTCGATTCGACCAAGGTGACACACTGGAATTTATTGCTAACGTCGGCTGCGACGGGGATCGCCTGCCCACCATTTTCCGTAATCTCATCAGCGACCTCTCTTGCTCGATCGGGATTTAGATCGTTAACCGCGACCCGAGCTCCGGCTGAGGCCAGGGTTTTTGAAATGGCTCTTCCAAGCCCTTGGCCCGAACCTGTCACAATCGCTACTTTGCCCTCAACGGAAAGCTCCATCAGACCTCCATTTACTGAACCCGGCAGATTTTCGTCGACGATACTTTCGCCTCACTCTTTATTGACCCTAGAGATTAATCTGACGATCATCACTTTTCAACCACTCCTGGGTTACGTACATCATCGATACACATTCCCAGAAATAATTGTTGATCCATGCCGTTGCCGATCACTCTATTCATACGCTTACTACATGCGCATTGCGATCTCACGACCTCGCCAGACTCCATCCCGCGTAACCTGGACCCCCAGACGCTCTGCTGTTGTTCTTCCGGCAACTTAGGCGTCAATATACAGGCGAATATCCCTGCGCAATACTCTGTAAGCCTCCTTCATCGGCACAAAATGACCAGGGCCATTGTCTTCTGGCAAACTTTCCTCGTCAAACCAGCGAATCACACCCTCAGCCGGCGTCTCGCCAAAGGCCAGCGCGCCACCGGGCAGGGCCCATTTTCGATTATCCGCCCGTTTGATAAGCAGAATTCGGCCGTTAGCGTCGATGACGGCCGCAGTGCCGGCTGCGAAAGGCGTACGATGATTAAGAAGCGGCCCTATTACCAGTTTGATATCTTCCGCATTCAGGCCTTTGGCCAGGGCCATCATCTCCAGCGCAAGTTCCTGAAGCTTATGATAGTTTTCGATGTCATAAATGTTCTCACTGAATCGTAATCCCATGGCCCAGATGTCGCGCAGCTGCTCGGCCCAAGGCGAGATCTTATGTGCGTTTGCTATCAGACTCTCTTGCTGGATGTCGCTTAACAGGGATCATGAGATGGTGTCGTGAAGATGGATTAGACGATCCGTTGGCGAATCAGACCAGGTGATTGATGCCAGAAGATCTTTCCTGGTGCTATCAAATGCATCTTCATCTTCGGCATAGATCATACCGATTAGATCACCGCCATCGACATGGTCGCCGACCTTAATCGGAACCTCCAAACCCACGGAATGATTGATAGAATCACCCTTCACTTTTCTCCCAGCCCCAAGACAAATACTGCTCCATGCGATGGCTCCGGCATTGATGCCAGCGATATAACCGCTGCGACCAGCCAGAACTGGCTTGACGACATTTGGTAGGCGAAATCCATCTGGGTTGTCGACAAGGTCGGCATCGCCTCCCTGGTAGACCACCATGTCCCTAAATCTTGCTAGTGCTCGACCGCTGTCGCGCATCGCGGTGACTTTTTCCTTGGCCTGCTCTAGCGTATCGGCCTCTTCAGCGAGCAACAGCATGTAGCCTGCAACATCCAGACAGTGCGCCCAGAAGTCGGCCGGTCCATTCCCATTGAGGGTGTTGATTGCCTCCTTGACCTCCAGCGCGTTCCCAATGGCATGGCCCAACGGCTGGTTCATATCGACCACTAAAGCCAACGTCTTCCGACCGGCCTCCTGGCCGATATCCACCATAATCCGGGCCAGATCCCGGGCATCTTCCACACTCGTCATGAAGGCGCCATTTCCCGCTTTTACATCGAGGACGATAGCATCCGCACCACCCGCCAACTTCTTGGACATAATGGAAGAGGCGATAAGCGAAGAATTGCCAATGGTTCCTGTTACATCGCGAAGCGCGTATATCTTTCCATCGGCTGGGGCAAGTCGCGCCGTTTGACCCGCCAGTACGAGTCCGATATCTGAAAGCTGTCTCTTAAACTGATCTATCGTCAAATCGGACGTCCAACCTGGAAATGATTCCATTTTGTCAAGGGTACCGCCACTGGAGCCAAGACCGCGCCCGCTCATCTTACCCACGGGCACTCCGCAAGCAGATACAGCTGGCTGGACGACTAATGTAGTTTTGTCACCGACTCCTCCTGAAGAGTGTTTATCGACGACAAAGGGTACGATGTCGTGCAAATCGAGTTCGTCGCCTGATCTTGCCATGGCTAAGGTCAGGTCGATAGTCTCTCGCCTGTTCATGCCCCGGATATAAATCGCCATTAACAGGGCAGCCGCCTGGTAATCAGGCACTTCGCCAGCTGAATAGGCCTCTACAAACCAATCGATCTGGGCCGACGATAACTCACCCCCATCTCTCTTCTTCTCGATTATCTCGATCATTACCATTTGTGTAATTCCTTGCTTAGAGATCGCGCCAGCTGCCACCGTACCAGTTCCTGATTACTCAAAGAGACGATGACCTGAGCGCAGCGAGATTATAGCATTTACCGCGATGCGCTGAAACTTGTATAATGCATGAACTCGAGGTACTTAGCGAATTGTCTGGCTTCTAGTAAGCTCCTTTTTCGATATCAAAAATAGGCTCATCGATGAGTCGGCAAGAAAATGGAACTTGCAGAAGCCGGCGTCTTAATACCTCTATATCAGTGTCGAATCTTGTTATTCAAAATAGGAACAGCTCTGGATTTCTAAGGATAGAATGGCTGACAAAGTGGATCTACTGCTTACTGGCGCATCCGTCATCACCATGAACGAGAATTTCGATGTGTATTCGCCCGGTGCTGTCGCCGTACAGGATGATACCATCGTAGATGTCGGACCAATGGACATTATGACCGCTCGCCATGAGGCGAAGGAGAAGCTTGAGTGCCAGGATCAGGTGGTCATCCCCGGTTTGGTTAACGCTCATACTCACGTACCAATGACCCTCCTGAGAGGTCTAAATGACGATTTGCGACTGGACGTTTGGCTCGGTTATTTGATGCCGCTGGAAAGAGAGTTTGTATCGCCTGATTTTGTTAGACTCGGAACTCGATGTGCTTGCGCAGAGATGATTCGGTCTGGCGTAACCACTTTTGCGGATATGTACTACTTCGAAGAAGTCGTCGCCGAATCGACGGCCGAAATAGGGATGAGAGCATTGGTGGGCCAAACAGTAATGATCTTTCCTGCGCCTGATGCCGAGAGTTTCGAAGATGGCCTGATCCGCTGTCGAAGAATGATCGAGCGCTGGCTTGGCCATCCATTGATTACTCCGGCGGTTGCTCCTCATGCCTGGTACACAGCCACACCTGAACTACTGAGGGCGTGCGCCGACCTGGCGCGAGGATTTAACGTACCCATTCACACCCATATTGCCGAAACCGCCCTGGAGGTGGACAACTGCCGAAAAGAGCATAATATGCCAATTGTTCCCTGGAATGCGCAACATGGCATCCTTCAAACAAAGCTGTTGGCGGCGCACTGTGTTCATCTAGACCGGGGCGAGATGTATGATCTTGAGAAAGTCGGCGCAGGTATAGCTCATTGCCCAACCAGTAATTTGAAGCTCTCTAGTGGCATCGCCCAGGTCAGCCAAATGCTCGAGATGGGCTTGAATGTGGGTGTCGGAACAGACGGTCCGGCAAGCAATAACGATCTTGACATGTTCGAGGAAATGCGACTTGCCGCTTTATTGGCCAAAACAGTTTCCAATGATCCCACTGTAGTTCCTGCAAGGCAGGCGTTGGAAATGGCCACAATCAAGGGGGCGAGAGCCCTACACATGGCCGATATCACGGGCAGTCTGGAACCGGGTAAACGCGCCGACCTAGCCATTGTCGACGGCACCAGGATCCATAATTGGCCACATTTTCGTAATCACGATGAGGCAATCTACTCCAGACTTGTTTACGCCACCAAGAGTAGCGATGTCGTTCATGTTATGTGCAATGGTCGCTGGCTGATGCGTGATCGTGAGCTACTAACCGTCGACGAGGACGCAATAATGGCCCAAGCAGAAGAAATGGCCGAACGTATCGATGCTTTTGTAGTCGAACGCGAATCGAGTCCATATAACAAGCTAGTGTTGCTTGCTGGCGTCCAACGAGAGGAGAGTTTTGAGGTTCAAGTAAAAGTTCCTCTGCTAGACGACGACAAGATCTTGTCGGTGATCGCTAGCGATGAAATGGTTATCATCAAACAATCGCACTATATCCAGTATGACAGTTACTTTCTGTTTACGGCAAAAGATCCGGACGCCGCCCGGCTGCGATATCGCGACGATGAGTATATGGATGAGAATGGTAAAATCTTCAGGGCCCGATCTCGTTTGACTCTTCTAGGAGAGGCACACTTGCAAGAATTTCCGAATGCAGTAATGCTGTCTCGTTCGCGCTGGTTGGCCCCGGCCAACCAGAGTCTTCGTTTCTACAGGGAATATTTCGCCCCGGATCAGGAGGTAGAGATCCATAAGGATCGCCGTAGATGGCGCATTCTCTACCGAAACACTGATTTCGCTGTCAATATCGACCAGGTACTGCGTCCAGAAATACCTGGGCAATTCCTGGAGATCAAGTCGCGAACCTGGTCGCGTAGCGATGCCGAACGAAAAGCTGTTCTGATCGCGGAGCTGCTTGAATTATTCGAGGTAGATATAGAGGCAGTCGAATCGAGAGATTATCCAGAACTCGTCCTTGACTTGAAGATCTAGCGCCATAATTCATAGCAAAAAAGCCCACTTACAAAGGAGCGAGTGGGCTTAATCATACCTGAACTTATATGGGTGACCCTAAGTAATAGTCACCATCCACTATAGTAACGGGAAGAGCTTTTTAGCAGAGTAAACTGATCCGGCTAACCAAACAAGGTCTGGAATTTCATCACTGTGTTGAGATCCCCCTCAACCCGAACTTTCTGCTGGATGAATGCGGTCATGGGATCTAGCCTGCCGGCGATCATGTCCCCATAATCAGATGCCTCCATCCGAATTGTTGAAGTGGGATCGTCGGCCGTCCCTTTTTCAACGCTGCAGGTGCCATCGACCACAGTTACATACCATTCCCCGCCTTCGTCTCCCGATAGATCAAATTGAACGACTGCGTCCATATCGCCAGCCTTCTCTGCATCAAAGGCGTTTGGCATCTCTTCAAACAGTTTCGCTACTGAAGGCATTAAATTCTCCTTGTTCGTCTCTTGGCGAGATTTGGGCGGGGTGCGCGATCTTAACCTGATCTATTCCCCCTATCCCCGCCGATTCGCTTTAATGATTTACCTATGTCACTCTCAACAACTGACGGTTCACAAAGATCAAAATTCCCCAGTTGTTGATCGCCGCTGTATGCACGGAAAACACCATCTTTCTCCAGTGTACAGATAACTCCTGCTGTTCTTTAGAGCTTGCGAAAAAGTATAACAGCGGCCGGAAGGGTGTCAACATTACAGAAGAAGATGACTTTCCTTGATAGGATCGCCCCTGATTGATCTATAGATCAGATCGTCATGGTCATCATTGGGTTGCGAAAATATTCTTTTCGCTGGATTGATCTTATCCTTGAGCGGTTTTCAGCTCGTCATTGTCGAAAAATACGGATATATATGGCATCAGCCAGAGATCAATTGAACAATTGCCACAGACCTGAAAAATTATTGCCCTGTCTTCGGGAGATTGAATTATGCGATCAAAGAGAAAAAGGGCGACTTCACTATTTGTTGGGTTCTTTGGGCTAGCCTTTCTGATCACAGCTTGTAGCCAGTCTGGCATACCAACCGGAAGAAGTGAGGACAATGCTCGGGGTGTCGTGAACGAATATGACGACTATCAGATCGTCACCCTCCTTCCACAAGACGCAATTCAGGCCATTGACCAGCCGAAGTTTTTAAGCGTGGCCGAAGCGGACGAGAAGTATGAGCCGCAGGAGATGATTCTGGGGGTAGAATTCAACGGTGACGCTCGCGCTTATTCTGTTCCCTTCCTGAGTTCTCACGAAATTGTTAATGACACGGTAGGTGGCGTCGCCATCGCCGTGACCTGGTGACCGCTGTGCTACACGGGCATCGTGTATGCCCGAGAAATTGACAACCGCGAATTTTCATTCGGCGTCTCTGGAAAGCTTATTCGTAACGTCCTGGTGATGTACGATAGGCAGACTGATTCGCTATGGAGCCAATTGCTGGGAGAGTCCGTTAGAGGGGAAATGCAGGGAACCGAGCTTGAGTATCTACCTTCTTGGCATACAACCTGGGAACAATGGAAAGAGCAGTACCCAGATACACTGGCACTCCAGAAAGGTTTTAGAGGAAGCAGAGATCCCTATGCATCCTATTACAGTTCTTCATCAGCCGGCGTGATTGGCGAGACCGTTTCCGACGACAGACTACAGACCAAGGAATTTGTTATTGGCGTGGAGTTAGAAGAAAACACAATTGCCTATCCTTTCTCGGTTTTGGGTAAGAAACCTGTCCTCAACGATACCGTGGATGGGGTTCACCTCCTGGTTATCTTCGACAGCCAGACCGGTTCAGGTTTGGTATTCGACAGGCAGGTCGGTAACCAGCTGTTAACATTCTCGCCTTCAACTGAAGATCTCACACTAATGGTTGATGCCGAGACTGGCAGCTCCTGGGATGTCTTTAACGGCGAGGCTTTAGAAGGACCTCTGGTCGGAACCGAATTGGAGCGCGTAAAGAGCACGGCCGTATTTTGGTTTGGTTGGAAGGATTTTCACCCCGATACGCTGATCTACGTTTTGGATGATTCATAGCTGTATATCAGCCCGCAGATGCAAATATCGCTGGCCGAACAAACGGAATCGAAATCGAGCAGAGACAACCTTTTACGGTTTTCGCTGCACGGTTTACATCACCCCCCTCTGACAGGACAACACTCCTCGAAGAGGTTATTTCCCCAAGCAAATAGTTACATTAACGACACCTTACCAGTTTGGCGCCGGATCCCCCATGTGCTAGAATTCTCCTCCTGAAGAGCATAAGGCGAGACTTGAGATGGCGGCGTTGGAAGATGGCCGCCGTTTGTTTGTCTCCACATATCATCTGAGAGGCCGCCGGTCAATGCTCTAAGTTGGGTGGTGGCAAGTGGCCTGTGAAGGGAAATCTTAGGACCAGGTGCGCAATTGTGAGTTGGAACCTTTCTTTTTAGGCCTATCCTGGTCAACCATAATGACCTTTGGCAATGACTTAAGGTAATGGAGTAAGGCAAGGAATTAAGGCAATGACTAAAGGCAAGGTCATGGTCTTTGACCTTTGGTTCTGCATCCGCAAAAGGATCTTTTTAGATCTCAATCCCCGATAACCTTTGACAATGGAGGCATTGTGCATTGTGGCCTAAACGGAGACGCCATGAACGAGCACCGGGAATGAGCGCCAGGTTCATATTTAGTGAAACCGGGGCCTCAAGCTCTGGTGATGAATGCGTCGTAGCCCAGGTTATCTCACAATCCGGGGTTTGCTAGGAGGTAATATGAGCGAGGATCAAAATCGTCCAGTTGAAGACGATCAAGAAAATCCAGTGAATGAGACTGACGAGACTACCGTAGGCAGTGACATAGGAGCCGAAACGTCAGAGCTAGAATCGTCAGAGTCAGAAACCGCCGAGACATCCGGCTCTACAGGTGAGATCGGCCACGAGGAAGGCGCATCAACCGAAACAACATCGTCACCCAAACAGATCGACGGTGACACAGCTCAGGGGGAGATTGAGGGTCAATCTCTTTCAAAACGACACACCCAGCTAGTCATCGGTGGCATCATCCTGGTCGTTATTCTGATCATCGTTGGTTTGTTCCTCCCGCCTATCTCTCTGGCTGATCGTTTGGGCATGACCAGTGATGAAGGTTCCGAAACCGAGGCCGAAGTTGCAGCAAAACCGGAAGAACAGGTTTCCGTCGATGACGGATTCTCACTGATGATTTCGGACGAGGATATAAAGGTCAGTGGCCAAACACTACCAAGAGAAGATTTTTTAAGTGGAACAGAAGATGATTGGACTAACGCGGCTAGCAACTTACCGCAAAACGCCACTCTAGCCAGCGACTTGTATATTGTCGAATACAAGGACAATGCCCCACTCGGCTATGTAGAAGTCCTTATCCCTGAGCAGGCGCAACCCTATCAGACCCTTGATCTTTATTTCTGGAACGACGAGGAGTGGTCCTTTTCCCCTAGCGAAGTGGACGACGCCGGCACTATGCTGACCTCGCTCGAAAACCCGTTACCGAAGGCCTTTGTCCTTTTGCAAAGCGGCACACCCTCCTCTCCAGAGATCGGAGCGGAAATCCTTCCAACTCAGAATCTTCCGCCAATAGTAATCCCATACCTGACCGAGGTGGTGGCCGGTACGCTGACACTCGGACCGAACGGGTCACTTGGAGGTGGCGTAGTCGAGTTACCGACGAGCGGTTATAACCAGTATGTGAGAGTTACAAATACTGGCGCCGTCGTCGATACAATTTCACTCTCTTCCTTATTGGATGATCAAGCAGCTCAAGAGAGAAACATCCAGGAACTTGTCGACGAAGTGAGTTCAGGCGCCTACGCCGGGGTGAATCTCGATTACCAGGGTGTAAGTGCCACCCAGCAGGAATCATTCACAAGTTTCGTTGAGAATCTGGCAGAAGCCTTACATCAGGCTGGACTGGAGTTAATTGTGACTTTGGAAGCACCCTTCCAGAGTGAGGACGGATGGGACACTGCCGGACAAGATTGGTCCTCCATCGGTCAGATTGTAGACGCGGTCTATATCCAAATGCCAGTGGATCCAACTGTCTATGGCGACAATGGGCAGGCAGAAGAGCTTCTTGTATGGGCCACAAGGCAGGTTGACCGGTCAAAGTTGTCTATGCTAACAACCGTTAATGCGGTAGATGCGGTTGGTGATAGCCATCGTGAAGTAGGCCAAGATCAGGCCCTGGAGAATTATGGTGAACTCACCTCGGCTGCCAACCTGGATCAGGTTGAACCTGGCGAATCAGTCGAGGTTTCGTTATCAGGAACAGCGGGAGCCCTGGAATGGGATCCGGAGAGCCTGACTTATAAATACACGTATGAGCAAGCAGGGCAACCTCATAGCGTCTGGCTGGGTAGTGAAGCGGTTCTGAGCCACCGAAATCGGCTTGCCAGTCGCTACCATCTGCGTGGGATCGCCGTACGAGGAATAGGCAATCTGCCCGATGGTCAGGGTTACTCGGAAGCGCTCGCCAGCTATCTCGGCGAAGCAGATTCTCCTCAGCCGGCCAGTGCTGCTATTGTCTGGGCAGTCGAAGATGCGGAAGGTGGAATCGTTGCCAGCAGTAGCGGCGAAGATATGACCTTCACTTGGGAAGGATCTGAGGAGCCAGGAAATTACACAATCAGAGCTGACTTTGCTCAAGGGAATAGTGTCTCAAGCCTGGGTTCGCTTGATATAGTTGTTCAGGCACCACCGGTACCAACTCCAACACCAGAAACTGAGGTCGAGCCCGAGATCGAGGCAACACCTGAAACAGTGGTCGTGGGTGGGACAGGCGCCGTTGATCCCGGCAGTTCGGATGCGGTCGCAAATACCAATGCAAACGTTCGGAGTGGACCGGGTCTAGGATATGGGATTGTCGGTGGTTTGAACAGGGGCGAAGCTGTTACATTGATTGGTCGCAACAGTGGCTCCAACTGGCTACAAATTGAAATGTCTGACGGGTCGGAAGGTTGGGTTTTTGCCCAGCTTCTAACCGTTAACTCTACTATTGACGTCGGTGCGTTGGCGGTCGTCGAGGTCGATCCCCCGGTTATAGCTTCAGGAGATGACGGCGGCGGTACGAGCGGCCCATCAGCCCCCCCGGTTATCGCGCCGGCGGCTGGTGGCAGTTTTGAATTAGGTGGTCAGACCCATACCTTGGCCAACCCAACTCTTATGAATATGGCTGGCATGAATTGGGTTAAATTTCAGCATAAGTGGGGTCCTGGCGATTCACCCGATGCCGTCGCCGGACGCATACAGCAAGCCCATGGAAATGGCTTCAAAGTATTGCTGAGCATCCCAGGCGCCAACTCCTACCCCTCTAGTATTGATTTCAGTGGCTACGTCGAGTTCCTGAGAGGTGTAGCGGCTCTAGGTCCAGACGCTATAGAAGTCTGGAACGAAGAAAACATTGACTTTGAATGGCCAGTTGGGCAGATTGATCCCGCCTCCTACGTTAATAACATGCTGGCTCCAGCTTATAATGCAATCAAGTCTGTAAATCCCAGTGTAATGGTTATCAGCGGCGCACCCGCTCCTACTGGATTTTTCGGCGGCGGCTGTGGGGCCAATGGCTGCGACGACAATGTCTACATGGCAGGCGTGGCGGCTGCTGGCGGCGGTAATTATATGGATTGCATCGGCGTCCACTTTAACGCTGGGGCTACGTCTCCCAATGCCTCCTCAGGACACCCGGCCGGTGGAAGCCACTATAGTTGGTATTTTGGACCGACGATGAATATGTATTACAACGCCTTTGGTGGATCCCGACCCGTATGCTTTACTGAATTAGGATATCTGTCCGGCCAGGATTTTGGCGGCGTACCATCGAGATTCTCCTGGGCCGGGAACACGACAGTAGCCCAACATGCGCAATGGCTGGCCGAGGCCGCCAGTTTATCGGCCAACAGCGGAAGAGTTCGCATGATGATTATCTTTAATATTGACTTTACTCATTGGGGAGATGATCCCCAGGCCGGCTACGCGATGCTGCGACCGGACGGCAGTTGTCCGTCGTGCGATCTGTTAAGGCAGGTCATGGGTGGTTAGATTAACCAGTGGTCAAGACGACTGAGTAGCGAAAGGTGACAGGCAATGAAGCGACATTTTATCGTGATCGTGGCATTTCTAATCTTGGTGTTGGCTGCTTGTGGCGGTGACTCTGAACAAACTACTCCAGAAGGACCCGCTGCAAGTTCAGGAGATGATACAACCTTAGCAGAACCAACTTTGCCACCACCAGTCGTCGTTGATGGCAACCAGGGTCAGGCGCCGACACCCCAGGTCGTTGAACCTGACCCATCCTTGAGTGGTCCGGTTGGTCCATGGCCAGCTGAAACTTTCGGTTTCGGTGTCCAATCCCACGCTGTTGTAGGTGATCCCAAGGTTGCCATGGATGTCGTCAGCAATCAGCTGGGAATGGATTGGGTAAAGGTCCAACTCGAGTGGCCACTGGTGCAACCCGATCCGGAGACTTTTCAGTGGTTATTCTACGATGGCGTCGTC